>Ga0079992_147992_pt1 | contig 15680 bp, 11 predicted proteins | sample FaiFalFF_MnMetaG_3_FD_69197 | JGI IMG/M metagenome (GOLD analysis project Ga0079992, IMG submission 69197) | Freshwater microbial communities from Yellowstone National Park, Wyoming, USA - Fairy Falls B (FF_Mn_B) MetaG (SPADES assembly) (version 2) | ecosystem: Environmental > Aquatic >... | reverse complement strand
CGCTACCTCCGACCAATTGGCTCGCTGTTCCCGAAACGGTGACCGTTTGCTCACATCTTGCGGAGTGAATTCGTAAACGGCTAAAGCGTCGTGGAGTTTGCCCGTCAAAAGTATCGCCAAAAGGACAACTAAACCTGTAACGAGACCGGCTGCAAGACCGACTGCTCCGTTCTGGAGAAGGACAGCAAGGCTTAGTAAGGCAAAGACAACTACCAAGAGCCACAAAAATCCAACGGGCACCGCCAGCAGCCATCCCGCCACACGGTTCACCCGCTTCGCTTCCAATCGGAGCGGTTGGCTTTGTTCCATTTGGCATCACCGCCCAAAGTCGCCATCAGCCAAGCCAATGCACCTGCCTAAATTTTAGGCAACGCATCAATGGCTGTTCATCAAGGCGTCGTCACAGGTGACAATTCAGGCAATACGGCGGTGCCCAAACAGATGGCACGATGCTGCAAAGTCAGGTGGTTGAAACGATGAACGGTGCGTCAAAATCCTTCAGGGACGAAAGAGCGCTGAAAAAGCGATGGAGGTGGTTTTGCGTGCGAAACTGGTGGATGATGTTGGTTATCGGTTTGGTGGCGAGTTTGGCGACTGCTCAATCGCCGCTGCTGCAGAAGGAAATCGGCGTTGACACAATGCTCCGTTGGCTCATCTCCTTTGACCACCTACCTTACCTGCGAGATTGGAAGTGCGTGCAATTTTCAAGTTACGACCGAACTGGTGGGAATGCTGATGCGGGCAACTTTTTGAGGGTTGAAGGGAATGTCGCTGTGTTGGCTGAGGCAGACGGTCCCGGCGCAATCGTCAGAATTTGGTCGGCGAACCCGAGGGGTCGGCTGCGAATTTACTTGGACGACATGGAAAAGCCAGTCATTGACTGCCCAATGCGAGATTTCTTTGAGGGTCGCTTCCCACCAATTCAACCGCCGATCGCCATGCCGTCAAGTGGTGGCGTCGTCAGTTACTTCCCCATGCCCTTCGCTCAAAAGATGAGGGTCACCGTTCAAGACCCTGGTCCGATGTATTACCATGTGACCATCGTGCAATTCCCGAAGGGCACAAAAGTGCGAACCCTCAAGTTCCCTTTGAGCGATGAGGAAATGAAAGCCCTCAGGGATGTCTTGACGGAGTGGACATCGCCAATTCGCTTGCCCGCCAAATTGTCCTTTGAGGAACACACCATTGACCCGAAGAGCCGCAAGACAGTCTTTGAGTTGCGAGGACCGGCGATGGTTAAAGGTCTGTTCATCGCGATTTCGCCTGAGCAATTTTTGGCTTGGCGGAAAGCCATCCTGCGCGTTTACTGGGATGGAGAAAAGTCGCCAAGCGTTGAGGCGCCTATCGGCGATTTCTTCGGCAGCGGTTTCGGTCCCGTCTACCTCTACTCTCGGCTCATCGGCTTCACCGATGAAGGGATTGGTTACTGCTTCTTCCCGATGCCTTTCGCTAAATCTGCTCGCTTTGAAGTGGAAAACGGCTTGAACGAACCACTCAACTTGAGGATTTCCGTTGTCACCGAAGCGGTGAACCCCAGCGAACTGGCAAAAATGGGTTACTTCCACGCCAAATGGTTCTGGTGGTTCACGGAGAAAGGCAAACCGCACCAGTTCATGAAGGCTCAGAACTCAAGGGGTCATTTCGTCGGTGCAGCGATGACGATGCAAAGCGCCGCTGGCTTGGGCTTCCTTGAGGGCGACGAGTTGTTTGATGTTGACGGCGAACGAATCTTCAACGGGACAGGAACGGAAGACTACTACAACAGCGGCTGGTATTTCGCGACCGGTCATGTCATTGCGCCACTGCATGGCTGCGTCCGCAAAACCGATAACAGCATCGTCGCCTACCGAATCCACATCAACGATGCAGTGGTTTGGCAGCGTGAAGCAGACCTGAAAATTGAGCACGGTGGAATGAGCGATACGGAGGGCGTTGAGTATTCCAGCGTCGCTTGGTGGTATCAAACCGAACCGCACACCGATTTCTTCAAAGTTCCACCTGCAACCGTTTTGCACTTTCCACGCCAACCCGTCACCCTTCCGCCGGGCTCACTTGTGGCTGCTAAACTGGTGACGCCTCAGAAGGGCGTTGAAGTTTTGGGGTTGTTCAGGTTCACTGATGCTGGAGGGATGGATGCCGTTGTCGTCCGACCGCCCCAAAAAACCCTCTCGTTATCCGTCAAGGATATCGCACCTGATAGGTGCGAACTTTTTGGCTACTTTGTCAAACGGCGCGATTTTGGGACGGTCAGAGTTTTCCTCGGTGACCAACTTCTTGGAACTGTTGACTTGCGCGGTGAACGAGAGTATGGGCAAGTGGTGCGTGTTCCTTTAGGAGTGGTCAAAATTGCGTCAGGACAAACGATTCGGGTTGAAGGGGATGGCAAAAGCATCTTTGCAGTCCTCGGCTTTGAGTTGCGGTCTCAAAGCCCGTTCGTCACCGATTGGCTGGTTGCAGGTCCGTTCCCCAACGAGAACTGTAAAGGCTTTGACGAGGCTTATCCGCCTGAACGGGCGAAGTCTTTGGACGAGTTGCTGAAGGCTGCCGAGTGGAAGCGGGTGAAGGCAGCGGATGGAGTTCTCAACTTGCTCCCACACTTTAAACCCAACATCAATGTCGTCGCTTACGCGCTGGCAATTGTTGAAGCGCCGAAGGACATGACCACAGAGTTGCTAATTGGGAGCGATGACGGTGTTAAGGTTTGGCTCAACGGCGAATTGGTTCACAGCAACCACGCCCATCGTGGCTTGACAATTGACCAAGACAGAGTTCAGGTGAAGTTGAAGCAAGGAACTAACCTGTTGCTCGTCAAAGTTGAGAACGGCGGTGGCGATTGGTCTCTCGCCCTCCGAGTCCGCGACCCAGACGGAACTTTGAAGTTCTCAGTGCCGCAGTAGCACTGAATTGTGGGGCAACTACTTTGGCAGCAAAGCAATGGTTTGTCCTTTTTGCTGGACAGAAATCCCTAAAGCCTCAGCAACTTGCCTTAAAGGAACAACCAATTCTCCCTTGTATGGGAAAACAGGTCTCTCCAACTTCACCTTCCCCTTGTCCGTCTCCATCTCCCAAGAAAAGGCTTTAACCTTTACCCATTGCCCATTCCGCCTCGCCGTCACCATCCACTCCATCTTCGTCCGCTTCGTTTCTAAGGCAACTTGAGCGGGTTCAAGAGTTGAAAGGGGAGCGACTGTCACTCCCGCCAAAGAGACAGTTCTCCCTTGCGCAACAGGTTGATTGTTCACTAAGACCGTTATCGGTTCCTGCCCAGAAACCAAGCGTTTTGGATGCGCTCGGATGCGATACTCCAACCCTAAAGCCAATGCCTCTAAGAGATAAATGTCCGCTGGTTCACATTCCCCAACTTCTACATAGTCTTTCCGCAACCCTTGCAGAACCTCTTTTTCTCGCCGTCGTGATTCTTCACCCGTCATGCCTACACTCAACCAGACCCGGACCTTTACCCTGCCTATTACAAAATTCAAGTGAATGCTATACAAATTGTCAAGGCTTAGTCGGTTAACCCTAATGTGTTCCTCATCTGGATAGCGATAACATTCGTCACCTATTGCGACCCCAGAGAAACTCCCCTCCGACCAGGGATCACGAGCATATTCTCCTTTCGTCCTTGCCCTTAACACCCTAAGGGCTTCCCCTTTGCTCTCCCGAACCTCAAGGTCTATCGTGAGAAAATCAAGGAAATTAGGGTTGAGTTGTTGACGATACCAATCCCGTGTAATGTAACTGACCAAAGGAAAGTTAAAAGTGTTGCCACCAAGGTCAACCCAAATACAAGTATGGTTGCCAGTGTGTTTATTGGGGAGAACTTCAAAGCCAGGAAGTTCGTCAACTTCGTAAATGAGGCTGTCCATTTCTTCAATGGTTAAGCCCAAAGTCCTGAGTGTGCCTCGATTGATGACATGATAGCCGTTGGCTTTGGCTTCCCCGGTAGGATATCTTTCACCAGGTAGCACCTTAGGTGGTTGTCCCGTGCCAATCGTAAAGATGCCCAAAAGGGCAACGATTCCCGTTGAGAACCAAGCGACTTTGACTTTCTTCATCTTCCATCACCTCTGGCAAGTGACTTGGTCTGAAGCATAAACGGCGGGAATAAAGCCTGATGGTTCTGGTGTCGGTTCCCAAAGAATGGTGTAGGTTTGAGGTGGGTCTGAAAGTGGGATGTAAGGGCTGACCAGAAAGCGACGGTAAGTTGTTTCTGCTCTTGCCCAATCCCCATCAGATGGAACCCCACCACGAACCCATCCGACAACATAACCGTAATCAGGCGCTTGATGAGGATAGTAAGGATGAACCACCGTTGGGTGGAATCGAACAGTGCCATCATAGACGGATTGAGGCGAGCAGTTAAAAAGAACATACTGGTGGTAATGCCAACGGTGGTGTCTATAAGTGAGTAACTCTCCTTCTCTAAGTTCTCTGATTAATAACTTGTTTGTCCAGAAGGCTGCTTCTTTAGGGAAAGGACGCCGATTGGTCCGTTGAACGCTCGCCCTAATACCAACAGAAGTCATCAGGCAGCACAGAAAATCGGCAATCTCGTTGCATTGACCACGCATACCCCGATTCAAAAATAGTTTCAAGTAAAAATACTCGCCCTGGTCAGGCAAAGGTGGGTAGCAGAATAATAAGGCTTCGGTATCATAAGTTGTGTTTTGATGGGTCATTTCCGTCAACTTCCTTGCTGCCCCTTCTACTGTGCTTTCTCCCCTTGCCCACTGGCAACTGATCCTCAGAACGCTCACCCAATCGGGATCCATCGGGGGCTTGGGGTCATCCAAGACGACAAAGACTGGGATAACAACCGCTGGCTGCCATTGCGCCCACTGAACAATCACTCTCAACTCCTCTATGTAACCCGGCAAACTAAAACTATACAGCGTCACAACCCCCGTCGGAGGCGTAGGGAAAGGAGTCACCTTTTGATAAAGAACCTTGTTCTCAGAATCCAATACTGTCACCGTCACAAAAGCGTCAAAGTTTGCCTTGAAACTATACGCCACAGAAAACCCACTCGTGCCTATCTTGTAGCACCCTGGATAAACTCGGGGACTACCGTCTTCATAACCAGGAGGTAAAGGAACCATGTCGTCAGTAACAGGTTCTTTCTCGCCCCAACGAAGGGGGTAACTGCTTGGACCCAGCAAGCGGACATAGTTGACATAGTCGTAAAGGGGCTGGGGAAATAGAAACGATGGAGTGACCAAGAGAAGGAAGAGCATTGCTATGGGAAGGCATCTGCCTGCTTGTCTTGGTCGCTTGCTTTCAAAAGTCTTGAAACCTTCTTTCTCACACGCTACTTTTCGTTTCATTCTCTTCCCCTCCAGCATGCTCTTAGGCTTAACACCGCTATCTTTAAATAGCACACACACACACTGATGCGTCAATAGCGATTTTGGGCGAATTTGCCGCCAGTTTTGAAGTTTTTATGTTAAGCCGGTGAAAATTCGGCTTAGTGGAAGGCTTGTGCCTTCAAATGCGCTCAAGGCAAATCAAATTTGCTAAGTTGTGGTGGGCAGAAGTAGCCCATGCTCATTGCTGCGACGCCGAGACGATATTGGCGGTCTTGCATCAGGCATCGGTGTCGGCGCGTTGTCGGAATCGTTGTCGTGTAAATTCGGAGTTCGCCATCAACGCATGTCAGAATCTCTTCGCGCCAGTCGCCGATGACATCAGCGATGCCAACCAAAGTCCCTTCAACCCTAAGCAATTCCTTTTGCGTCGTCCAGTGGATTAGCCTGTTGCCGATGAGAACTTCCTTTTGCGGGTCATCGTCCCACCAAACTGCTCTCGGTGCGAGAGTTGGGATTTTGCCTTGGAGCAAAATTTCGCCGCGAGCACTCAAAAGCCAACGCTGCTCAGGGAAGTCCCGTTCGCCAGCAAAGCACTCCATCCCGATATGGTTTGGGTCAATGTCGGCGACCATCCCTTGACTGTGGATGTGTGTCGTCGGTTTGTCCCAGCCCCAAAGGATTTTCCCCGTCCGAGCATCAACGAGGCAAATCCCGTCCCGCTGCCTGCGGGGTTCAATCCCGTAGAAAATCTCCAAGCCTTCCCGCTCAGGGTCAATGTCTGCCACAACACAGACATCGGGATGACCCAAGCCCGTGCTCCAAAGCAACTTGCCATCATCGTCAATGCAAGCAGAACCGATAACCAATTCGTCCTTGCCGTCACCGTCAACATCGGCTGCGTGCAAACAGTGAGCGCCTTGCCCGAAAGCAGGCGAACCCTTTGTCGCTTCAAATTGCCAGACGGTTCGCAATTGCCCATCCAAAGCCCAAACTCGGATGAGACCGTAAGTCCCTCGTTGCACGATGACGAAAGGGTTGCGACCGTCAAGGTAGGCAATGGCGAGGAAGTTTCTGCTCGCTCGGTTGTAATCTTCGTAGCCTTCTCGCGGAATCCAAGGGACTCGCCGTTTCTCCTTGCCTGTCAACCCGTCAAGCATCAAAAGCCATTCAGGACCTTTCATGACATGCCCAGTCGGTTCGCGTGGATCACCTTCACCAGCTTTTGTGAGCACTTCCGCTTTACCGTCGCCGTCAACATCGTAAGCGAGGTAGGGCGAATACCAGATGCCCAGTTCAATCGCCCATCCCAAGTCGTAGCGCCAGAGAAAAGTCCCGTCGCTCAAATAGGCTTCAAGTTTGTAAGTGTCGGGGCTGGGCTTCCAATAGCCGGGCGCTTGATAGGGGTCAACATTGAAGTCCGGTTGCTTGATGACGAAATCAAATTCGCCGTCGCCATCCAAATCGGCAATGGCAACCTTTTGTGCCCGATACTTGCCTTGGAGCGGGATGGCGATGTAAGGCTTCGGGTTGCCGGTCACCGTGACGGTGACTTCTTTGCTTTGTCCAATCTCGATGTTTCCGACGAAGGCTCGGACTTGGTAACGGTAGGTTTTGCCGCGTTCAACTTCTGTGTCGGTGAAATTTGTCGCTGTCAAGGGTTCATTGGTGATGAGTTTCCACGAGGAATCTCCTTCACGGCGGAAGATGCGGAAGCGGACATTTTCTGGGTCGGTGGCAAGTAGCCTCCAACTCAGGAAGACGCCGCGCTCGCACTCAATTGCGACCAAGCCGCGCCCGAGTTTTTCGGCGGCGAAAACTTGATGCGTCGCCAGCAAAAGCAGCAAGGTCAACGAACGCATTCCCGCCACCTCCTCACGAACCTTTCACCGCTTCACTCACTTTCCTTTGACGCACAACCTTCCACAAAGCGGACTTCAAATCTTGCGAGTGGACGGGTTTGCTCAAGATTGTGTCAGCCTCTGGGACGAAATGTTCTTTGCCCCAAGCAGTTACGATGATGATGGGGACTTGTCGGTCATGCTCGCGAATTCTTCTCACAAGTTCGGCGCCGTTCATTCGTGGCATCCCTAAGTCGGTGATGACGACATCAAAAGGTTGACCTGAGCGGAAAGCAACGAGGAAAGCGTCAAGGGCGTTGAAACCGTCTTCAGCGATGACGACAGTGTGCCCCCAACTCTTTATCAATTCGCCGAGTATCCTGCGAACCCTCGGGTCATCGTCAACGAGAAGGATTCGCAACGGTGGCAGTTCTTTCGCCTCTTCTTCCTCGCTTTCTTTCGCTTCCGCTTCCCTTAGCGGGAAGAGAAGCCTGAAGGTTGTGCCTTTGCCCAGTTCGCTCTCAATCTCAATTTGTCCTTCGTGCCTTCGCATCGTCCCATAGACCATCATCAAGCCCAAGCCCGAACCCTTTTCGCCCTTCGTTGTGAAGAACGGTTCCATGCACCGCCTCTTTGTTTCCTCGTCCATTCCGATGCCCGTGTCGGTGACTTCAAGAAAGACGAACCCGTTTCGCCGCCCGGTCCTAATGGTGATTGTGCCCTCGGTCTCACCTTTCGCCACGATAGCGTCAACGGCGTTGAAGATGAGGTTAGTCAACGCTTCACGCAACTCGGCTGCAATACCGCCGATTGTGGGCAAGTTTTCGTCCAGTTCAATGGACATGTCAATGGTGATGCCTTCGCGCTGTGGCATGTCATACCAACGAGGTTTCGTCAAGTCAACCACTTGCCGGACAATCTCGTTCAAGTCAACGGGCTCTAAAACTTCGTTGGGGTCACGAGGTCGGTAGAAAGCGCGGAGCCGTTGGACGATGTGCATTATGTCTTCGGCTGCCATTCCGATCTGCCGCCCCCACTCTCGGACTTTTGGGTCTGGATGTTCCTCAAGCAACTCGGCGTAAGCCAAAAGCGGCACCAAAGCATTGCCGATGTCGTGAGAGATTCCCGAAGCCATCTGCCCCAACGCCTTCAGCCGTTCTTGTTGAACCAACATTGCCTGTGCCTGTTGCAATTCCTCTGCCTTGCGCTTCAATTCCTTCGTGAGCAGCAGCAACTGGGAAAGGTCATGGAAAACGCCCCACGCTTCTATCAGTCGCCCGTCTTCGTAAATCCCAAAGCAGCGCAGTTCGCCCTGCCGAACTTGCCCATTGCCGGTGACAACGCTAATTTGAACGGGTTGAGTAGGTTCACCCTTTCGCAAACTCGTAAACAGGGCGGTCACTTGCTCTTTGCTTTCTGGCGAAACGAAATCCGTTATTGAACGCCCGAGCAGGGATTCGGGTTCATAGCCGTAACTTCGGGCTTTGGCGCTGACGCTTTTGATTCTGCCGTCAGGGTCAAAGGAAAAGACCAAATCCGTGCTGATTTCAACCAACTTCCGCTGCAACTCCTCAGTGCGGGCAAGTTGCTCGTAAGTGCTTTGCCAACGATACAGCAACAAAGCGAGGAACAAAATCGTCAAGACAATGATGGCGAAGGTGACGACGGCGAGTTTGAGCAGGTCGCCTTCCATCGCTGCCAAAGTTTCAGCGTTCATGTCCACACCGACAACAGCGACAACTCTTCCGTTCTTGTCTTTGAGGGGTGCATAGCCTGAGAGCCAGACTCCCCATTTGTCAACAGTCAGGTCAGTATCGGCGGTCGGTCTCCCTTCCAAAAAGCAACGGCGCATCTCAGGAAAATCCGAAACATCGTAGGCTTCCCCGATTTGAGCGGGGAATTCGTCGCTGTCAAGTTTACCGTCACCGTCCCGGTCGTAAGGGAGCATCGTGTCCAAAACGAAATGCCAAGTTGTCCCTGTTGACGGAACGAGGGTGTAAATTGCTTCACGGGCAAGTTTCAACCCCTTTGCTTGGACTTCAGGCAAAGTTTGTTGGGCAAGGGTTCTGAGTTTGGCAACAGTTTTGCGGTAAAGTGGGTCGTTGGGGTCTTTGGCTTGGGCAATCTTTTCGTGTTCTTCAGGGTCAATGAGCATGGTGGCGGCTGTCGCTATGGTCATCAACCTGTGACGGATTTCGTCCCGCAGTAGAGAGCGCATGGTCTCAAAGTGAGCGAGAACAAGTATTCCCGCCGCAGCAATGGCTACGGCAGCCAAAGCAGCAAGTTTGATAGCCCTGACTTTGGACTTGCCTTTGATCGGCATCCTTGAAACACCTTGCCTGAAATCGTCTTGGGTTTCGCCAGACTTTGCATCCCCATCACCCATATCGGCATCACTCCCGCACTACTGAAGCGGCAGTTTACCTTTAAGCAAATTTTAGCACAGCACAAACGGAAGGGAGTGAACTGCTCAGGACAACTTGCTTGCTGAGGCTGAGGGAAACGGTCGCCGCCAACGAGGTTCAGAACGAGAAAATCACATGTCCCCTGACGCCCGTGAAGAAATCCACGATGACCCAAAAGCCGGCGCTGAAAAACTCGCCAAAGATGAGTCCAGCGAAGAAGGGAAGCAATTGCCGATAGAGCCTGCCGCCACCATATCGCAAAACCAGCGCCTTAATGCCCCACGCCGTCAAGACTGGAAACCAGAAGTTGACCATTGGCCATGATGCTCCCATCAGGTAGCCGATAGGTGCTATGGGAAACCACAAAAAGTTTCGGTGCATGAACAAGAGCCACAACATTGTCGCCGCCCCAACTGACATCGTGATCAACGCTTTCGGGTTTGCGGGTTCGCCTGCGGTCAACAAGTGAGCAGTCCAAGTGCAGTAAAGGTTGCGGGTGTAATAGGTCGTGAACCAAAAATGCAGGTTGTTGCCACCATGCCGATACATCAACCGAAGGTAGGAGTTGTAGGAAAGCAACATTGCAGCCAAAACGCTCATCGCCATTGCGCTTGTCGCCTGTCGCCGATTTATCTGCGATGCGTCGGCAACTCTTAGCCCTTGGACGATGCAGGGCATGAGCGGGCTGCGGTTGTCCAGCATCAGCAAGTGGTCAAAAAGCACCAACATTGGCAAGTGCCGTTTGCCGATTCCGTCACTGCCCATTAGCGCCAGCAAAAAGTTGATGGGTCGGAACGGATGTTGGACATAAAGCATCCCGCCTTCACAAACCAGCCGAACAGCGACGAGGTGAGTTAGGAAGTAGAGGGCAAAGAGAACCGCCGTCCAAAACAAACTTGCCCCAGATTTCCATCCCCACAGGGCAATCAGCGAGAAGCCCAGAACACAGCCCCAGACTGCAACGGGATAAGGGATGGCTTCACCACTGTCATCCCCTTCATTGCGCCCTAACGCTCGCCTCAAAACGGTGCGCCAATGCTCTTTCGTTGCCCAAAAACTGTAAAGGGCATAAACCAAGATGCCGCCGAACATCTGATGCGCCACGAAATCTTTGACTGGGTAGGCTTGCACATTTCTCAGCGGCACTCCCCACCAGTCAGCGACGATTTGCTGTGCGAGGAAAGCGAAATAGCAGAACCAAAGGCTGAACGAAAGTTCCAGCGGCAGAAGGTAAGCCAAACCGATGATGCTGAAAAGGATGCGAACCCAAAAGGGCGTGATGGCTCTGAAAGGTCGCTCGGTGAAATAAGCGTCCAGCGAAATCAAGTGGACATTGAAAGATGGCAGCCAAGGCACATAGTAGCGCAAACCGTTAATGGCGTGGACGGTGAAAGCGATGGCGAATCCAAGCCACATTCCCACATTGCGGAAAAACGGTCGCTCCAACTTTGCAACGCCAGCCATTTGTAGCGGCAACTGCATTAACGGGAAGACGAGCCGCTCTTGTTCAACCCAAGGTCTTCGCACCAAAGCGCTCAAACAAAAGAACACCATGTAAACGCAAACGCCAAACAGTGTCCACATAGCCAACGGAAGCAACCAATCTTGCCAAGGAATCGGCACACCTTTCGGCAGACCTTCGTAGAGCCAAACGACAGTTTCTTTCTGCTGCGGAAACAGGAATTTGGGCAGGTGCGGGTGCAAAATTTGTGCCCAATTGTTTTCGGGCGTGGCGAAATAAAACGGTCCAGCGAGGTAGGGAATGAGCAAGCCCGTCCAGCCGAAAGAAGGGATGCCCGCAGCAACTAAAGCCATAACATAGACGAGCAGAACTCCATCAGGACGCCATCCTTTTCGCCATTTTGAAAGCAGCGCATTGATGCCAACGAGGAGACAGAGGACGAAGAAGGCACTGATGGGAAACGAAGTCAATCCCACCCAAGTCCCTTGCATCACGAGGTCGCAATAAGGGGTGAAGAAGGCAACGAAAACGACAGCAACCAACCCCAACATCCAAGCCCGCAATTGGGTTGCCTTCACCCAACCGCTTGCCCGAACTTGCAGCGCTGACATTCCTATTGCGTCACCACTCAAGGCTATAGCCCTTTGACTGCGGTTTCAGTGGGCAGTTCAGTGATTTTACCGTTGGGGACGGTGAGGTCAACTTTAAGGCGTTTGTGTTTCCCTTTCACGGACACAGTTACCTCCACCAAGCCCTTTTTGGCGTCCAAAACCTTGATGTTTTGGAACACCAACTCATTCTTCGGGAAATGCCTGCGAACGGCGTCCAGAGCAAGGGTCTTCAAACCCGCTTCCATGAGCAGGCTTCCAATCTTGCCTTCAGGGCCGTATTTTGATGTCACAGGGCAGCAAGTGTTGGTAAGGTCAGTTTGTTGAGTAGCAGCGCCGTGTCGGTAAATAACCCAACCGCTTACAGTCACTGCAACGAGCACAACAAGCGCTATCAAAGGGGCGTGTTCGTTCATCCAGCGCCTCAATTTTCCCATTTTTGTCACCTCTCAAAGGAAGGTCCATGTCACTGTCCAGAAGGTGCTGGTTTAGCAGGTGAAGGCTGTCCAGAAGGTTTGCCTGGTGCGATTGGACCTGGAGCGCCATACTTTTGCAGCATGGCTCCAGGCATCTTTTCAGGTGGCAATTCTTCCCTTCGGACACCCGTCCCACGCCAAATGAGAAAGGCTGCGATAACCAGCACGACAACGATAACAAGCACTGCAACCCAAGTGGGAACTTCTGCACGCATGGCTATATCCCTCCTTGAAAGTTTAGGGGGCACGCTCAAGCGTGCCCCCTTCTCTCGCCTTCACTTCACCGTCCGCCAGAGATAGAAGGGGTCGTTGGGTTTATAGCCGTAAGTCGTCTTGAAGGTCTTCACATGCCCGTCAAGGAAGAGGATGTTACCTCGGTCGTTGAAGTGGCGTTTGAGCCCTTTCGTTCCGGGGCGCTGATTAGTTGCATCTGGCCACCTACACCCGCACCAACCCAAACCACTTTCCTCAGGGTCAAAGCACTGCCCGACAGTTGGTTCAGTGCTCATGGGATTTGGCCAACAAGGCAATCGCCCCGCCACAACGCAGTTGCTGTCCATAATCCAAATTGTCTCCGCTGGGGCAGTCGCAACTGCCAATTTCGTCCAGTTCCCTAACTCACCACGATCACCTTGACCAGGACAAGGACCTGTTCCTCTTGCGTTGCGTGAATTGAAGTGTGTCCAATTGTAGCCATAGCCGCCCCAAAAGCGACCGATATCGTGACCACCAGAAGAATCTGGTGAACATGCAGCCCAAGGTCCTTTCCCAGAACCTGCAACACCGAAGACCCTCAAGCCACGCCATCCAACCGTGACTGACGGGTCTTCAAACATGTCAAGGTTGCGGACATAAGGTTGACTTAAAGCCATCCACCAGTTTCGGCATGCCTTGATGGGAAGCCTATCACACTCTGGTGTCCCAAACGCCTGAGTCCACATGGGCAAGATAACTTCATCGTAGTCTTGGGTGTATTGGACGGCTGCCATCCCGATGTTGCGCAAGTTACTCGTGCATACCGCCTGCCTCGCCTTTTCGCGAGCCTGACTGAACACGGGGAACAGAATCGCCGCCAGAATGGCGATTATCGCAATTACCACGAGCAACTCAATAAGGGTAAAGCCGACACGATGGGGCAACACAGGTGAAACTCCACGAATGAAGGTTGACCATCGCCCACCATCTCTTCGGTGGCGCCAACGCCGCTTCTCTCGTCGCATCACCCCTCCTTTTTGCCCTCAGATGAGGGCGGTTTGTTTTTGTCGCTTTCATTTTAGCGCACTTTTTTTTTTGGCGTCAATAGTCCCAAAAGGCGAAATTGAAGTTTCGTTTTTGCAACCACTGCCATGTGGAAAGCGTTCCTTTTACCGCCCCTGATAACGCCCCTTCCTTTCCAAGAGGCGCAACTGATGAAATGCAGGCGCCAAGGTGTGAAGCGTCGTTTTCTTTCGCAGGATAACGATGTGCTCTTCCAACATCGTCGTGTCTGTTTCGCCAGGGATGTTAGATGGGCTGTTGCGCAAGGGCATCCGCTTATTGGGGATCTGTCGAGGCAAAGAGACAACGAATTCAAATTCGGGCAACATCTCCACGATGATTCTGTCTGTCGGCAACTTTATCCCTCTGACCTTTCGGTTAGCAATGACGAAAACAGCGAAACCGTCTCGCTTCACTACAGGCACAATGTTTCGCAGGCAGTCATAAAGGTCTGCGTAAAACGCTTCAACTTCCTGAGTCCGTTTCGGGCAAACCTTAGCAATTGCCTCTAATGCCTCTTTCAGGGTTGGGACAAGCACTTTCATAGACCGATGATGACCTCCGAGGCTGATTCGGTCCAAATCTTCCCGCCACAATCCAAGCCACTGAAGAGACAAGCGAGAAAACTGACCGTAAGCGACCGTCGTTCGTGCATCTCCATATGGTGGAGAGGTCAAGAGAAGGTCAACACTTTCGGAAGGCAAAGGGAAAGGTTGGCGGGCGTCGTGAAGTCTCAACTGCGGCTTTAACAGTGAATCACCAACTTCTCGCCACCAATCGCTCATGATGCCGATACATTCTGCGAAGCGTTGGCGGAAGAGACGGAAGACATCTGGGTTGTGCCGCTTCAGTTTTTCAGGTGGCAGGCGGAACAACTTAAATTCGTTAGGGCGGGTATTGCTTGCTTCTCGGACGACACGGCTGAAAACAACCAAACTGAACTTTTTAACCGCCTCGTCCTCCAGTGCATCTATCGCTGCCTTCAACCTTGCCAATTGCTTTTGCACTTCAGGCTTGAACCAGTAGTCAATATTAGCGAACTTTGGCGGCTCTACTTCACCCAATCTTTGCAGGCTGCTTTCAATTTGCGCCAGTGCCTGCCAAAGGCGTTGGGGCATGATAGGTGTTGCTTTCACTTCAGCGATAAGGAGCGCCAAAGGGTTGATGTCAAAACCAATTGCATGGCGACCCAATCGGACTGCTTCTGTGGTGACCGTCCCAGAACCGCAAAAGGGATCAAACACCGTATCGCCTTGCTCACTGAGCATCTCAATCAGTTTCCTGGCAACGGGCGGCGCCATCATTGCGGGGTAACTGTGCAAACCGTGAATACCTTCTTTGGCTTTCACGCCACGAAATGTCCAATCAATGCTTTTCAGCGCCTCAATATCGCTTAGCACCTCATTTCACCCCTCAAGCGCTTCTCGCAGTGACTTAGGGAGTTCGTCCAAAGACCGCACCCAAATTTTACCCTTTTGCCTCACTCGGACGGCAACTTCTTCGGGCACGAAGGCTTCTAAGCCCTTTTCGTGAATTTCATCGGCTTTCGTTTCCGTGATGTCAGGGTCAAGGGTTAAGAGCCAACAGCGCCTTCCTTGAGCGGCGGGCACTTCTTGTTTCCAGCGTTCCCGCAAAGTGCGCTTTAGCGTCAAGAAAATAGCCCGTTCAGGTTCATTGAGAGCAGTCTTCACATCGGGCGACACAAGGTCAATGCGTTCCAACTTCTGGGCTTCTCGTCCTCTTGGTCTCTCGCAAGGGATTGCAATCGTTGACAGCAACTTTTCAACGGCTCGTTCAAAAGTCAATCCGCCTCGTGCTTTCCTCATGTTGCCCAAGTCTTTCTCCAGCCTTTGAACTAACTGGGCAAAGTCTATGAACACTGGCATGACCTCCTGTTTGAAAGCGTCCCACCCGTTCTCTCGCAAAAGTGACGATAAGCGTTCCCAATCTTGTTGGAGTTGTTCACGCCTTTGTTCTAACCATTCTTGCGCAATAAATTCCATCGCCTGACGCTCATGCTTAAGGTAAATCTCCGTCGCCTGCTCGTCAATTCGCTGCAAAGCCTCGCCGAAACAGTGGAAGATGAAATCTCTGTCAAGCGACAGAGTGCACAACGCCTCGTCCAAGATTTTCTCCACTGACGGGATGTGCTCTTTCGCCTTTTCCACCACCGCATCCCATTCGCCCGTTGAAGGTTTTTGCCTCTTCCTACCCAAGCAAAGTGCACCTCCAAATCTCCTCCGTCACTTCACAATGATAGCAACTTCGTTGCGTTGATGCGGGACGGCGAGATAGAGGCGGTGCTTGTTGCTATCCCACCACCAA
>Ga0079992_136052_pt1 | contig 15687 bp, 10 predicted proteins | sample FaiFalFF_MnMetaG_3_FD_69197 | JGI IMG/M metagenome (GOLD analysis project Ga0079992, IMG submission 69197) | Freshwater microbial communities from Yellowstone National Park, Wyoming, USA - Fairy Falls B (FF_Mn_B) MetaG (SPADES assembly) (version 2) | ecosystem: Environmental > Aquatic >... | reverse complement strand
AAGAGGGGATGGGCGCGCCCGCCCTGCGGGCGGGCGCGCCCTCATAGCGGCGGCCCCACAAAATACCACCGACTCCCATTCAGAAACTCTTTGCATTGAACTGGTATTAGCCGGAGCTCTGAGGGGACTTATCTTTTCCTGGGGAGGTTATCTTCTGCAAGGGAGGATGCTGTGATTTTCTGGGAGTATGAGGCGCACCCGCTAAAAGCATCTGCTCCTGCCGTTTTGCTCTGCATGAGGGAACTGCGACTCCGTGACGAGACAGAATAGGTTTGGAGCATCGGGCAGGACGGTTCTCTCTGCTGGGTATGGGTTGGGCCCTGCCTATATTTGCGACGTATGGCTATTCAGGAGTGGGTTTTGGGGGTTGGGATTGGGGCGGCGGCCGGTTTCCTAAGCGGCTTAGCGGGCGTAGGAGGCGGCATTGTGATGATTCCTCTTTTATCGTATGCCCTCGGCTATCCTCACCACACGGCTCAAGGCACCGCCCTGCTTGTGTTTTCCATCCCTGTGCTGGCAGGTAGTGCTTACACCTACTACCGAAATGGCCGAACCGACCTTTTTCTGGCTCTTTTTATTGCGTTAGGCGTGCTGCTGTCGGGATACCTCGTCGCTGAGCGGGTGCAAAACCTCCGCAGTGAGACTCTGAACCGCATCTTTTCGGGTTTTTTGATAGTTGTGGGGTCTTATCTTATTTTCCGAGAGAAGATTTTCCGTTCTGTGGCTTCTACTACTTCGCACAGCGTGCCCAGAGCGCAAAGAGCTTTACGAGGTATCTTGATTGGGCTTATTTCGGGCACCTTGAGTGGTCTTACGGGCGTGGGAGGTGGTATCATCATTGTGCCGCTCATTCGGTTTTTTCTTCGGTACGACCAGCATGTGGCACAAGGCACAAGCTTGGCTACCCTTAGCATGCCCGTTTTGATAGGGGCTATGCTCCCTTATTATCACAAGGGACATGTTAATCTCCCGATGGGTTTAGCTCTGGCCATAGGGCTTTTAGGGGGCAGTATGCTTACGGCTCGTTGGGCGCAGCGCTTGCGCAGCCGAAGCTTAGAGGTTTTCTTTGGGGGCCTGGTCCTTGTAATTGGGCTGTTCGGTCTATTGAGATAAGGCTTTCTGTATCTTGCGCGGGCCGAAAGTACTTCTACTTATGCCATACTCCCCCGGTGCTTGGCTCTGGCTTGTGTTTCTTTCCCTGCTTTGGGCCCAAACGGGTCGCCTCCAGCTGAAGATCGTTTCTTCTGAGAATCGCCCCCTCCCATTTGCGCAGGTAGAAGTTTCAGGTCATACTTATGTGGGGGATTCGGCGGGGCGACTGCTGTTAGTTCTACCGGCGGGTAGGCACCGCCTTCGGGTTTCCCATGTAGAGGCCTATCCCTTAGAGACGGAGGTGTGGGTCCAATCCGGAGCGACGGAGCCCCTCACCCTAAGTCTGCGCAGCCGAGAGCTAAGCACGGATACTTTGACAATTCAGAGCGAAAAGACTAAACCCACGGCCCTTCCGGATCGTCCCTTTTTACAGCCTATTCCGATTCGGACGGAAGCCCTGCGCACCATGCCCAGCATCAAACCCGATTTAGAGAGCCGACTGGTGCTGATGGGGGCCCAGTCCACGAATGAGTTTTCTTCCCAGTATCGGGTGCGGGGCGGCAACTTTGACGAGAATCTCGTTTATGCCGGTGAAGTAGAGATTTACCGGCCATTTTCGGCTCGGAGCGGCCAGCAGGAGGGCTTGGGCTTCGTCAATCCCCTTTTGATTGAGGAGGCGTTTTTTAGTACGGGTGGGTTTGAGGCCCGATACGGAGATAAGCTGGCTTCGGTCTTGCAGGTGAGTTACAAGCGCCAGGCCCAGCCCCAGCGGCTCATAGAAATAGGCCTTCTGAGCCAGAGCTTGGCCTTCATCGGTAAAAAAGGCGGACTCTACTATACTATTGGGGGTCGGCGCTTTGCCATCGGCTACCTCCTGAATACCCTCCCCGTCAGAGGCCAATATCGTCCTGTCTTTTACGATGGGCAGGCCTACCTCTCTTGGTCCCGATTTAGAGATGGACTGGAAAAATGGCGCATAGACTTTTTGGCTACGGGCCTCCTGAACCGATACCGCCTCTTCCCCCAGAGTGGGGAGGCAACCTTTGGGCTTATCAACTACGCCCTGCGGGTAAATCTGTATTTTTCAGGGGCTGAGTTGCTCCGTTATAATACGGGCCAGAGCGCTTTTACGCTCACCCATCGTCCTTCTGCCCGCCTACGGCTTTCCCTCATTGGCAGCTTTTTTCAGAGCCTGGAAGACGAACTCATAGATACGGAGGGGGCCTACTTCTTGGGCGAAGTCCAGACCAACCTCGGCAGTAGCCTGTACAATGAGGTGGTAGTTCTACGGGGGGCTGGCAGCCAAATACGCCACGCCCGAAACTACCTGGATATAAGTACCACCTACTTGGAGCACCGAGGCGAATATGCCTGGGACCCTAGTCTTCGTCATCGTCTCTCTTGGGGCATACGTGCTCAGTATGAGACTTTTCGCGACCGCGTTTATGAATGGAGTGCGCTGGACTCTGCCGACTATGTGCGCTTGGAGGAGCAGTACTTTTGGGACCAGCGCCTTTCTAACCGGCGCCTTCTGGGCTTTGTGCAACAAACCTTTCGCTGGTCGCGTTGGCGATTAGATGTGGGGCTGCGCGCCCATTATGCGGCTAATAATCGCCAGCTGGTTTGGAGCCCTCGCCTGCAAATGCTTTATCAGCCTTCGGCGCAGCTCCAGTACCGCTTTGGAGCAGGCTTTTATGCGCAGCCGCCCTTTTATCGGGAGCTACGGGCAATTGATTATCGGCTTGTCCCTCATTTGCGGGCCCAACAGAGTTTTCAATTGGTTGGCGGCTTAGATTACTCCTTTACTCTCTGGGGCCGTCCTCTCAAGTACTTTGCCGAAATCTACTACAAGGCCCTCTGGGACCTCATCCCCTACGAAATAGAAAATGTCCGATTGCGCTACTATGGGGCCAACTCTGCCCGCGGATACGCTTATGGCTTAGACATGCGGCTCAATGGCGAGTTTTTAGCGGGTACCGACTCGTGGTTTAGTTTGAGCCTGCTGCGCACCCGAGAAAAACCCGGGGCGCTTCCGTGGATGCGACGCCCCAGCGACCAGCGCCTGAGCTTCGCCTTCTACTTTCAAGACGAGCTTCCCAGCAATCCCCTTTACAAGGTCAATATTCAGTTTGTTTTTGCGACAGGGATGCCCTTTGGGGTGCCCCGCCAAATAGAGAAACGCACGATCTTTCAGATGCCCTTTTATAATCGGGTAGACCTGGGGCTGAGCCGGGTGATTCTGTTTTCAGAGGGGCGTACCCTTCGTTCCCTTTGGATTGGCGTAGATGTTTTCAACCTTTTTCAGCGCTACAATGTCGTTTCTTATCAGTGGATAGCGGATGTGTATGGGGTTCGGTGGGCGGTGCCGAATTATCTTTCGGCTCGACTGGTGAATTTGCGGGTTATTGCGGAGTTTTGAGCTAAGGCGCCTGCGATGGCTATGGCGATGGCATCTGTGGCGTGATGGTTATGGGGGATGGAGGCGGGGTTGAGCAGGTAATGGGGGAGCCAGGCCGCTATTTGGGCTTTGGAGGCGGAGCCTCGGCCTGTAAGGGCTTTTTTTACCTGAACGGGGGCCAGCATCTGCAGGGAAGGCCATTCCGCTTCTCTCAGAAGGGCCCAGGTGATCCCTTGCAGAGCTCCCAAAAGCAAGGCACTCCGCACATTTTTCCCAACAAAGGGCATTTCCGCGAAAGCGCCTGCAATTGTCTCGGCAGAAACTTTGAGGATTTGTTCCTTGAGCCAGCTTCGGTACTGCTCAAGTCGTTCTTCTACGGAGGTAGGTGGGAAGGGGAGTACTTCTATCCTTTCTAAGGTCCAGGGGCCTGAGGAGTGGCCTTGGATAATAGCTATGGCGGTGGTTTGGAGGCCAAGGTCTATGCCCACCCATTTCATACGGGTATACGAACGCCCCAAACGGTTACATCATCCACCTGCTCTTCCAGGTCGCCTTTCCACTCTCGCCAGATTTGATTGAGGATGGCGCGGCGTTTGGGCATGGAGGGTTCTAAGTAAGTTTCTATGATAAACTCTTTGAAACGTTTGGTGCCGAAACGTTTGCCTTCGGGGCCGCCGGGCTGGTCTACGAGCCCATCGGTAAAGAGATAAAAGCAGTCGCCGGGTTCCAGCTGGACTTCGTGCTGCGTGAAGAAACGTTCTTCTTCTAACTGTTCTCCGCCGATGGGTTTTTTGTCGGGTTTGATTTCTCGCAGGTCGGGGCCTTTGAGGCAGTAGTAGAGGGGCAGGTTGGCGCCAGCATAGATGAGCCGATGGGTCTTTGGGAAGTAAGAGACAACGGCTATATCCATACCGTCGCGAGAAGGGGTTCCTTCTTCCAAATCTTGCTTAAGAGCCTGACGCACCTCAATGTGCAGATCATGCAGGATTTGGGCGGGTTCCCATACCCGACGCTTGTTGATGATTTGGTCTAAGAAGATGCTTCCGATTAGGCTCATGAAGGCACCGGGTACTCCATGGCCGGTTCCATCGGCGACGATGATGAAATACCTATCTTCAAAGGGGGCAAACCAGTAGAAGTCGCCTCCTACGCCGTTACGTTCTTTGGAGCGCCAAATGATGAAGTAGTTCTCTTTGCCGAGGTGGGTATTGAGGAGGCTTTCTGGAGGGACGATGTTACGTTGGATGCGGCGGGCATAGCGAATGCTTTCTTGGATGTTTTGGATAGCTTCTTCCAGTTCTTGGGTGCGTTGGGCTAATTCACGGTTGGCCTGTTCTAATTTTTGGGCATAAGCGTGGGCCTGTTCTTCAATGACGGAAGCGGCGGAGGCGGCGACGGAGCGGAGGAAGTTGACTTCATCTAAGCGCCATTCTCGTTTGGCATACCGCTGTTCTACGCTGATGAGTCCTACGGAGCGGTTACCTACGCGGATGAGGGCGTCCATTACGCTCATGATGTGGTTGGGTTTGAAGAGGGGGAGGGCCAGTTCTCGGGTGCGCAGGTCGGAGAGGGCATCGGTGACGGCGATGACTTGTTCCAGTTCCAAGCTTTGGAAGTAGAGGGGGTAGAGGCTTCGGTTGACGACGCTGCCAGGTTCGTGGAAGTGGGGTTCTTTTTCGGCGGCGGCGATGCAGCGGGCGAGGTCTGGCTCTTCAAAGAGCCAGAGGGCGGCCCGATGGACTTTGAGGGTTTGGAGGGTGACTTCGGCAATGACTTGGAAGGCTTTTTCAATATTACCTTCTCGCAGGGCGGGGTGGGAAGCGAGGAGGGAGAGGGCGTTTTGCTGTTCTTTGAGGCGAAACTCCTGCTCTTTTTGTTCGGTGATATCTACGAGGATGTTGATAGTTTTGACGAGCTTTTGGGTGCGGGGGTCGGTGAGGGGGGTGGTAGCGAGGATAGCCCAGAAGGTTTGGCCTAAGGCGCCTTTGAGTTCCACTTCGGATTTCCAGAGTTTACCTTGTTGGACGGTGCGCCAGTGGCCTTGGATAAGGGAGAGGGGCTGCCGTTCTGAAAAAAGTATTCCATAATGCTTTCCTTGGAGGTCTTGGGCGGAATAGCCTAAGCTCTCTAAGAAGTTTGGAGACACATAGGTGAGGTTTCCGTCGCTATCCGTTTCAAAGAGCCAGGCGGCGTTGTTGAGGGCTTCCAGCTGGGCGGCGAGCTGCATTTGAGAGGCGCGGTAGCCTTCGTTGCTGCGGCGCAGTTCTTCTGTGCTAGCCCGCAGCATTTGCTCCTGTTCGTAAGCGAGTTGGAGGGCCTTTTGGATTTCCTGCTCTTGTTGTTTTTGGAGGGTGATATCAAAGCCGACCAGAATGTACTTTTGGAGTTCGCCTTCGGCCAGGAAAACCGGCGTGATGGTCTGTTGAAGCCATAGGGGTTCGCCAAAGGCGGTTTGATAACACACGACTTCCTGCCATATTTCTCCCTGTCGGAGCCGAGCAAATAGCCGTTCTATGACGGCGGGGTCATCGGCTTTGCGCAGCTCCCGATAAGGGCGCCCCAAGAGGTCAGACGCTTTATACCCGAAAAGCCGCTGAAAAGACTCATTCACATAGATGATCGTTCCATCGGGGCGTAGTTCGGCCACTAAGGCGGCAGCGTTGAGGGCTTGGATTTGACCGCGTAGTTCGGCCTGGGTACGGCGCATTTCCTCGGCGGAAGCTTCCAGTTCTTCAATATTTTGTCGGAGTTCTTCTACGAGGGATTGATTTTCTTCCAGGGAGACCAAAAGTTGCTTTTCTATGAGGCGACGATGCCCTTGCTGGAAAAGAAGCGCGGCCACTTTGGAGAGAATGAAGAACATTTCTTTATCTTGGAGGGGCTGGTCTGGTGGGACTTCTATGAGGAAGGCGCCTACGAGGGCTTCATCCATGAGGAGGGGGAAGGCGTAGAGAGCCGTCTGGGTGGCTACGGCGATGTCGGCTAAGGGGGTTTGGTCGGAGGGAAGGGGGCCTATGATTTGTCCTTCGGCTAAGTGGTTCCGAAGCCATTTCGCCGCGGTCTCGGGTAAGTCTATGGTGTTCGTATGGGTAAGCAAGGTGGGGTCATACTTTTCTAAGCAGTGCAGGCCCTTTTGCTCTTCGTCAAAGACCCAGAAGCTATACTTGGCTTCGGGAGCGATGGTAGCCGCTACTTCAGCGATAGCGGATAGGCCCTCTATGACTTCGCCCTTGAAGAGGGCAGGATTGCGCAGAAGGGCCGCTAAACTTTCCCGCTGTCGCAAAAGGCGCTCTATTTCGGCTTTATGGCTTTGTTGCAGCCGGGTAAGCCGCAAATGAAGAGACTCTATTTCCTTCTCCAGTGTCTGAATCGTGTGCTCTGCTTGATGGAGGGCCCGCTCCAACGTTTCTTTTTGGGTGCGAAGGTGCTCCAGGGGGGCCACAGCCACAATCAGCCGGGGCTTCTCCCCACGCCGCAGCCGATACGGCAAAAGATACACCAAGTAATCCCCTTGATGGCCCGAGCAGATTTCGGAATGAGCTAACCCCCCCTCTTGAAGCGACTGCAGCGCCACCCGAAGGGGCAGGTCTTGCACGCGATGCCAGCCTTCCGCCCGCGCAATCGCCGCAAATAAGTCATTCTGAAATACGAAAGCTCCCTCAGAGTCCGCCTGGGCTAAGGGAAAAGCATTCTGGAGAGCCCCCAGCTCTAAACGCAGTTTTTCTATCTGCTCCCGCAGTTCTACCTCGGCTCTTTGAAAATTCTGGATAGTTTCTTGAAGGCTGGCTTGCAGTTCTGCGTTTTGCGCTTCTAACTGGTTTAGGTTTTCTCGGATGATTTTGAGTTTTTGCCAGGCATCTCCGAGGAGGTTTGACCATTCGGCTTCTTCGGAGTCGGAGGATTGATATTTAGGCCAGGCTTGGAGGAGAGCGGTGAGGGCCTGCCATCGGCGCAGCAGGTGATTGTAGGCTTCGCTGAGAGCTTGAAGCGAGGCGGGGAGAGGAGGCATTTTTTCGCCGCTGGCGATAGCATTGAGAGCTCGGCGCAAGGATTCTTCTTCTGTTCGTCCTGCCCGCCATATAACCATCCCCACCACGAAAAGCCAAACCCCCATCGCTATCCCTACCCCCATCAGCCACCCATGCCGCTCCCTATAATAGCGCTCCACCTCTTGCGCATGTACTTCCTTTATCCGCTCTCGGACCTTGCGAAAAGCCGTCTCAATATCGGAGTTGGTTTTAGGCACTTGTGTGAAGTAAGTCTCAATCACACTCATCAGGGCTGCTTTGTCGTTGGGGCTATTGGCTATGGTTCTGCTCCAACTGCTTAGGCGTTTTTCCCACTCTAAGGTTGTGCGGGCCAGTTCTTTGACATAACTTGGGGGTAGAATGCCCTTGGCATTAGGTTCTATATCCTTATTCAGGCGATGGAATAAGTTGATATGCGGATAAAGGGTGGGGGGCAGGGACCGTTCCATGACTCTGGAGAAAAGTTCGGCCTCAAATCTGAGCTGTAAGCGCCAGACTTCTACTTCGGTTTCGTTGAGGGCGTTTTGGAGGGTTATCACTTGCTGTAAGAAGGCTTGATAGTCCCTTTCCAGGCGATAGAGCATCCCCCCTCCCAAAAGACCTAAAAGCCCAAGTCCAATAAGCCCAGCTAAGGCCCAGTATCGCACGCGCCTAAGGCTTCCTACCATGGCACTAAGTTAGGCATTTTCAGGGGAGGGGGGCATGAAAGCTTAGGAGAAACTGCACTTTTCCTACTCGGGCTTCCTCAATGGGCCAATATAAACTGGCTTCCAAGGGAAGCCCCATCACGTGAAACTTAATGCCCGTCCCCATGCTCATCAGAAATGGACTCCGCAAAGTCTGAACCGTGATTACTAAGGGCGGCTTGTAGATATACTCGGCGTCTATGGGATTTTTTTGGGAGAAGGGATTCCCCGTGCTCCAAGTGGTTGCCGCGTAAAAGCCGACTTTCCATTCCAGGTTATAGATGGGCCGAGTAGGTAGGACGGGGGGCGGGTTCAGGGCAAGGAGGGGAATTCGCATGGCTATCCCCCCAAGTAGGAGGTTTCGGCCGCGACGCACATGATAGGGATACCCTGGCAGGCTGATAAAAGTATTCAGATAATATCCGCCCACAGGACCCAATACCGGCAATTGAGAGCGGTTTTGCACTTCGTAGTTGACCCAGTTAGGAATTCCCCCTAAGAGAAAGTACCGAGGATTGGTGGGGCTTCCCAGAGCGGCTTGGCCGACCACATCGGCCACTAACCAAGAGAGGATGGGCTGGTGCCAGGCTCCTTCCGCATGAAGGAGTCCAAAACGGCTTAGGGTTCCACGCCGGTATAGCTCCCCCTTTAAAGCCAGGCGACGTCCCCGCCACAAAAAGGCCTCCCGATAAGAGAGCTTCTGATAAGCTATGCCCAGTCGCCCGCCCCAATAGACTCCCTCCGCATCATACGTTACCTGGTCCCGCAAAGTCAAATCATAGCGCCGACTGTACAAAAAGAGCCCAGCCCCTGAAAATTCCCATTCTCCGCGGGGCCCCATGAGCACTTTGACCCCACCTTCACCTGCCCAGCTCAAAAGCCGCAGCCCCTGCCCATACCGACGCTCAGAAAAGTAATGCATCTGCCGATGCCCCTGAAAGTACGGCCGCCAAAAACCCGTCCGCTTCTGAAAACCCAGCCAAAGCTCAGAACTTCTGAGGTCTACATAAGGCCGCCAAGCCCCCCATACATAATATCGCCCCGAAAAAGTTTCTACCCCTGTCTGAATGTGCAATCCCAACCGAATTAGGGGATGCAGAACAGGGACTACCCGAATCCCCTGCCACAGGCCCTGCGAAACTCCCCGCCCCCAATCTTGGACTTTTACCGAGTCTGGATAAAAATACTTGCCTCTGGGGATAGGGGGGCTCATCTGCCGGCGAGCTTTGCGACGAGGCCGCTCCAGCTCTTCATCAAAGTAGTAAAAGGCGCCCCGGCTTTTGCGCGGCGTATCTTGAAGGGCAGTGTCCGCCTTTTCCAAAGGAGGGGGGGATATTCTTGCCTGAGTCTGAGGATAGCGGCTGAACCTCTGCAAACGCATCTGAATGGCTTCAGCCGCATACACATCGGGATAGCTCGTTCCCCCTTCTAAAAGGGTATCCCACGAAACGCTCCCGATGGCTTTCTTTCCGCCGGAGCGATAAGAGAGATAGTAGGCTCTTTCTGGCCCTGCGCCTATCCAGCGGATAAAACCGGGTGCGCCCCACGCACTGGGATACATTGTATCCGACATCACGATCCAAGCACGCCATCGTCCCTCTAAGTTTTGGGCCGAAACAAGGGTATCGCCGCGCTGAAGCCAACCTCCGCCCCAATCCTGGACTAACTCTCGGTGTACCCAGCGGCCCGGCCCTTCCGCCCATCCGTAATTTCTCCACACATCCCCATACCCACTATGCCCCATGCTATCCGCCTGCCATAAGTAGTAGAGGGTCCGACCTGTCCAGAAAACCTCCTTTTTGTCTCCCGGTTTTTGCGTAAGCGCTCTGAGCCGATCCTGCCGTACATCAAACTCATATACCTGCGCATCCCCATCTTCCCAGCCCACAAGCAGGAGAGTTTCTTCATTTCGCCAAGCCAAGCTGCTGATTCCCTTCAAGGTGAGCGAGTGAGCGCTGGCTCCTTCCTCCTTTTGGGGATTCCACACCCAAAGAACCGTTCCTGTAGGCCTATAACTAACCCAAGCCAGCTGCCCACCCGCAGAATAACCCAATGGCAAACAACCTATCTCATAAAATCCATAATATGCCCCCCCTCCTACCCACCGAAAACTGCCTGGCAATCGTACCCTTTCTCCGGTGGGAAGGATGTGCCAGTACTCTATGCGGCTCGTTTGGCTATCCCATAGGACAGCCGCTATCTCGCCCTTTCGGGAAACAGCCGCTTCTATGATGGACTTCCCCTCCAGAGCTGGAATGTCAAGCCATGCAGTTTCTGAGCTGGGCACACCTTTTCGCAGGTCTTCCAGAAAGTTCATCCACTTTTCTGTGAGCTCTTCTTCTGAGATATTTAGGGTAAGGTTTAGAGCTTCGGAAACATTGCGGGTGAGTCGGACCATGTAGAGGAGGTCTATCAATTTTTTCTGACCATAGTTGCGGTATAGCCAATACCAGATTGCCTTGTACAAGGAGCGATAAGTGGGGGAGGGGGCGGCTTCGCGTTGCCAGAGCCGCCTTAGGTGGTAGGGATGTTCTATGGAAAGCCGAATTCGGTCTGCCGTAGTCCAGCCTTCCCCCCAGAAAAGGGCAAATCCCCACAAAAACCAGTCTGGCATATAAAGGAGCGTGCGATTTTGAAAGCGCGTGCCCCCACCATAGTAAAATTGCATTAGAAAAAGCGCTGTAACCTCGGCGCGCACCTGTCCGACGAAGGCAGGCTTGTCTGCGAGCCGCACTATCTCAGCTAAGTTAGGAGGAGCCGCCAGGGCACTGGTGATTCGCCAACGGGGAGTTTGCCCATAACTATACAGATGGGGATGCAAACGAAGAGCTATCTGCCCTTCTACCTGATAGTCAAAAAGGTAAGTAAGCTCCTCATAGACATCCCGAGCATATAGGATAACCTCCCGGGCCGTAGCCTCCTGCCCAGCCTTGTAATACACCAAAATAGGCCCACTCTCCATAACAAACCACGGACCTCTCGCAGCCCCTTCATAAACCGGAAGAGGAGCGCTTTGCCCAAAAAGCATCCCTATCATCAGAAGCCCTTTACGCCACACCCTTGACACTGCCCTAAATAAACGAATTTTGCCCCATGCGAAACCTACTCGCCTTTATAGCCTTGACCGTGCTCGTATGGGGACAAAAAAAGCAAAAAGAAACTGAGTCTGCCAAGTCCCAAGGCCCTAAAATAGACTCTCTTGGTATCAGGATCTATCAACAAGCAGCGCGCTACAACGACCCTATTATGAAAATCTATGCGCTTCATCACCGGATAGCTACCGAAGGAGCCTCTCTTAGTCTGCTGGATACTTTAGCGCAGGCCTACTTTGAAGCAGGCTTTTATAGGCAGGCTATCGCCGTGGTGGATGAGATTCTACCCCAGCAGCCCCAAAATGCCACCCTCGCCGAAATCAAAGCTTTGAGCTATTACTACCTTCAAGATCTCAAAAAAGCCGTAGACGCTTATGAAAAGCTGTATGAGATTACGAGCGACCCCCTTCACCTATACCAGGTTATTACTTTGCAGTTCAATCTTCAGCGCTACGGGGAGTGCCAAGCGAATATTGACAAGCTCTTGAGCCTGCCCGAAAGTGCGCAAGCCCAGGTGCGTATTACGACGCCTGATGGCCAAACCCAGGAGATTCCCCTAAGGGCCGCCGCTTACAATGTACGTGGGGTTATCTTCCGCCTCCAGAAAGAATATGCTAAGGCCAAGGAGGCCTTTGAAAAAGCCCTCCAAATCGCCCCAGATTTCCTCTTAGCTAAGGGTAACTTAGACGACATGCAAAAAGAAATATCCCCCCCCAACCCAAACAAGAAAAACTAAAACTTTACCTGAGCTCTCTTAGGCAGCTCCCAAAAATAAAGTCCCATCCCAACTGCTGGCCACCAACTTCATCATGCAGCTAATGATTTCAGTTATTTGTCTTATTAGTCCTCCATATCTGAGCAAAATTATCTTATGAGTCTCCGTATTTATATTTTTTCGATATCACTCCCTTATGAACCTATTCATCATCAGGACCCATCAGAGGAGGCTATGACTTCGGCTCACCGACTGGAAGCCAACCCGAACTATGCCTATGGTGGGTATCTTCTATGGGCTGAGTCGAGTCATCTTCTGAGGAATGAGTCCTGTATTCAGTTAGTTTTTTACAATCTCCTTTCTTCCTGTCTCTGGTAGGCCATATCTTTGCCTCATGATTTGGAGCTATGTAGATTCGGATGTTGGGGGGCTGATTTGGCAGGGGCTCTTGGCTGCGGATGCTGTCTTGTGGCTCTCTTGTAGAGCTTTTTATGAGAATATGGATAAGATTTTGATTTTTCGTTCGCTGAGCCGGAGACGCTGTAGAGTTTTTGAGGGGACTCTTCGTGCACAGGTCGTGCCCTTGCAGTGGGGCCTATGTCACCCTTGGTTTCTCCCAAAACTCCCTTAGAATTACCCTCTGAGAGATATGCAGAAAGAAGTCCCACCAAATAATCCGGATACAAGCATCACGCCCTCTCAAACTTCCCCTCTCTTAATGGGGTTTTATGAGAAGTTGAGGGCCTCTGCTTTTCGCGTTCCTTATGCAGCGTTTTTATTGTGGCCCACTATCTACTTCTATTATTCTATCTATTCCTATCAGCCTTATCGTGTGTTTTTAGTCCGAATCATAATTTATGCCCTGATTAATCTTATTGTTTATGGATTGGCTTATCTTCTTGCTGGTTCAAGGGAACGGGCCACGGTGGGCACGGTATTATTCTTTCTTAGCCCCGGGATAGTACCTGAAAGAGTTCAACTATTTTGGAAAGTGCACCCAGAAGCGTTGCTCATCCCGATTATTATCTTTCCTCTGCTTCGTTTATTAAAAATAGGTCGGCGGATAGAGGGGGTTATTCACCTGGCCGTGGCTATGTTGATGATACTCCTTCATTTTCGTTTAGGAGTGCGCTGGGTGAAGTATTACTATTATTACCGCAAGCCATTTCCGGCGTAGTGTCCATCACCGACTAGTCGGGATACCTCTTATACTTATCCCGACATTTACTGCTTAGTTTTTGATGCTTTTGGGCATCCAGATACGCTCAGGAGGTACCTGAATATACCTCTTTCTTATCCTAATAAGCTTATGCAAGAGGGATTTGTTACGACTTCTATACATACACCATTCAGGGGTACTCTTTATAGTCTTTATCATTTTTTATCTCCAAATAGCTCTTATTGGTCTTCTTCTTTTGAGGCGCATGTTAGCCAGTGGGGGGCTTATGATATAGTAGCTTACACCTCTCTTCCTCTCACTCTGCGAGAGAGAGGATACTATCTTACGGGACCTTTGCCTGCCTACTATGCATTACAATACATGCCTTGCTTCAGTTTCCATAGCTACGATAATATTTTTGACCTGACTTTCCCTTACGCCCCCCGCTGGGGTGTATTTGCTTGGCATTATATTACACTATCACAGAAAACGAACCTTCCTATTCAAACAAATCCTACTTTTTACTACTACCACCTCCTTACCTCTCATTATCCTTATGTCTTTGATACGAGTGGGCATTATCATCGCTCTCTAAGTGATGATATGACTACTTTACGGGCGAGTTTTATTTATACGGAAAAATTGCTCCTAAGACTTATAGACGACATCCGAAAGAGTCGGCAGGGCAATCCCCGGCCATATGCGATCTTACTTTTTTCTGATCATGGGCCTCATGGGTTGGCTGAGGCTCCTTATGATTTGGGTCGGGATACGGCGCAGCTTATCGCGCGTAGCGCGTTTGCTGCGCTTTATACTTCCTGGGAACTTCCCGATAGTACTCGGCAAGCCTTTCTCCGAGCTTCTAACTATCAGGATTTAGGGAGAATCGTCCTTCAAATCGCAAATCCCGTACCTAAGCAAGTTTCTGCCCCGCACTCCCCTATGGAAGACCCATGAGCCGTATCTTTGTCCCGTGATATGGAACTATGTAGACCCCGGTATTGGGGGGTTAATTCTTCAGGGGCTTGTTGCTGGTTCTGCTGCTATTTGGCTTTTCTTTAGGAGAGACATTCCTACTTTATTCAGAAAAATCGTAGGGAGGGGAAGGGATTCTTTTGAAAAAAGATAGAAGTTCTCTTGGTTAGCGGGCGTGACCCCGTAGGGGGGTTTTACCTGACTGGGGGTAAGGCTTATCGCTTTATAAAGAGGGAGGCGTGGCCTTCTTTTGAGGCGAGCCTACCCCTTCAAGAGAAGCTCGCCGAGAGGGGATTATGGCTTCCTCTGCGCCTTCCCCCAGCAAACGAGGACGAGAGTAGCTACCATTGCGAAGTTCCCCTCCTCCCCCTGGTGTTATATCCTTATGAATGGCCCTTTCCCTTATGGAAGGAAGCGGCTCTGACTACGCTCACTATTCAGCAAGAAGCACTTCGGGAGGGGTTTTGGCTGCGGGATGCGACGCCCTTCAATCTGACGCTCTATCATGGGCGAATGTGTCATTTTGATCAGCTTTCGTTGGAGCCGTATCCTGAGGGGAGCCCCTGGCCTGCTTATGTAGAGTTTATCCGAACTTTCTTAGCGCCTCTTTTACTCATGAGCTATAAAGACCGAAGGTTGGGCAAACTTATTCAGCTTTATCCGGAAGGGTTGCCCTTAGATCTTGTATGGGAGCTTCTGCCGATGAGAGGCCGTTGGTCTGGTTTAGGGCTACTTCATTTGTATCCCCATAAGCTACGACGCTTATCTACTACTTGGGGGGGGCGTGGTAGGCTTTCTATGAAGAAGCTGTTTACGCTGACAGAGTCGCTGTACGTGGGGGTGGAGAGTTTGAAGCCCCGGTATGCTTCTTCACCGTGGGAGGGGTATGCAGGGGCATCTTGTCCTTATCCACCGGAGGCTCGTCAGAAGAAGGAGTCTGTCGTGCGCACCTGGATAGAACGTACTCCGATGCGGTGGGGTTCAGACGTAGGGGCGCATGAGGGAGGTTATACCCGCTTTTTGGCGATAAGAGCGCAGGAAGGGGTAGTGGCCCTGGAAAATGACCCCTTAGCGATAGACCGTTTGTGGGAGGCGCTTAGCTCTGAGTACAAGCACCTATATCCGATTTGGGCCGACATTAGCCAGCCTTCGCCGGCCTTAGGGTGGGGACAAGGGATTTCCAGCCTTATGGAGCGTCTGGAAGGGCGGTTTGATATGGTTTTAGCGCTGGCGATTACGCATCATCTGCGATATCGGAATCTTATTCCGTATGCTCGGCAGATAGAGCTTTTGGCGCGGTTCTTGAGGCCGCAGGGGCGCTTGGTGGTGGAGTTTATTCCGGCGGGGGATCCGCAGATAAAGTATTTGCATTCGCGGCCGGAGCTATTTCCGGATCATACGCAGGAGGCGTTTGAAGGGGTTTTGGAGAGGGATTTTGTGGTGGAGGAGCGGGTGGTATTAGAGCCGATGGGGCGGGTGTTGTACTTAGGGCGGAAGAGGTGAGGGGGTTTATGCCATTTACAATCAAAAACCTTTTGAATG
>Ga0079992_132815_pt1 | contig 15693 bp, 13 predicted proteins | sample FaiFalFF_MnMetaG_3_FD_69197 | JGI IMG/M metagenome (GOLD analysis project Ga0079992, IMG submission 69197) | Freshwater microbial communities from Yellowstone National Park, Wyoming, USA - Fairy Falls B (FF_Mn_B) MetaG (SPADES assembly) (version 2) | ecosystem: Environmental > Aquatic >... | reverse complement strand
GTCCAGCGTCTCATCGTCACAGTTCGCCTCCTGCATATTATTTTGGCATGCCCCTACCCTTTCCTGCTTGTCTGCAGGCAGGAATTCAGACGAAGGTATTGAAATTGACAACCATGAGCTGCTTACGAATCGGCTTTGTCGGCAGTGGGTTTGTGGCGCGATTCCACGCGCAATCGTTCGCCAGCGTGCGCAACGCCGAAATCACGGCAATCATGACGACCAACCCCGCAAAAGGTTCTGAACTGGCAGCGTTTTGTCGGTCGCTGGGCGTGGGCGACCCGAAGGTGTATACCGATGTGCGCGAGCTGGTGCGCGACCCAGAGGTAGACGCCATCTGGTTCCTCGCGCCGAACTATGTGCGCGTGGAACTCATCGAGGCAATCGCCGACGAAGTGAAATCGGGACGCGCGACGCTCAAGGGGCTGGCGGTGGAAAAGCCGCTCGCGCGCAATTTGCGCGAGGCGCGCCAGATTCTGAGCGCGGTCTCAGAGGCGGGCATCCCGCACGGCTACTTGGAGAACCAGCTCTTCGCGCCTGCGTTGGTGCGCGGCAAGGAGCTGCTCTGGCGTCGCGGCGCAGCGGTCGCTGGCGAGCCGTACTTGGCGCGCTGCGCCGAGGAACACAGCGGTCCGCATCGCGCGTGGTTCTGGCGAGGCGACCTGCAGGGCGGCGGCGTGCTGAACGATATGATGTGTCACAGCGTCGCTGCAGGCTGGTACGCGCTCACCCCGCCCGACCAGCCGCTCACTGCCCTGCTCCCCTGCTCCGTCTCGGCGCAGATTGCCTGCCTCAAGTGGGCGCGCCCCGAATACGCCCAACGCCTGCGCGAAACCTACGCCCACGAAATGGAGGTGGACTATACCAAAGCGCCTGCCGAAGACTATGCAACCGCCCGTATCGAGTTCCGCACCCCATCGGGCAACAAGGCAATCGTGGAGGCGACCACCTCGTGGTGCTTCGTCGGTCCAGGGCTGCGCCTCACTTTCGAGGTGCTGGGACCCGAATACATGCTTGCCATCAACACGCTGCGCGGCGAAGGCGAAATCTTTTTCAGTCGCGCGGTTCAAGGCGAGGCGGGCGAAGACCTCGTTGAGAAACAGAACGCGGAGCAAGGGCTGATGCCTTACCTTGCGGACGAGGCGCATACCTACGGCTACATCGCTGAGAACCGCTACTTTACCGATTGCTTCCTAACGGGGCAGACACCGTTTTGCACGCTGGAGTACGGCGCGCGGATTACCGAGCTGCTGATGGCGGCGTACATGAGCGCGGAGCGCGGCGCAACGGTTACTCTGCCCTGCCCTGAACTGGAAACCTTCGTGCCTGCGGTGGCGCGGGGCGAATGGCGCGGCTAACGGGTACACTACCCAGCGATGCGGTGGCGCGAGAACCTGCTGGAGAAAATCGGCGCGTTAGTGACGGCGGTGTTGCTGGCGCTCTATGTGCAGTCGCAGCTGCACCCCGTAATCGAGCGCACCTACGAGGTTCCGATTGAGCTACTGAACGCGCCGCCGAACTATGAGGTGCGCTTAGAGGGCGCCCCACGCGCGCGGGTCATTGTGCGCGGCGTGCGTGAGATCGTTGAGCAGACCCGCGCGGAGCAAATCCGCGCCTCCGTCGACCTCAGCCGCGCTAAACCTGGCGAGAACCGCCTCGCTCTCAAACTGGATTACCCCGCCGAGTGGCGGGAGTCGCTCACACTTACGGTTGAGCGTCCAGTGGTGCGAGTAACGCTGGAACCGCGTCTAAGCCGCCAGTTCCCCGTGCGCGTCCACCTCACAGGCACCCCCGACCTGCGAGAGGTGCTGGCGGAGGCAGTGCCTGAACCAAGCAGTGTGCGCATCACGGGCGCGGCGTCCCAAGTGCGGCGCGTGCGCAGCGTGCAGCTTAACTTCGATATGACGGGCTTGCAAGGCGACTTCGAGCTGGAACTTGCGCCGACACCTGTGGATGAGCGGGGTGAGCCCGTGACGGGCGTGCAGATTACGCCTGCCGAGGTGCGTCTCAAGGTGCGCCTCATTCCCCAGCCGACTTCCAAAACAGTTCCCATCAGCCCGCGCCTCGATGACCTACCCCCTTTCCCCTACCGTGTGATTTGGTTCTCTGTGGAGCCTGTATCGGTGCAGCTGCGCGGCAGCCCCGCGCGGTTGGCACAGATTAATGTTATCGAGACGGCGCCCATCTCGCTACGCAACAAGACCAGCGATACCGAGATGCGCGTGCCGCTCAAGCCCCCGCCAGGCGTTGAGATTTTAGGCGCGCGTGAGGTAACCGTGCGTGTACGCATCCAGCGCGAGGTACAGCCCGACTCGTCGCGCCCCAAGCTGCCTGCGGAGACTGAACCGCAGTCCACACCGAAGGAGGGCGATGCCTGATGGCGCAGGTCTACACGGATGCAGATGCCCCGCTGACGCCCTTGCAGAATCGCACAGTCGCCATCCTCGGCTACGGCTCGCAAGGGCACGCGCACGCACTCAACTTGCGCGACAGCGGCATTCGCGTGATTGTCGGTGCGCGGCACGGGCTATCGTGGGAGCGGGCACAGGCAGATGGATTCCCAGTATTCCCCATCCCAGAGGCTGTGCGGCAGGCGGATGTGCTGATGCTGTTGGTCAACGACGAGCAGCAGCCGCGCCTGTACGCTGAGCAGATTGCGCCCCATTTGCGCACGGGACACGCACTTGGCTTTGCACACGGGTTCAACATCCACTTCGGGCAGATTGTGCCTCCCAGCGACATTGATGTGCTAATGGTCTCGCCGAAGGCGGTCGGTCCGCAGTTGCGACGGCTCTATGTGCAAGGACACGGCGCGCCGTGTCTGATTGCTGTCCACCAAGACTACACGGGCGAGGCGAAGGCGATTGCGCTTGCCTATGCCCGCGCGCTGGGCGGTACACGCGCGGGTGTCTACGAGACCACCTTCCGCGAAGAGTGCGAGTGTGACCTGTTTGGCGAACAGGCGGTGCTGTGCGGTGGTGTACCCGCGCTTATCCGCGCCGCCTTCGAGACGCTCGTCGAAGCTGGCTACGCGCCCGAAGTCGCCTACTTCGAGTGCCTGCACGAGCTAAAACTCATTACCGACCTGATTTACGAAAGCGGCATTCGCGGGATGGAGTTCGCCATTTCGGACACAGCGCACTACGGGGCGATGACACGCGGACCGCGAATCGTGGATGCCCACACGCGCGAAGTCCTGCGCCAGATCCTGCACGAGATCCAGACGGGGGCGTTCGCTCGCGAGTGGATTCTCGAAAACCTTGCGGGACGCCCCGTGTTCCACGCACTGGAGCAAGCCAGCGCACAGCACCCCATCGAGCAGGTCGGCGAAGTTGTGCGCGCACGGATGGCGTTCCAGCCCAAGCGCGAGGAGTAGCGGGTATAATCTGTATCCATGCCGCGCACCCGTGAACTGATTCAGGAAATCGTTGGGCTGCTGGAAGGCGACGACGACCTGCAGCTGGAGTTCGCCCGTGCGTTTTTGACCAGCCGCACGCTTCGCCGCTTGTTCCAAGCTGACCCTGAATTGCAGGAGACTCTGCGCCGTCTTATCCTTACGGACGCTCTCCTGCAACTCCCAGAAAAGGTGGAACCCCTACTGCAGTTGCCCGAAAAGATAGAGCCGCTGCTCCAGCTACCAGAGCGTGTCGAGGCGTTAGAGGCAGCCGTGAGTGAACTTCGTGCCATCGTCAATCGGATTGAGCCTGTGGTCAATCGGATTGAACCCATCGTCAATCGGATTGAGCCTGCTGTGATGGAGTTGCAGCGATGGCAGCGGGGCGAAGTTGCACGGCGCAAGGGCGACGACTATGAGCGCCTTATAATTCAGCGCGCGGGGCGCATTTTCGGAATGGGTCAAGGCGGCTCGCCCCGCGACGATGCGTCGGTGCGCCAACAGATTCTCATGTGGCTGGACGCTGCAGGGCTGCTGGATGAAGAAGAAGACCCCGCAAGCGATCCGCTGGAGGCAGACCTGATTTGGTGGAAGGGCGAGCGCGTCGCGTTAGCGGAGATCTCGGTCAAGGTAGACCGCCACGATGTGCGCCGTGCCAAGCAGCGCGCCGAGACGCTGCGCCGCGCTGGGCTAACCGTCACTCCCGTTGTAATCGGCTCGCAGTGGGCGCATCGCCAAACGCCGAAAATCGCACAACGCGAGGGCGTTGAGTCGGTCGTCAATGGCGTCTACTCGCAGGGTGTTATAGACTTCCGCCGCTACCGCTCTGCTTGAATGGCGTCTTGCGAGCGATTTGCGCCAGCGTTAACTCGCGCATCGACTGCTCTGCGTAATCGCGCAATCCCACCCAGAAAAAGTGCGCCGCACACGGCTCTGCAGCCGAACAGGCTCGGTTGCGATCCAACAAACAGTACGGCTTCTCGATAAGCCCCTCCACAGCCGAAACGATATCGTAGAAGGTGATTTCCTCAGGTGGGCGACACAACGCGAACCCGCGCTTGACCCCACGAAACGAGCGTACAATCCCCGCCTTCGCTAAGTCGTCGAAGATGTTATACAGAAAATGCTGCGAAATGCCCGTCTCCTCCGCCAGCTCCTTGACCGTGACGATGGCGCCCTCGCCGCGCTGTGCCAACAGCGCAAGCGCTTTCACGGCGTAATCTGTCCGCGCTCCTAAGTCCAGTAGCTTCGTCATAGCGATTCATCCCCTCGCAATCATTTGACCCAATTATACCACTGAACCCAGTGCAGTTATCGTTTACGGCGTCCGCCCAACATCAGCCACGCGCCTGTCGCCAGCACGCCGACCGCACTAATCGGGAAAATCCAGTCGCTCACGCGCTCCCAGAGCGTGTACTCCCCGCGTGCAATGCGCAGCCCACGCTGCAACTGCTCCGGTGTAAACTCCAGCCCAAACTCATAGTGGCGGATTACCCCCTCGCCATCCAAAAACACCAATAAGTTCGGGTGGTCTTTCACGATTTCCGATACATAGGTGAAGCGGAAGTCGATGGCGTCCAGCAGATTGAACAGCGCGTCGTCGTCAGGCACATAGGCAACCCGCCAGTTCGGCGCATTAAGTTGATGTTTTTGCTGAAAACTTCTCATATCGGCGAGATCTTCCTTCGGGTCGAAGCCGAAGGTCGAAACGGTATAGGTTTCTGGACCTAAGTTTAACTCTGAGAGAGCGTTTTTCACGCTGCGACTAATGACGATGCACGCGCTGGGACAGCCCGCGTAGATTGGGCTGAGAATTACGGGCTTGCCTTTCAGGTCGCTAAGTCTGAAGATGCGCCCCTGCGTGTCGACGAACTTCACATCGGGCAGGGTGGTTCCCAGCGTCTTGCTAAGGTCGGGCGGGATGCCCTGCCCGAAGGCAGAGCATCCCAGCGTGAACGACAGGAAGTATCCAGCAAGTGGCAAGGCTCTCATGGCAGTCTCGTCTGCTCCCGTAGGGTCTGCTGCGGCACGAGGTTGTTCTCGATGCTCTGGTAGCCAGGCACTTTGGTAATGATGCCGCGCGTCATCGATTCGTAGACGGGGTAAGTGTAGGAGATGGCGATGAGCGCGAGCGTCGCCGTCACCCACGGACGCAGGTTCACGACGAGAGGCGTTGGGGTGTCGTGCAGCGCTTCGGCGATGGGGAAATCAATCTCAGGTGCGCGCACGGGCTTGGCAAACAGCGTGCCCACCAGCGAGACTACATAGGCGAGGAACCCGATCACCGCAATCGCGCCGCCCAGTGCGCCCACATGCGACCAGAAGAGCCAGTCTGGGCGATAGAGCAGCTCGTTGCTGGGGTCAAGGTAGCTGATGCCGAGGTTGCTCCGACGCGGTGCGCCCTGCAGCCCCGTAATCGAGAGCGCAATCTCGAAAATCACGAAGCCGAGCATCCACAGGTATGGCGCAGCCAGCGCAAGCGGCTTCGCTTTCACATCCACGCCCCGTAGTCGTGCGATCATATAGAGCGTCATCCCCAAGAAGCTCAGTGTCACCAGCCCACCGACGGTCGTGTGGAAGTGCCCCACAACCCACGCGGTGTTATGCACAATCAGGTTCAGGTTGTACGAGGCATTCACGATGCCCGTGATGCCACCGAACAGAAACAGAATCAGCCCTGAGATGAAGTAGGCGAACAGCCACTTGTCCCCTTCCCTGCTCCAGTACGGCAGCTTGCTCCACCAGCTGAACAGTCCCTGCCCGCCGTTCTGACGCGCGCCGTACTCCAGCGACGCGGCGACTGTGAATGCCGTGATGAAGCTTGGCAGCGCGACCATGAAGGTCAGGAACGCGTGCCAGAGCTTCCAGCCGCTGCTCAAGCCGCCTTCCGTGTACTGGTGGTGTAGCCCAACGGGAATCGAGAACAGCAGGAACGCCAGCCGCGCGGCAGGATCCGAGTAGAGCTTGCCGCCCACCAGCTTCGGCAGCATCGTGTAGAGCATGATGTACGACGGAATCAGCCAGAAGTAGACCAGCGCGTGCCCGAAGAACCAGAACAGCGTGCGCGACAAGAGCGGGTTCACCTCGCTGGCAAGCCCCAGCGACATCGGCAACATCTGGAACAGCACGGTGACCGCCAACGGCAGGATAATCAGGCACCACAGCGTGAAGTTCACCAAGTTGCCCAGCACTGCCAGCGGCAGTTTCGCGTTCGGATTCTCCCGTCGCCACGCCAGCGTATTGGGAATCCAGTCAAGGAAATACGGTAGGATTGAGCCTATCAGCAGCAGTGTCGCGCCCACATAGAAGGTCCAGTGCGCGACCATCGGCAGGTAGAAGGTATACAGCACGGTGGCGCGCCCCGTGAGCATTGCCCACGCCGCCATCAGCGTGCCGCCCACCATCAGCAGCCACGACACCCACTGCACGCCTACCTTGAGCGGACGCTTGAGCTGGTGCAGCATAATCGCGTTCCCAAACGCCACCGCGAAAAAGGTCGTAAACACAATCGCGTTAATCACGCCATGCAGGGTCAGTCCCTGATAGTAGTTAATCCCGAAAATGTCTGCCGAGCGGATAATCCCCGCCCGCGCCAGCACTTGGTACAGCCCTAGCAGCACGCCCAAGATTAGCAAGATGAACGGGATAACCAACTAGCTGAGCAAGATAAACCGTAGTGCGCCTTTGACTTGCATGGTTCGCCTCCTTATTCCACTATCACTTTCCCTGCCATGTTCTGGTGCCCCAACCCGCAATACTCATGGCAGATGATCTGGTACTCCCCTGCCCTGTCGAACTTCACGCGGGAGTAGGTCACCGCGCCCGGAATCGCCATCAGGTTCGCCAGCGTCTTGTCGATGTGGTAGCCGTGCATCACATCGCGACTGGTGACATAGAAGTCCACCACCGCGCCACGCGGGAGCTTGATCTGGTTCACAGTGCCCATATCGAAGCCCCACATGTACGCGACGACATCTACCTGATAGCGGTTGGGACCAATCTCCACGACGCGCCCGCGTTCAAATAGGCGCGCATTCGGTAAACAGGTCGGTAAGTCTGCCTGCAGTCCTTTCGCGGCGTACACCACAAGCCCGAAGAACATCATCAACAGCGACAACGCTAACGCCATCGCGCGTTTCTCGTACCGATCCATAGAATCACCTCCACTTAAGCAGCACGCCGTAGGTCGTGAGCCATACCAGCGCGTACACGAAGATCATCGTGATGAAAAATGCAACCGCGCCCATCGGCGTAAAGCTCTCCTGCGTCTCTCGCATCGTGTTGCCTCCGTCTGTTTACACGCTGTATTCAGGCTATTCAACCACTTAGGTCTAATAGCCTAATGTGAGTATACCACATCATAGGCGGCTTTGTCAAGGGGTGAAGGCGCGTTTCGGGGGAAATTCGGCGCGATTCGGGGTGATTAGGGTTCCCTCAGTGGGTCACTTGAGATATAGTCCCTGCGGTTTTGGTTGCGAAAAACCGAAAATAGGGGGTGTGAGCCTGTTGGAGATCCGCACAGAAGGCTCAGTGGACGATTGGTCGCTGCTCCGCTTGACGAACGGCGCGGGGGACGCCCTGTACCTGCCACCGCCGAGCGTCGGCGCAGTCGCCGAGTTGCCCCCTGCCCCGTTCGGCGTGGCGTACCCTGCCCGCTTGGAGGGGGTGGGGCGCATCTACCTGTGGGCGAATGGGTTCACAGTGCGCCAGCCCACGCTGGCACTGGAGCCTGCTCTGGCGACGCGCTACCTCAAGGCGGCAAGCACACTGGTCAAGCAGTACGCACGGCGGGGGGTGCCGATGGGAACCGCCCTACAGCACATCCAGCTGGCGCAGGCGCGGCAAACCGAGCAGCGGTGGGGGGAGTGCCTTGCGGCAAGCGTCGCTGCCGCCGAAGCAAGTGCGGTGAGCCTTGCACGGGCGCGACTGGAGCGGATGCACGGGCGCACGGCGTTTCTGTGGGGTGCCTGGGTGGACGCGCCTGCCTCCATCCTCTTCCCTGCCCTCTCGCCTCCGCTAAACCTCGTCACCCTTCGCGCTGTGGAGCCGCGCAGGGACTGGCGTGCGCTGGTACAACACGCCCAGGAGACACACACTGCCGTCGCTGCGTTCTGGACGGAGTGCGACTTGTGTCCAAATGCCGAGCACACACTCCACGAGACCATCGCCACCTACAGGGGCAGCGTGCGCTACTGGAACATCGCCGCGAACCTGCACCGCAGCGAATCCTCTGAGCACATCATACGGCGGATTAGCACGCTTTGTGAGGTTGCGCGGGCGACCGACTTTGGCGTTGTGCGCCTACTTCACGGCGCACACGGCTACTACGAGCCAAGCAGCCCTTATGCCTTGTTGGAGGCGTGTACCGAGACGGGCACTCCCTACGAAGTCACTCACCTCGAGTGGCGGTGGTACGACGGCACACTGTATGACCTCGACCAACTGCTGGAGCGCTATGGTGAGTTGGGCAAGCCGATCCACCTCAGCGTTAGCCTCCCGCCAGAGGGTGGGTGGGGCGTCTTCTCGCGCACGGAACCGCTGGCGTGGCTGGAGGGCGCGTGTCTGATTGCGCTCAGCAAGCCGTATGTGATTGCGCTGCAGGTTCCACTGCGAGCGACCGAGCGGAGCGCAGGCGCACTCGACGCAAGCGGGCAGCCCAGCGCGCACTGGCAACGACTTGCGCAGGTCGCCGCGTGGAACGCTTCCCTGCTGGACTAAAAGCTCGTGCGTACGGCGTCGCTCCAGAGCAGGCGGCGGATAGCTTCGCGCACGGATTCTGCAAGCGCCTCAGCGGGCTTGCCTGCCAACCGCGCGTCCTCGTCCGTTACGCGCACCACCTCCTGCCCTTTCACCAGCACGGCGCGTCGGTCATCGCTCAGTTGCACTTCGAACAGTTGCACCCCGTCATCCAGCAGCGTGTTGAGCAGCCCCGCAATGCGCTCGGCACGCGCACGAGAACTGCCCAACTCTGCATGCGGCGCAGGCGTGAAGATGCGAATCTTCTCGAACTGCACGGTGTAAAGCCCGTCGGGCTGCTCTTTGTCTTCCATTAGGGCGTGTACCGCCAGCGCTGGGCTGACCTCGCGGCGGCGGATGGGGATGCCATACTCCTGCAGAGCGCGCTTGATGGTCTCCACGCGCTCACGGGTAATCGGGTGCGTGCGGAAGATTCCCCAGTCGATTTGGGGGCGTTTGCGCTCCTCCGCAGCCAGCCGCTCCATAAACACCAGTAGCCCTACGGGGTTATACGGCGAGCGGCGTAGGTACTCCAGCGCGGTCAGATCCGAATCGGTCTCCGCCTCCTGGCTGAAACTGCTCACCCGCGCGATGCGATACAACTGTGCACCTGTCATCAGCCCCGCAAAGTCCTGCGACGGCAGCCGTCCGAACACCCCCACCAGCAACGCAGGCAGCAGCACACTCTGTTGCACCTTCGCGTCGTCACGGATGAGTTGCATCACATGCCGATGCGCCGCGTGCGCAATCTCGTGCGCCAGTACCGCCGCCAACTCATCGTCGCTGGACACAAAGTCCAACAACCCCCTGTATACGAAAATGAATCCGCCAGGTACCGAGAAGGCGTTCACTTCCTTTTCGTCAATGATGCGGAAGGTGTACTGAAACGGCGCAGGTCCCGACTCGCCGTAGCGTGCCACAGTAGGCGTCTGGCGGGCAATCTCTGCAAGCACCTGCCCAATCCGATCGACGCGCTCCACCAATTCTGGGTCGGTGACGAACTTGTAGTGTTTCTCGATTTCGGCGACGACCTTCTTGCCGAACTCCACTTCCTGCTGGTCGCGCGGCGAGAGGGTGGGCTGTTCGGGCGCAGGTTCCTGTGCCACAAGGAACCCCACCAGCGCCAAACACAGAGCCAACAGGCTCATCGGCTTCCGTAATGCTCGCATCGGTTTCTCCCCACAGCGGCGCGTCTAAATCTCATAGACGATGCGCCGTACAGTCGCGTTCCACATTATAGCACATTTCGTGCCATCAGCCGCCCTGCTGGGTCGCGATGAACTCGGCGTACCAGCGCCCGCTGGCTTTCATCGTGCGCCGCTGGGTCTCGAAGTCCACATACAGCAACCCGAACCGCTTACTGTAGCCGAACGCCCACTCGAAGTTGTCCATCAGCGACCAGTAGAAGTAGCCGCGTAAGGAGATGCCTTCCTGCAACGCGCGGTGCGCCTGTTCCAAGTGCGCGCGGATGTAGTCCACGCGCAGCGGGTCGTCTACCTCACCCTGCGCATTGGGCGCGTCGGGGAACGCCGCGCCGTTCTCGGTGATGTAGAGCGGAATCGCGCCGTACTCGTCGTGAACCCACTTCAGGATTTCGTACAAGCCTTCGGGGTAGACCTCCCAGCCCATCTCGGTGTGCAGCTTGCCTGCTTGGTACACGGTGCGCGAGCCTGTGGGGTCGCTGGCGTCGTAGGCGATGACGCTGCGCGTGTAGTAGTTCACGCCCAGAAAGTCGACGGGCGTGCGGATAATCGCCATATCGTCAGGGGCGACATAGGGTACGAACTCGCCCGTGAAGTAAAGCACGGGGTCGGGATATTCGCCGCGAAAGATTGGGTCTAAAAAGTAGCGGTTGACGAAGTTGTGCCAGAGTGTAGCGACCATCTCGTCTTGCGGGCTGTCGCTGGCAGGGTGTTGGGGGCTAAGGTTCAGCACGATGCCGATTTGGGCGTTGGGCAGCCCCAGCCCGCGCAACGCCTGCACTGCTTTGCCGTGCGCCAGTAGCAAGTGGTGCGCCACCTTCGCCGCCGCGCCGATGTCGCGCATTCCAGGCGCGTGCTGCCCCCACAGGTAGCCCAGTGTCGCCACCACCCACGGCTCGTTCAGCGTCACCCACAGATGCACACGGTCGCCCAACGCACGGAACATCAAGCAGGCGTAGTCGGCGAACCACTTGGCGCAATCGCGGTTCGCCCAGCCACCCATGTCTTGCAGCTCGGCGGGCAAATCCCAGTGATACAGCGTAATCATCGGCGTGATGCCCGCGCCGAGCAGTCCATCCACCAGCTGCTTGTAGAAATCCAGCCCCTTGTGGTTGACCGCGCCGCGTCCTGTCGGTAGCACACGGGGCCACGCCACCGAGAAGCGGTAGGCGTTTAGCCCCAGCCGACGCATCCACTCGATATCCTCTCGCCAGCGGTGATAGTGGTCGCACGCCACATCGCCCGTGTCGCCGTTGAGCGTTGTGCCTGGCGTGTGGCTAAACCGATGCCAAATGGACGCCCCTGCGCCGTCCGCCAACGGCGAGCCTTCAATCTGATACGCCGAAGTCGCCGCGCCCCAAAGGAAGCCTTTCGGGAAGTGCATAGCAGGTTGCAATTTCACCCCTTGCGCGAGGACTCCTGCTGCGCAAGGCGTGTGGGAAGCGGCAAGTACAGTGGTGGGAGATGGTGTATAATTTCGCTTGAGACAGCGTGCTGCCACTTGGCGGCGCGTGAAATCAGGAGGCGCACTATGGCACGGAACCTTCTCTTGCGAGTGAATGCGCTCGTAGGCGCGTTGGTGCTGTCGTTCTGGATGAACATCGGTTGGACTCAGCGGTTGACTTGGCTGGGTACTTTAGGTGGATCTACCAGCTACGGTTATAGCATATCTCCGGACGGCTCGACAGTTGTTGGTGGGTCGTGGGCACCAGCGAATCACTATGTTCCCTTCCGTTGGACGGCATCGAACGGCATGCAGAGCCTTGGTACGCTGGTGGGCTGGGGCACAGCTACCGGCGTGTCGGCTGGGGGCACAGTCGTCGTTGGTTGGGATGCCTCTCAGGGGCGTGAGCGCGCCTTTCGGTGGACGCTCGATACAGGCATGCAAAACATCGACACGCTGGGTGGGACGGCGAGCATGGCTTACGGTGTCTCGGCAAACGGCGATGTCGTTGTCGTCTGGGTTGAGAGTCAAGGGCGCAGGCGCGCGTTCCGTTGGACGCCTGACACAGGCATGCAAGACATCGGCACGCTGGGCGGCGCGTGGGGCGCTGCGTATGCTGTCTCCACCGACGGCTCCGTCGTGGTCGGTGGCGCGTGGGATGGGGCGCACGAGCGCGCCTTCCGTTGGACGGAGACCGACGGAATGCAAAATCTCGGCACACTGGGCGGCGCGTGGAGCACAGCGTATGGTGTCTCAGCAAACGGCGATGTTGTTGTCGGCTGGTCGCACGACGCATCAGGACGAGTACGCGCCTTCCGCTGGACGCCTACCACGGGGATGGAGAACCTCGACACCCTGAACAGTTCCATGAGCGAAGCGTGGGGGGTCTCTTCGGACGGTTCCATCGTGGTCGGCTGGATGAGAGACGAACAAGGTCAAGAGCGCGCGTTCCGATGGACTGCGCAGCGTGGCATGGAAGACCTCAATCTCGTGTATGCACGCCTGCTGACCGATTACTCAGTCCTCGAATGCGCGCGGGCAATTTCGGCAGACGGGCGCTACATCGTCGGATATGGCTGGAACGCGACGACCCTGCGCACAGAAGCGTTCCTGTTGGATACTGTGCCTGAGCCTGCGAGCCTGATTGCGCTTGGCTTGGGGCTGATAGGGCTCGTGCGGCGTCGCTGCAGCTGATTGTCATACATCCTAAAACGGCGGCGCGGGCGGTTGGGCAACTGCCTGCACCGTCTGCTCGCGGGTGGCGCGATTGCCCGCGCCGTCTGTGGCTTGCACCACCACACGCGCCTGACTGACGCTGTTGAGCGTCCACTGCGCTGTGAACGCGCCTCGGTAGCGCGCGCCGTTGCCTGTAGGTTGCAAGGCGATGCTCGCCTGCGTGTTGTCGGGATAGGTCACCACCGCCGCCACCGCCTGCACCCCGCTTTGCAGGTCGTAGACCTCCGCCTCAATCTGCCCCTGTGCCCCGACGGTCAGCAGGCTGGGTGAGACGGCTATCGAGCCGATGACGGGAGGTGTAGTGTCGGCTGTGCCGTTGCCCCCGCCGCCACCGCCCCCGCCACCTCCACCACCGCCACACGCAATCACTGACGCGCCCGCCACAATTAGCAGCGCATAACACCAACGCCGTAATCCAAACCGAATGCGCATCGTTGCTACCTCCTGACGATAATCGGCGCGACGGCGCGTGCAACCTGACCATCCGCGCTGACGGCGGTAATTTCCGCAAGATACGCGCCTGGCGGCAGATGTACGCCTGCGTCGTCCCGACCATCCCATATGAACTCCTGCAATCCTGCGCTGCGCGTGCGCGTGTCGCTCAGCGTGCGCACGGTGCGGCTCCCAGTTCGGATTTGCACTTGTACCTGTGCTTCAGCGGTCAGAGTGAAGCCGAGCGTGAGCGTTTCGCCTGCGCGTGTACCGCCGCGCACCGTCGGGTTCAGCACGCGCAGCAGCGTCCGGCGCGCAATCGGTTCAATCGCGAAGCGGAAGACGCCGCCTTCAGGCGGAGCCGTGAAGGTCAGCGACGCGCCCGCGCTGCGCAGGGGTCGCCGTGCGCCGCTCTGCTCGTCCACCAGCGCAAGGTTGACCCCGCGCGGCAGGTGGGTCGCTTGGTGGATGCGCAGGCGAATCGGCTGCGGCTGATCGCTGGGCGCGACGACCACTTCAAGGCGCCAGCAGGCATCGCGCGTCTGCGTCGGGCGTACATCGGCTGCGAACACGCCTTCCGCACGGCGCACACGCACCTGCACGGGCGACGCGCCATCGGGCGGCTCAGGCGCCAGCATCGCCTGCACCGAGCGTCCCTGTGCCACGCCTAACCAGACCACTCCGCTACCCCGTGCACTCGCGGCTTCTACCTGTAGCGTCCAGACACTATCGGACGGCGCGAGCGGGACTTGAACTGCACGACTGGGCACGGCGCTCAGCACCAGCGTGCATTCCACCCGCGCCAGTATCCAGTACGCATGCCACGGCTCCAGCGTGCTTACCACCCCCTGCAGTTCGGAGGCGTCATACACGAACTGGTACTGCCCACGCATCGGGTTGCTGGGGTCTTGACGCCACGCCCACAGGTAGCCGTCCAGCCAGCCTGCCTGCTGGGCGGCGCGCAGGCTCCTGCGCTCGCTACCCCGCTGCACCAGCACGCCGTCCAGTCGCCATTCAATCGGCGCGAGCGTCGGGTTAGCAATCAGGTTCCAGCCTGGCTTGAGCGGTATCGTAATCTCGCCTGTAATCGGCTCGCCGAAGAGGTTCGGCTGGACGGGGTTGGTCGCCTTGATGAAGTACGCCTCGCCGACGCGCAGCTCCGTCGCTTGAGCATATCGCTGGGCAGTGGCGTCCCAGCGCACGATGGACACGCCATTCAGCCCCAGCGCGTCAGGGTCGCCCGTGGGCGTGCGCAGGCTCAGCGCAAAGGTGCGTATGCCTACCAAGCGGCTGGGCACGCTCGTGGAGATGACAATTCGACGCGGTGCGCTCCACTCGCTGGTGTTGCCTGCGCTATCTTTCGCCCGCGCCCGCCAAGTGTAGCTGCCTGCTGCCAACGGCGGGTCTACCGACACGCTCGCTTCCGAACCGCTTGCCACAAAACCCGTCTCCAGCGTGCGTACCACGCCTGAACCGTTGCGCACCTCAATCACCGCCTGCACCTGGTCGTTGTCGGGGTCAGCCAGGCGCACGCGCAAAGTCGGCGCGGGCGAGACCGTTGCACCATCGGCAGGCGCAACCAACTCAGGCACGGCAGGTGGGCGGTTGTTCGGCGGGGGCTGCACCGTGAAGGCGCGCGGGTTGCTCCACTCGCTGGCGTTGCCTGCGCTATCGCGCGCTCGCGCCCGCCAAGTGTAGCTGCCTGCTGCCAGCGGCAGGTCTACCGATACGCTCGCTTCCGAACCGCTTGCCACAAAACCCGTCTCCAGCGTGCGTACCACGCCTGAACCGTTGCGCACCTCAATCACCGCCTGCACCTGGTCGTTGTCGGGGTCAGCCAGGCGCACGCGCAAAGTCGGCGCGGGCGAGACCGTTGCACCATCGGCAGGCGCAACCAACTCAGGCACGGCAGGTGGGCGATTTGGCGGGAATGGGTTGCGAGCAACCACAATTGTCGCATCCAGACGCCCGTAGCCGAACAGTTGTCCATCAGGAGAAAACGCGATTGCCAGCACACCCGTGCCTGTCTCTTGAGAATAACTTCGCAGGCGGGTTCCGTCGGACACGCGCCACAAGTTGATTACACCATCGCCGCCGCCCGACGCCAATAAGTTGCCACCAGGCGCAAAGGCAAGTGTGTAGACTGGCTCCGTGTGTCCAGCAAGCGTGGCAGTCAGTGCCCCGTCGAAGACGCGCCAGATTTTGACAGTGGTATCTACGCTGCCCGATGCGATTAGGCTCCCGTTGGGCGA
>Ga0079992_126989_pt1 | contig 15713 bp, 14 predicted proteins | sample FaiFalFF_MnMetaG_3_FD_69197 | JGI IMG/M metagenome (GOLD analysis project Ga0079992, IMG submission 69197) | Freshwater microbial communities from Yellowstone National Park, Wyoming, USA - Fairy Falls B (FF_Mn_B) MetaG (SPADES assembly) (version 2) | ecosystem: Environmental > Aquatic >... | reverse complement strand
GTCCAATAAAGTTAAATAATTAACTATCAATAACTTATAAAAATTTTAAGAAATTATTGAATTTATTGGGGGTTCATTTAGGGGGCGAAAGCCCCCTGCCGAAAAATGGGCATTTATAAGGCGAAGCCTTATTTTTAGGGTGGGTGGGGAAAATATAATAAAATAAAGTAATTCCAGAATTATTTGGGCAATTCAACAAAACATCTTAGCATGCTTTATAATTTTCGGACTATGGAAGAGAAACTTTTGGAATTTGAGGATAGAATAAAAAGGGGTGAATTTATAGAGGCAAATGATTGGATGCCTGAAGAATATAGAAAACAACTTATAAGGCTTATAAAAATGCATGCCAATAGTGAATTAATGGGAGCATTACCAGAAGGGGAATGGATTCCAAAAGCACCAAGTATAAAAAGGAAATTACAGCTTGTTTCAAAAGTTCAAGATGAAGTAGGACACGCTCAAATGATTTACAGAGTTGTAGAAGATTTAAGTGGTATTAGCAGGGAAGAAATGCTTGAAGAGTTAATATCAGGTAAGGCAAAGTTTCATAATGTTTTTCACTATCCTGCTGAGAATTGGGCTGATGTTGCTATCATTGCTTGGCTTGTGGATGGAGCAGCACTTGTGACACAAGGTGCTTTAACTCAATGCTCTTATGGACCTTATGCCAGAATTATGAAAAGAATATGTTGGGAAGAAAGTGTTCATTTAAAATATGGTGAAGAATTAGTTTTAGAACTTGCAAGTGGGACAAAAAAACAAAAAGAAATGCTTCAAGATGCTTTAAATAGATGGTGGTTTCCAATAATGCACTTCTTTGGTCCTCCTGATGAAGAATCACCTAATACTCAAATAGCTATGAAATGGAAAATTAAAATTAAAACGAATGATGAATTGCGTCAAGAATACTTAAAAAGATATGTTCCTTTAATTAAAGAAATTGGTCTTGAAATTCCAGATCCAGATTTACATTATGATGAAAAAACAGGTAAATGGATTACAGGTGATTTACACTGGGATGAATTTAAGAGAATTTTAAATAATGATGGACCTAAAACAAAAGCAAGATTACTATTAAGAGAGCATTATTATAAAAAGACTTCAATTATAAGAGAGCTTTTAGCATGAAAGTTTTTGAAGTATTTGCTCGTCGTGAGGAAGGGGGTCCAATGGTTCATATAGCAAGTCTAAAAGCACCTGATATTGAAACTGCTATAATTTTATCCAAAGAGACTTTTGGAAGAAGAGGAGATGTTCTTGAATTTTGGATTATTGATAGAGAGCATATATTATCCAATAAGGATTTTGATGTTCCATCTGGTCCTGTTATTCCAAAACCATATAGACTTGGTGATTATTACAGAAGAAATTTAAAATTAAGAGAGGAAATTAAGAGAAAATTAGCAAAATAATGGATATTAAAAAACTTGATGGTTATAAATATAAAAATTATTCTATTAAACTTGTTAAGTTTGAAAATGGAAGATTTAAAGAAGAGAGGAATTTTGTTTTTTCATTATATAAAGATGATGAGCTTATTGAAGAATTTTTCCTTTATGGGAAAGTTTTTTATGGAAGGGATTATTATAGACCTTGGCTTGAGATTGCCTATAATGAAAATTTTAAAAATTATGAAATTATTATGAATTTTTTAAAGGCTTTTTTAACGTTAATGCCAAATAATTCACATGTTATGATAAACTACGATTTTGAAATGTACAAAATTTTACTTTACAAAGAGCCAGAAGAAACATGGATAGGACAAATGCTTTTAAGCCATGGCTTTAAAAACTTAAAAAATTGGTATATACCTGAAGGCTATAAAGAAGGCTTTTATAAACTACAAGGTGAAAAAGGGGGTTAGAAAATGATGGAGCTAATTCTAATAACTAAAATAAGCACTGAGTGCGCGAGCATCATTGATAACAATAAGAGACAAGAGTGTATCTTGCGTAGTGAAAAGAGAATTGAAGATAAATACATAACTGCTAGTCCAAATCCTAACGCTCAAATAACATATAAAAAACCAGGTTCTAATTACATACTTGGAGGTCCTCTAAATGAAAGCTTTACAGGAACAGCATTTCCACCTTCTGGATGGAGTGTTTTTAATGTTGATGGAGGCTCTCAACAATGGGTAAGATTTACTTCAAATTGTAGAACTGCACCTGCTTGTGCTTCTGTATTATATGAAAGCTCTACACTTGCTAATAATGACTGGCTTATAACACCTGGTCTTATTTTACAAAATGTAATGCCAGCTCCTCCTACATTAACATTTTCTTATAGAACATCAACTGCTACAAATATGAATGCAAGTGATTCCTTAGTGCTTTATATATCAACGGATGGGGGCTCTACTTGGACAAAGATATGGCAGTGGGATGGAATTGGAACTACGACTGCTCAAAATGTATCTATTGACCTTTCCGCCTATATGAATAATACAATACTTTTAAGATTTGCTTTCTTTGATAATAATACCACTGCTGATGCTTCTACTAATTACTTTAATATAGACTCTCTTAAAATTACAGCAGGAAGTTATGTATATCTTATTGAAAGTTGGACTGCTTCCACAATTTTCCTTTCAGCAGGATATGACACTACTAATGCTACTACTACAAGAAGATGGCAAAGAAGAACATCTGCTTGTCCATTTACGGAAGCTACTACTGCTTGTGCTGGATATGCTTATACAGAAACAGGAACTACAACAGGTTATGCCTATTTAACATCTCCAAGAATTTATCTATCTCCAAATATAATTGGATTTTGGTATCAATCTGGATCAACAAGTTTTATAGACTCTTTTGATGTTTATATTCTTACTTGGAATAATATGCCTTCCCCTCCAACGCCAAGTGATTTTATAAACTTTGGTGTAAGGATTGACACAAAATATCCAAGAACTGGAACAACGGGTCTTCCATATATTTACACCGCTTATGATTTAAGAGCAGATGGAGGGAATGTAGGAGATACAGTATATGTAGCAATAAGATATAAAGCTTTTGATCAGCTTAGACTTTATGTAGATGATGTAGTTTCTTATGGAGCAGTTACACCAAATCTTCCACCAAGTATAAGTTTGATAAAAGGTGCAACTTATCATTTTTATAATGGAATACCTGATACTATAAAAATTGCTGTTTCAGATGAAGACCCAAATGTTAGTTGTTATGTAGGTTATAGGTATGTTATAAATCCTTCACAAGAAGGAAATTCTCCATCAGGACCATTTACAGAATATTCTATGACACTTCAAGATGCCTCTCCATTTACATATCCTGATACATTCGTTTATGTTATACCTTATACAGATAGAGGTTTAAGAGGAAATTATTATGTAAAATGCACTGATATTTATGGAGCTACAAGTTATATTCCATCAGGTGCTCCTTCAAGCAACTGGTACATTTATAATATAATGCCAACAGCAAAATTCGCCCAAAAATATCAATTTACAGATGAACTTAGAATAAGAGTTGCTCTTTATAATAATAATATAGATGTACAACCTGACTTATTACTTTCTGCTGATTCTCTTATATGGATAGATTCTTTAACATTATGGGACAAAATTTATTGGCATCAAAACAGCACAAGTGCTACAAGGAGAAATAAAATTAAAAGCTATTTAGACGCTGGAACTTGCTCAAATAGAAAATCCATAATATGGTTTGGAAATGATATGGGTTATTATCATGATAGAGCTGGTGCTTCTGATAGAGATACTATCCTTACAAGAAATTATTTACATTTTAGATATGTATCAGATGATTGGACAAATGCCTCGGATGTTTCAGATACAATTCTTGGAATTCCTTCAAAACCTATATTTGGTGATATGACATATCAAATATATACAAATGACCCTTGGCCAGATGATATTAGACCACATCCCGCTGGTGATGAAAATACATCAGTTGCTATATTATATGTAAAGAATGGAGATAGTACATTAGCTAATCCATCAAATCCATCAATTGCTTCTGTATTTTATAATGGTCTTGGATATTATTCTATATTTGGCTCATTTAGTTTAAACTTTGTAGCAACTTATGATGCTAGTGGACAAGACCGCATAGATACACTCATTAGAAGAATTCATAATTTTAACCCTGTTTCTACATGTTTAAATGTTGTTCAAGCTTATGATAATTCTGTAAATCTACCTGCTGATGGAGTAAATGATTTAGTTAATGTTGTAGTAAGAGTTCAAGATCCATCTATTAGTAGTTCATCTGATTTAAGAGTTTATTTATATTATAAGAAATTCTCAGACCCAAGCTGGACACAAGTTTTAGCAAATTATGATTCTTCTAATGCTAGCGGATATTTCTTTAGCGCTCCTATTACAATAATAGACCCTAATACCGCTCAAAAAGACTCCTTTGAATTTTACTTTACCGCTCACAAATTAAATTATGGTGTTTATGGACCTGCTAATCTATCAAATAATGCTAAACTTATTTATGAATATGATGCTTTAAATTCACCAACCAGCTTACAAGTTATTTATAGAGATTTAGATAGTGCTAAATTAACTTGGAATCCACCTGCTTTATTAAAGAAGAATGATAATAAAATTTTAGCATTTCAACATTATGTTCTTGAATATTCACAAGATAATGTCTTATGGTCAGTTATTGCGACAATAAATGATATAAACACAACTAATTATACTCATATTTTTGGAGTTCCAGCAGATAGTGAATATATTAAGTATTACAGAATTAAAGCGGTTTATTCAGCAGGTGAATCTCCTTATGTTTCAACATATACCATATACGATATAAGAGCGCCAAGAAAAACTTATTCTGATACTTTCAACTTTAATATATCTGGAACAACTTTGAACACAGGTGTTAAAGCATTATTTACAGACTTCTCACCATTAAAATATGATACAATTTACTATAAAATAAGATCAACATCTTGGAATTCAACCTCCCATACCTCCGTTATTGCTGATACATTTATTTACAACATATCTGTAAGTCCATTGCTACCTTCTGATACACTTTGGTTTTACTTCGTAGTAGCAGATACATTTAATAATATAAGAATAACTGATACAACAATTATCCCAATCTTTTCCTCAATCCTTTCAGATATTCCAAAGAAGTTTGACATTACATATAAAAATGGTTTATTAACATTTGCTCTTCCAAAGTCAGCATCCATAAAGCTTCAAGTATATAATGTAGCTGGTAGAGCAATTATAAATATAAACTCAAATTATCCTGCTGGTTATATTAGATTTGATTTAAATAAGCTCCCAAGAGGTGTTTATATCATTAGGGCTGAAACAGAAAACATAAAGAAAGAATTCAAATCAGTTATCCTTAGATAAATTTTAGCCCCCTCTCGGGGGCTTTAAAATTATCAAACTATGATAGAAAAATTAAGCAGGGTTTTTGAAAAATTACCGCCTGAACATAGAGACATAATGAGAGAAGCATTTACTATTCTTATTGAAGAGGTTATAAATGCTGTTGTTAAGGATAATGAAAGAATATGGCAGTCAATTGAAAAAATTTGGCAAACTATGAATGAAAGATTTGAAAGACAAGAAAAGGAAAATGAAAGAATATGGCAAACAATTGAAAAAGTTTGGAAAGCTATTGAAAAATTGGAAAAGACTATGAGAGAAGGATTTGAAAGGCAAGAGAAAGAAAATGAAAAAATATGGCAAGCAATAAAAGAAGGTTCTGAAAGACAAGCACAAGAAAATGAAAAGATATGGCAAGCTATAAAGGAAGGTTTTGAAAGACAAGAAAAAGAAAACCAAAGAATTTGGCAAACAATTGAAGAATTAAGAAAAGATATGAAAGAAGGCTTTGAAAAACAAGCACAAGAGAATGAAAGAATATGGCAAAACATAGAGAGAATATGGCAGGCTATTGAAAAATTGGAAAAAACTATAAAAGAAGGATTTGAAAGAATGAATAGGAAGATTGAAGGATTAGGAGCAAGATGGGGGCTAATGGCAGAAGAAACATTTAGAGCAGGATTAAAAACGATAATTGAAGATTTGGGTTATGCTGTTGAAAATGTTGTATTTTTTGATGATGAAGGATATGTATTTTTAAAGCCAAGCCGAATAGAAATAGATATAATTATTAAAGATGGAAGAAAAATAGCAGTTGAAATAAAATCATCTGTTAGTGAAGGTGATGTTTCTACATTTGAAAGGAAGGTTAAATTATATGAAAAGAAATTCAATATAAAAATTGACAAGAAAATTATTTTAACACCATTTGCCAATAATAAAGCTATTGAGATTGCTAAAAGTCTTGATATTGAAATTGTTGAAGAATTAAAAGAGTAAATAATCACTTACCTTAAAATATCTCTAATTTTCAGCTTTGAAATTCTCAAAGAAGGAATAATTGAGAATAAAAAGACAATTAGAAAAGCAAAAAAAGAAATAATTAAGTAATCAAGCAATGTAGATTTTATAGGTATATAATCAATAAAATAAATTTCAGGTTGAAGTCTAATAATTTTTAAATCAGTTATAAGAAATGAAATTATAAAACCCAAAAAGACACCTCCTAAAATCCCAATTAAACCAATTATTGAGCCTATCATTAAAAACACAATAATAATATCTTTACTTTTAAAACCAAAAACTCTCAAAATTGCAATATCATAACTTTTTTGCTCTGATAAAATAAAGAGCGTTGATATGATATTAAAACTTGCAACTATTGTAATAAGAAGAAGAACAATAAACATTCCAAGCTTTTCAAGTTCAAGAGCGGAAAACAAATTTTTATTTAGATCTATCCAAGTAAAGATTGAAACATTCTCAAAGTGTCTTCTTAAATCATTAGATAATTTTTGAGCTTCATTTGGCTCATTTAAATAAACTTCTATTCCACTAATCGGAAAATTCCCTAATTTCCTAATGTTTTCTATACTTGTCATTATGAAATGCTCATTTATATCATATATTCCAGCATCTACAATTCCAGAAATTTTTAATTTATAAGGAACAAAGTTAGAAACAGAATAAACTTCAATTGTATCACCATCAATAACATTTAACTTTTGGGCAAGACCTTTACCAATTAAAACACCATTTTTAATATCATCATTTCCACTAATGATTGTTTTTTTCATATCACTATACAAATTATCAACCGCTTTCAATAAAACACCATCCATTTTATCATCTGCCCTGACAATCGTTTTTAGAATAATATATTCTTTAACATCTTTAACACCACCTTTGAGTTTTATTTTTTCCTTTATTTCCTCAAATTTTAAATTTTGATTTAATGGAATAATTGAAATGTGAGGTGTAAATTTCAATAGTCTATTTTCAATTTCTTTTCTAAATCCATTCATAATACCAATTACTACAATTAATGAACTTACACCAAGCGTAATACCAACTATTGAAAATAACGATAAAAATGATAAAACTCCTTTTCTAATAGCCTTTAAAAATCTAAATGATAAAAGAAAATATATGCTCATATAATTTTTGCTTTTACACTTTTTATCGTTAATTTTAAACACAAATCTAAGGTTTCAATAACGCCTTCACCTTCACTTGCTACTGCTAATACATATTGCCAATTATTCCTATTTAAATCATTTTGTAAAACTTCAATAGGCAATGCATTTGTTAAATCCCTTTTATTATATTGTAAAACAATTGGTATATCTTCTATTTTAAGTCCATCACTTTGAATATTTGATAGCATTTCTTCCATACTTTGAATATTTGCTTCCCTTCTATCAGGGGAAGAATCTGCTACGAAAATAATACCATCAAATCCCTTCAGAACCAATTTCCTTGAAACTTTATAAAATACTTGCCCAGGAACAGAAAATAAATGAACTTTCAACTTATAAGGTTCCAATTTAATCTCAATAGGCATAAAATCAAAATATAATGTTCTTTCACCTTTTGTATCAATTTTAACAAGCTCTCCCCTTCTTTCAGGACTAATTTTTGAATAAATATATTTTAAATTTTCCGTTTTCCCTGCGAGTGCAGGTCCATAATAAACGATTTTTAAGTCTATTTCATTTTTTGCTTTATTTAATAACATTTAAACTTTTAATTCCTTATAAGCTTTCACAATTTCACTTAAAACAGGTTTAGCATCTCCAAAAACCATAATTGTTTTTTCATTTATGAATAATGGATTTACAACACCTGCAAATCCAGGCGCCAAACTCCTTTTAATAACAATTACTACTTTTGCTTTATCAACATCTAAAATCGGCATACCATAAATAGGTGAATCTTCCTTTTCTCTTGCAAGTGGATTAACCACATCGTTAGCTCCAACAACAATTACTGCATCAGTTTGTGGCAATAACTCATTACTTTCTTCAAGTGTTTTCATTCTATCATAAGGAATATCTACTTCTGCTAATAAAACATTCATATGTCCTGGCATTCTCCCTGCAACAGGATGAATAGCAAAATAAACAAACTTACCATCCTTTGTTAGTAATTCGTACAATTCTTTTAATACCTGTTGAGCTTGTGAAACTGCCAAACCGTAGCCAGGAACAATTGCTATTGTTTTAGAAAATTCTAATATACTTGCCACTTCTTCCGCAGAAGCAGTCTTAATTTTACCTTCATAAAAACTTCTATCATCAGAGCTTTTAGTAATTTCAGGTGGTGTTATATTTCCAAGTAATATACCCCAAAAATCTCTATTCATTGCTTTTGCCATAATTCTTGTTAAAATTAAACCAGATGCTCCAACTAATGAGCCAACCATAATTAAGCCATAATTCCCAAATGTAAAGCCAAGTGAAGTTGCTGAAAGTCCTGCATAAGATATTAGAAGTGATATTAAAACAGGCATATCAGCACCACCAATAGGAAGTGTTAATGTTAATCCAAGAATTATAGAACCAATTAAAACAAGCAATAAGAACAGCGGATTTTTAAATAAAGCAAATAGAAAAATTGAGAATATGCTAATAATTAAAAGCGTTAAATTTATAAAATTTTTAAAAGGAATTATAATTGGCTTTTCAGTAATTATACCTTGTAATTTTGAAAATGCTATTACAGAGCCTACAAATGTAATAGTTCCTATGAATGTATCAAATCCAACAGAAATGTAAAATTGTATTGGATTTACAAATTCTGGAATTTTATTTTCCAAAAATGCCCAAATTCCAACAAGAGCAGAAACTGCTCCACCAAAACTATTTAACATAGCTACAAATTGAGGAATTGCTCTCATATCTACCCAATATGCCAAAAATATACCAATAATACTACCTATTACCATAGCTGATATAATTAAAAAATAATTTTCAAAATGCTGACTTAAAAATGTGGCAAGAATAGCTATTGACATTCCAATTGCACTAATTAAATTTCCTAATCTTGCTGTTGAGGGCTTTTGTAATAATTTAAGACCAAATATAAATAAAAGAACTGTTAAAAGATATAAAATTAAAACACCTTTCAAAAGTCTCAAAATTTTAAAGGATGAAATTTAATAATTAAATGCGTTGTCTGATAATTCTGAAACTATTTATTTTTCTATATTTTTCTCACCCACCCTTAAATTAAGCCTTCGGCTTACTTTCGCCCCCTAACAAAACCCCCGATAAATTCAGTAATTTCTCAAAATTTTTATAAGTTGCTGATTATAAATCACTTAACATTATTTATTGGACAAAGCAAATAATTAAATGCGTTGTCTAATATCTCTGAAATTATTCATTCAAAAATAAACCTTCCGCTTAAAACTTTGCCCCCGAGTCATTACATTATTTATTTTCATATCCTTTAAAATTTTAAATATGATTTACTTTCTATTTTTAGCTACTGATACGACTTATGTTTTGCCAGAGGTTGAAGTGAAAGCAAAGTACTATAAGAAAGTTGAAAGGGCAAAAACTTCAAGAATTATTTCAGAAAATGATGCTCAAATACTTATTAGCTCATTTGATAAAGTGGAAGAAGGACTTGTGAAATTTCCTACAATAGCATTTGAAGGAAAAGATGCTCATGGCTCAGTTCCAGCAGTTAGAGGATTTTCAAGATACAGAACAATAGCACTATTAGATGGTTATAGAATTGCCACTGATAGAGAAATTGGTCCATCTATGTACTTTTCAGTTTCAGATATGTTTTCTGCGGTTGAAGTTCTTGAAGGCTCTGGTGCTTCTTCATTTGGCTCAGGGGCAATTGGTGGAAGTGTTATATATTATTTAAGAGGAACTGATTCAAAAAATGAAATTGATTTAAGCTATGGTACAAATGGAAACAATTACAAAGTTTTTATAGGTTATAAACCAATTAAGAATTTATATTTAGCAGGTGCTTTTAATAGCTCGGATAATTACTACTATCCTGATACATCTTTAAAAGAAAAATTATGGACGAATTCATTTATAAATTCTCAAAGGTCAAGCTATAAAAAATTAAATTTCCTTTCAGCTTATAAATTTAAAAATTTTGAATTTAAATTGGGATATTTTAGAATTTTTGACTTATATAGAGCTATCTTTGGAAATTCAATTAGATTATATCCAAAAGATGAGCAAATTTACTTTATAACTTCATCTGAAAATTTAACAATTGGCTTTCATTATTATAATTTTATCAGTAGAACAATTAAAAGTGATACAAGCGATGCTATATATAATGGCTATGATTTGGGATTCAACTATTCATATAAGTTTTTAATTTTTGATTATTTTGGCAGGATAAATGTTAATTCAAAAATTTATAAGAATTCACAATTCCAATATGACGAATTAAAGAATGCAGGATATAATAATTTTGGAATAACCGCATTTAATTCAAATCAACTTAATAACTTAACTTTATCTTATGCTTTAAGATTAGGATTTTATAATCAAGAAAATAATTTTAATTTTTCACCATCAGGTCATATAGGAGCAATATATAACTTTAACATTTTTTATATAAGACCTAATGTTCAATTTGCATATAGATTTCCTGAACTCGTTGAAACAAAAAGTTATGTTTTGAGAACAAGAGGTTTTATAATTGGAAATGAAAAATTAAACCCTGAAAAAGCATTGAATAGTGAAATTGCCTTTGGAATTAGTAAAAATTCAATTAAAATTGAAACTTATGGATTTCATAGTGCTATTTGGGATTTTATAGAAATGATTAAAGAAGATACTCTAACAACTAATGGAGATACAATTTTTACTTATAAAAATCTTGAAGGTATATCAAACATTTTTGGATTAGGTTTTTCTACAATTTTTAGCTTAAATAATTTAACATTTACGATAAATTATGCATTTATGGAAGGAAAAGGAGAATTAAATGGTAAAGAAATTGAGCTATCCGATATTCCTCCTTCTAGAATTTTCTCTCAAATTGATTATAAACTAAATAGAATCATTTTTTCATTTAACGGAATATATAGCTTTGCTAAATTAGAAAGACCATCTTATTTAATGCTGAATTCTCTAATTAGTTTCTTAATTAAAGAAAATATGAAATTTTCAGTAATTACTACTAATTTAAATAATGTTGTCGCTTACAGAAGTCTTGACCCATTATCAATGCCTCTTCCTTCAAGAAATATAAAATTCCAATTTGATTATTTATTTTAAATTTTGAAAAAGCTTTTAGTTTTAGATTTAGATGGAACACTAATTGATAAGCAAGATAGAATAAGTTCTGAAAAATTATCAGCTCTTAATGAAATAAGAAATCATTTTGATATTACAATAGCAACAGGAAGGTCATATTTAAGCGCATTATATTTTGCTAAATTACTAAATTTAAATTTACCTTTTATCTGTTTTGATGGTGCTTTAATTAGTGATAAAGATGGAAATGATTATTTTAAATGTTTTATGGAAAAATATGAAATTCTTGAAATTTTAAATTCAATTGAAAAGAATATCGCACTTAATGTTTTTTATAAAAATTATACACTTGTAAATTCAAATATGCTTTCACTTGGTATTGTTTTAAAGCACTGGCGTTTAAATTATAAAATTTTTTATAACCAAATATGTGATTTTGATATTTATAAAATTGTTTTGGCAAGCTATAACTACGATACATTAAAAAAATTTGTAAATTTCTTAAAAAATTTTAGAAATTCCGGTTATTATTTATATCCAAGTGGTAAGAAAAAAGGTCTTTATGTAATAGATATTTCAAATAGATTTGTTAATAAAGGCAGAGCAATTTTAGAATTTAAAAAACTTTTCAATTATGATTTCATCATTAGTGTCGGTGATTATATAAATGATTTAGAGTTATTTAGGTATTCTGATATTAAAATAGCTCCCATTAAATCACATAAAATCATTCAAAAAATGGCAGACTATTTAATAAAAGATTTTAATGATTTGTTAGAGATTTTAAGGAAATTTTGATTTAACTAACTTTTTAAATCTGCTCGCATTTAGTATGGTTATTCCTATAATTTTTCCTTTTTTGTATCTAATTATAATGTCATCATTTGTTATTTCAGAATCATCAGCTTTCTTTGGCTTATTGAAACTAATATATAAAACATCAGCTTCTTTATCATAGAATATTTCAATTTTAGAAGAATTGATATTCAAAGAGGAGATAATATCAAATATAGCTTTTCCTTCTCTTCCTCCCTTTCTAATTACCAAAGAGGAGATAATATCAAATACAGCTTTTCCTCCTCTTCTTCCCTTTCTAATTACGATGTTTTCACTATTACATTTATCGGTTATAGATAGTCCAAGTTGAGCTATTTCTAGCACCTTATCTGTCATTATCATTAGCTTAAAAATTTTAAAGCATTATATTTTTCTTTCCCAAATTAGTGTTTTCCCTTTGAAAGTCCTTTTTGTTATAAAAGCAGTAATTATGAATCCATCATTTTGGCTCATTTCCTCTTTATAAACTACTACAATAAACTTTCATTTTCCTACTTTTCTAACAGCCAAATATTCACCTCTTTCACCTTCATATATCATATCAGGATTTTCCACGGTATGAAGAATTTCATCTTGTAAGTTTTCCATTTCAGGATGATGGCGTGTAATGTGTTCCCACCTTTCGCTTGTCAATCTAATGATAACCCTGTTTATTGAAAAAACTTTTTTTAAGTTCATATAGTTTTAAAGGAACACACTATCAGCAACATGTAAGTCCCAAAATTTTAATGCCTCTTTTATTCCTTTAAAATTTTCAAAATAATTGTTAAAAAATGACATTTACATTCTTTTTATCTATTTAACTTTAATTATCATTGGCACAATTGTCGTTTTTACATCAAGTTTTTATCTTGCTTATGTAAGTAATAAACCTCACTTTTATTATATGCTTTCACATATTGGAAAAATTTTAATTGGGCTTTTATTTTTTATATTTGGATATTTTATAGACTTGAATAACTTAAAAAAATGGTCAATTTACTTATTTTTAATTTCAATAATTCTTCTTATTCTTGTTTTAATTTTGCCATCTCCTATTGCTCCTGAAATTAGAGGTGCTAAAAGGTGGATAAATTTATTCATTATTAATTTTCAAGTTTCGGACTTATATAGACTTTCAATAATTCTTCTAATTTCATTTTTTTATAAATTACTTCTTGACTTTAAAGGTTATTTTTTAATGTTTTTTATCATTCTATTTGGCACTTTCTTAATAGCGATTGAGCCTAATTTTTCAACAGCAATAATAATAGCTCTAATTTTTTTAATTGTTTCTTTTTATGCTGGGGCAAATATATTAAATATTATAATTAGCACAACTTTTATTTCTTTACTTGGAATTATTGGAATTTTATCATTCCCACATGCTCTAAAAAGGTTTTCATCTACTGAGGCTTATCAAGTTTTACAATCAAAAGTAGGGCTTGCTCACGGAGGATTATTTGGCGTTGGTATTGGTGAAGGAAAAGCTAAATTTTTATATCTTCCTGATGCCCATACTGATTTTATATTTTCAATAATTGGTGAAGAAATGGGTTTTATATTTGCAGTTTTTGTGAGTATTTTAATTTTATTCCTTGTTTATAGAGGATTTTTAATTGCTTTAAAACTTTATAAAAACTATTTTGAATTTTCAATTCTTGCATTTGCTATATCAATAAATATAGCAATTTATACACTTGGACATATTTCAGTTGTTGTTGGATTATTACCTCCAACAGGCATTCCGATGCCATTTATAAGTTTTGGTGGCTCATCTTTAATAGTAAATTCATTCTTAATTGGTATATTATATCAACTTTCAAAATTAACAAGAATATGAAAGTTTTACTACTTGGAGATTTTAGTTCAAAACATACAATTTTATGGTTTAAAAGTTATAGTAAATTTTTTGAAACTTATGGATTTTCTCTTCAAAAGCCAATTATTGATTCAAAAAACATTTTTTATATTGAGCCAAAACTTAAATCTGAAAAATTAAAATATATTTTTGCTCTTAATGATTTAAAAGATATTTATAAAAAAATTAAACCTGATATTATTCATGCCCATTTTATTCAAAATTATGGTTTAATGGCATATTTATTAAAAAAACCATATATTCTTTCAATTTGGGGTAGAGACTTATTTAGAATAGCTTATAAAAAATTTAGAAATTTTATTTCAAAAGAAATTGTTAAAAATGCTAAAATTATCCATGTTGATGCTTATTCACTAAAATGGCTTTTAGTTAATGATTTTCAAATAAATCCATTTAAAATAATAAATTTTCCATTTGGACTTGAAGATGAAATTTTAAAAAGACCTTTAAAACCCTTAAATTATGATTTTTTTAAAATTGTTGAATTTAGAAAGCACATAAATGAAATTTACAATCAAGAAAAAATTTTAAGAGCAATTAAAATTCTGAAAGATAAAGGTTTTAGGAATTTTAAATTATTTCTTTTATCATCAGGAAGAGATACCAATTATTATAAAAAATTATGTTTTGAGCTTGGCATTACAGAATTTGTAGAATTTTTACCATCAAATCATAATGAAATTTTAGATTTTTTATCTGAAAGTCATATTTACATAAGTGCTTCACTCGTTGATTCTACATCTGTTTCTCTACTTGAAGCAATGTGTCTTGGTGCATTTCCAATTGTTTCAGATATTTGGGCAAATTTTGAATGGATTTTGGATGGATATAATGGTTTTTTATTTAATCCTTTAATTGAAGAAGATATAGCAGATAAAATTATGAAGTGTTTTAAGTTTGAAAAATTTGATGAAATTAGAGAAATGAATAAAAAAATTGTCATTCAAAGAGCAAATTGGGAAGAAAATTTTAAGAATTTTTTAAATTTTATTAATAATGAGCATCAAAATTTAAAATTATACAAAAGAAATAATTTTCCTTGGAACTATAAGCTTTAAAATTTAAAATATGAAAAATGGAAAAGCAATTGAAAAATTAGAATTATCTAAAAGATATTTAGAAAATGCTAAGGAAGATTTAAAGAAAGCCAAAATAGATAAAGAGAGGAAAGCATATATAGATTTAAAATATATTTCAAGGGCAAGTGGAATAGCATATTCATCAGCACTTGAAGCCTTAAAGGCATTATTTATAAACTTTGGAATTTTAGATGAAAAGGAGGTGAAAAAGAAGTTAAATAAAGTAGAAATGTATTATTATTATTTGAATAAGGTTAATCAAATTGGTAAAGATAAGGATTTATTGAAAGGTTTATTAGATGATGTTTATGATATATTACATCTTGGAGGATATTATAGGGAATTACAAAGCA
>Ga0079992_137420_pt1 | contig 15731 bp, 14 predicted proteins | sample FaiFalFF_MnMetaG_3_FD_69197 | JGI IMG/M metagenome (GOLD analysis project Ga0079992, IMG submission 69197) | Freshwater microbial communities from Yellowstone National Park, Wyoming, USA - Fairy Falls B (FF_Mn_B) MetaG (SPADES assembly) (version 2) | ecosystem: Environmental > Aquatic >... | reverse complement strand
AGTGGGGGCTTCCGGTGGTGTTCATCGGCGGACCGGGCGACAAGCCGTTGGAGCAGTCGCTCCTCGCGCTCAAGCGGTGTCCGTTGCGCAGCCTTATCGGTGGTCAAACCAGCCTGAAGGAGAGGATGGCGGCGGTGGTGCGCTCCGCGGTGCATGTCTGTGGGGATACGGGCACGGCACATATTGCGGCGGCGTTTAACACCCCCTGTGTGGCACTCTATGGTCCCAGCAATCCTGAGCGTACAGGTCCTTTTGGGCAGCGCGAGCGGGTGCTTTCCAAGCGTGCGCTTTGTCGTCAGTGCCCACCCGACCGCTGTTATGGCACGAATGCCTCCAGTGGATTACGGTGGACGAGGTGCTGGATCAGATAGCTCAAGCCATGGCGCAGGAGGCGAGTGTGTTATGAGACCTGGTGCAGGTCATCAATGGTAAGCATTTTCGGCTCCTTGCGCTGGGTTAGGTAGTCACCTCGCTCGGTAGTGATTCAGGGCATATACCTGCAACAGACGTAGCTCTGACAATCCATGGCTCGAGGTGGGATGGACTCTTGTTGCTCAGGTATTATCAGCGCCCCAGGGAGTGATCACTCTGGGTTACGGTCTCCTCCGTAATCACCACACGATTGATTTGTGGGTTGAAGGGCACCTCGTACATCCAGTATCACCTCTTCGAGAATGGAGCGCAGGGCACGTGCCCCGGTGCCACGCTGCAGCGCTTCTTTGGCGATGGCACGTAGCGCACCTTCCTCCACCACCAGCTCCACGCCGTCCAGCTCGAAAATTTCTGGCGGATGACGGGTTTATTCGCCGCATTCACGGGCTCCCGCACCTGGCGCATCCCCCTATGCCGTATTGCCGTACTGCCCTACTGTCTTCTTGCCTTACTCCCTTGAATGGGAGGTGGCCGATGCGACGATCGGTGTCGGTATGCATGGCCGTCATGGCCTTCCTGACGGTGGCGTCCGGGGCCCGGGCCCAAGCCGTCCGGGCCTCGCAGTTCATCGCCCTGGAGTCGAATCGGATGGTCGAGGGCAAAACCTTCGAGTTCTACCTGACCCACCGGGCCGATGCCCTGCTGGGGGAAGAAGGGACGAACCTGAACAACCTCTTTGGGTTCGACACGCTCGTGTGGGTCGGCTACGGCTTCGTGTGGGGCGTCCGGGACTCTTGGACCCTCGGGGCTTACCGGGCCGTCGCCAATAAGAACTTCGAAGTCTGGACCCGCTTCGGATGGACACCGACGGAGGGACCCGTCCGGACACACTTGGCCGTCCGGGGTTCCATCAACTTCAGCACGGACCGGGACTTCAACCGCCGAGTCGACGCCAAAGTCCGACCGGCCCTGCAGGTCATCGCCGGGGCCGACTTGGGCCGGATCGGCCTGACGGTGGCGCCTTCGTTCGTGGCGAATCCGGCGCCCTTCTCGACCGACGAAGACCACACCCTCGCCGTCGGCGTCGGGGTCGCCCTCCAGGTGACGGAAAAACTCAGCCTGGTCGGGGAGGTCACGCCCATCGTGTCCGGATTCCGCGTCCGGGACGACCGGGGCCGGTCCCACATGAGTTGGGGCTTGGGCGTCCAGAAGGAGGTCGGCGGCCACGTCTTTACGGTCCTTATCACGAACCAGGTGTGGTCGACCCTGGACCGTTACTTGCCGGGCATGACGACGTCGAAGCCCCGGCTGGGGTTCAACCTGATCCGGCGGTTTGCGTTGTAGGGAACTCGAGGCTAATTTAAAGACGGGCAACTCGGCCTTTCGACGGGAAGAGACGGGTGGGTTGCCTTGGCGTCGGGGCGTGGCGCAGCCGGGTAGCGCATCTGCTTTGGGAGCAGAGGGTCGGAGGTTCAAATCCTCTCGCCCCGACCACGGGCGCCCGTAGCTCAATCGGATAGAGCCATGGATTTCTAATCCATCGGTTGGGGGTTCGAGTCCCCCCGGGCGCGCCACGGGAGTCTCCCAGAAATCCCGCTTCCCCGTAAGCAAAACTCCCTATCCGACCGTCCCTGAAATTTTTCCCAAATCCAGATACCAATCGGCTTACTGCCCTATTCCGGCCAAATTTTGGCACCACGTGGCACCAAAAGACATTGTCTATCATCATCCGATGTATGCTTTGACACCGGTGCCATTTGCCCTGATAGACATGCCTTCTCCACAACCCTTCCACACCTTTCCCCTTGTCGGAAGCAAGAAACAGGCACCGGCCGTCGGGTCGCGGGTGCCAAGTACCCGGGACTTGAGATCCGATCCCTTTCTATCCCGCATCCTGCAGACCCGAGGTGCGCGTTTCCGGCTCGGTCCTCGGTGCCCGGTATCCGGCCCTCGGCGTCGATTCGGTGCCAGTTATCAGGTGCCAGGTACCCGGGACTTGAGACCCGGCACCCGTACCGAATCCCGATACTGGAAGGGAAGGCTGGGATACTGGCGGGATTCCCGGTTCATGTTATGAGAAAACGTGCACATAGGGTTTGCTATCCGCCGCCGGTAAGCACCATGATATCTGGCGAGGCCGGAAGAACCTAAAGGAGCCGGGCTATGACGCTTGAGGAGCTTGTAAAGGCGAAGCGGGAGGAAATCCTGAATACGGCGCCCGCAACGTGCGTGTCTTCGGATCGGTAGCCCGCGGCGGAGTCGACGAACAGAGCGATATCGATTTCCTCGTTGATCTGGAGCCTGGCCGAACCCTTTTGGACCTGGGCGGTCTCCAATACGATTTGGAGCAGCTCCTGGGGTACCGGGTGGATGTGGTCACGGAACGGGGCCTCAAGCCCCGTATTCGGGAGCGTGTGCTTCGAGAGGCGGTGCTGCTATGAGGGACCTTAAGGAACGACTGCTGGACATCTTGGAAGCGATCGCTGCCATGGACTGACCTTCCGATTGGAACGGCGCCGTCCGGATGGTCGAGACCACACTCAGCCACACTCAGTCCATACTCAGTCCACACTCAGCCATATGTGGTTCCACATGTGGAGCTACGTCATGTGGAAGCGTGTAGAACTATGTGATACGCATATAGAAACACGTGGCCCGAAAGTGATACGCATAAAGTGGGGGTTCCTTGGGGGGAGGTCCCGACGTTTCATGGGGCAACCTCTCCGACCTCCAATCGGGGCATTCCAGCGGGGGGATTCCTTTGGGTACTACCTCTGGTTCCCCATCGTCTTCCCACTCTTCGTCAGCGGATTCACCAGCCAGGTGAAAAGCCGTCTGGGGTCTCCGCCTTCGTGGGGGTCAACGGGGAGGGACATCCGATTGAACGCTCCGGGCCAAACGTCCTGAGGCGGACCCGAAGACGACGGCGTCTGTAGTCTGCCGGAAGGCCGCCGGCATGCTCGACAGGGCCAAGACCTCATCCAGTTCCTGTCAACCACACTCAGCCATACTCAGTCCATATTCAGTCCACGTCACGTGGAATACTCAGTCCACGTGCAATTCCACGTACGTGGTTCCACATGCCCGTGGACATCGTGGACCCCATGGCGTTCAACGTCGAATGGTGGGAGGGGCTGGAGGCCCCCTATGCCTCCGGAGTCGGGCGACCCGACGGTCTGCCGGGCATGGCCGGGGTTCGGGACGACATTCAGCAACGGGTTGAACGACGTACCCCCTCCGTCGTTGTCAACATGAGGTTCCACAGAGCTGACGCCGTGGAAGAGACGGGGTCGGGGCGCAGGGGGCCTTGGGGGCTTTGCTGGAGGGTCGTGGGGCCGGCGGCCGGGGTCAAGGGAGGAGACATAGGAGGATTCTATCCAGAGGGGGGATAGGGCCGCTAACCCGGCGGGGCCTTGGGAAAGAGGGGATGAGTGGATGGCTACATGACCCAGACAAGCAGGCAAAGATGGCCGGCGGGGAAAACACCTGGGAGGGACATCATTGCCGGGTTCTGGGGCGGAACGCCCTGCTGACGAGACGCGGGTCGTCTGACCTGGGGAGGCGTGACTTCCGGGTTAATAGGCCCGTTTTGGGGGCATTGGGCAACGGGTATGCATGCACCCCGAGGTGGGGGGCCGGGCGTGCTTCTCTTTTTTCAACATAAACGCTTGACAAACACGCCTCAGCGCCCTATATTAGAAGGCAGTTTCCAGTCAGACTAAAGGGTATTGCCATGAACCTACTGAAGGACCCCTGGATTCCCGTCCGGGATGTTCGTGGCCGGTACCGATCCGTCAGTATTCGAGAAGCTCTGATGTCTGCTCCTGACATCGCCGGGATTGCCCCCGCCTCTCCCCTGGCTGAAGTCGCCCTCCTCCGTCTCCTCCTGGCCGTTCTCCACCGAGCCCTCAACGGACCCAAAAACGTCGATGAGGTCGTCCAGATCTACAAAGCCGGTCACTTCCCACCGGACCCCATCGAAGCCTATTTGCAACGTTGGGAGGACCGATTTGATCTCTTCCACCCCCGGCATCCATTCTACCAAGTTCCCGACCTGCCGACCGAGGCCCCTCTCCCCTGGACCCGCCTCTTGCCGGAGTTGGCCAGCGGTCATAACCCAACCCTTTTTGACCATACGATGGACGACGACCCGCCTCCCGCCTCCCCGGCGGAAGCAGTCGTGGCCTTGCTCATTCATCAGTCTTTCACACCTGGAGGACTTATTCGGCGGTTGGGGGTCACGTCCGGCCCGGCTGGCCCCTTGGCCGCCGCGGCCGTCTTCCTCCCGCAGGGGGAGACCCTTTTCGAGACCCTGTTACTAAACTTCTGCCCTCCTTATCGGAGCGAGGGTGACCAGCCGATCTGGGAACGAGATCCCTACCGGGTGACCGATGTAGAGGGCGGGAAGGCTCAAGCCATGCTCTCGGGTCGGACCCGCATCTACACCTGGATGTCCCGAGCCGTCCGGCTTCTGCCGGACGACGACGGACGGATTCGGTGGATCGCCTACGGGCCGGGCGTGCGACCCCAGCCGGGTCCGGACCTCGACCCTATGTGTGCGTACTCCAAGACGGATGGGGCCCTACGTCCCTATCGACTGTCGCTGGAACGCTCGTTCTGGCGGGACTTCGAGGCGCTACTGCCCAACCGATCCGGCTGGAGTGCGCCGCCGGTACTGAACCACGCCCGGGAGTTCCTGAGGGCGACCGAACGCCCGTCCATGCTGTTCCCCCTGGTCATAGCCGGCCAGATCACCGACCAAGCCAAGGTCTTGAACGTCCGCTGGGAGACGTATCCCCTCTCGGCCCATACCCTCGATCCCGATGTGACCGGCCGGATCCTCGACGCCGTGGCGTGCGCCGAAGAGGCGTATGAGGTTCTGAACGAGGCGGCTCGGGAGCTCGCCCGTTGCCTCCTCTCGCCCCCGGAGGACATCCACCGCTTCATACGGAGCCTTCCCCTGCATTCGGTCTACTGGTCGGACCTGGAGCGGCAGTTTCCCCGATTTTTGGAGATGCTTGCCCGGGATGACCCGGATGCGGCGTTAAAGGACTGGGAAAAAGGAGTCTACCGGTCCGCTCGGACCGCTTGGTCCGTGACGGCGAATGCCGTGGGCACGACGCCTCGCCACCGGGCGGCCCTTGCCCGGGCGAAGCTCTTTCTTCGAGTTAAATCGGGAGGAACCGGGACATGACGGACGCGAAGTCTAAGACTCAGGCGTTTATCGAGCACCTCCGGCGACTGCGGACGGACCGCGGCGCCATGGCCGTCCTGCGGCGGAGCTTGGCCGCCGACCCCGAGGACGTGCGGGCCTATCGGTATGTCGAGCCCTTCGTCTCCGATGAGTCGGGATGGCGCCGACGCGCTTACTACCTCGTGGCGGGGCTGTTCGCCCTTTATTCCGAGGAGTCCGACTCCACCCTGGCCAAGGTCCTGGGAGACCTGTGGCGGCGTGACGGTCAACGCTCGAGTCTCGAGCGTCGGTTTCACGCTCTGCTGGAGGCGGACCCGGATCAACTCCCCGACCGACTCCGGCGAGTCGTGGCCTACATTGCCTCAAAGCGGGCCGGAGGTCTGAACTACGTGCGTCTCCTGGAGGACCTCCTGCGGTGGTACCGACCGTCCGGTCGGGTCCGGCAACGGTGGGCCCGGGAGTTTTACACCATGAAGCCCTCTCCACATGCGCGGGGATGAACCATCCTGGCCGATCGCGACCCTCGTCCGGACGCGTTGTCCCCACATGCGTGGGGATGAACCGACGACGATGGAGGATGCGACCATGAATCTTGTGGACATTCACCTATTACAGCCGGTGCCCCCGGCGAACCTGAACCGGGACGACCTGGGAAGCCCCAAGGACGTCATCTTCGGGGGCGTGCGCCGGGGCCGCCTGAGTAGCCAATCTCAAAAGCGGGCCGTGCGCCGGCACTTCGACGGCCTGTCCCTATTGTCACCCGAAGAGCGGGCCGTGCGGACGCGGCTTCTCGTGAAGGAACTCCTCGGGCGCCTCCAGGATCTCCCGGATGCCGATATTGTTGTTCCGACGGCCCTGCGGGTCCTTGGCCTGGAGCTCGACGAGGCGGGCCGGACCGAGTACCTCCTGTTCCTCGGCCATCGGGAAATTGACCGGCTGGCCGAGAAGATTCGAGATCACCTGTCGGGCCTGCGGGATGTTGCCGACGCCGTCGCCCGGGCTACCGCCGAAAAGAGGGAGAGGAAGAAGGCCGTCGCAAAGCAAATCCCGGACGACCTCAAGAGGGCCTTTGCGAGCGTCCTGGACGGCGGGAAAGCCGTCGATATCGCCCTGTTTGGCCGGATGCTGGCCGACCGACCCGAATGGAACGTAGACGCCGCCTGCCAGGTCGCCCATGCCATCAGCACCCATCGGGTGGACCGGGAATTCGACTTTTACACGGCGGTGGACGACCTCCAACCCCGGGAGGAGACGGGAGCCGGCATGATGGGCGAGATGGAGTATTACGCGGCCACCTTCTACCGCTACGCCAACGTCAACCTGGACCAACTCATCCACAACCTGCAAGGAGACCGCGATCTGGCCCTGCGCGCCGTGGAGGCCTTCTTACGGGCCTTCATTTATGCCCTGCCTTCGGGCAAGCAGAACGCCTTTGCGGCCCACAGTCTCCCCCAGTTCATCGCCATTTTGGTTCGAGCCGATAGCGGACCCCGCAACCTGGCCGCGGCCTTTGAGAAGCCCGTATACCCCCGAGACGGCAAGAGCCTAACCGGCCTTTCCGTGGAAGCCCTCATGGAGTACTGGGAGAAATTGGACGAAGCCTTTGGGAAGCCGAATCGGGAGTGGGTAGCCATCGTCAACCTGTCGGACGGCGAGCTGTCTTATCATGCCGACAAGAGAAAGGCCACGGTTGAGGAAGCCGTTGAGGAGGCCATCCGTGGGGTAAGAGAACTGCTGGGAGGACCGTGATGCCGACGCTCCTCCTGCGACTTCAGGGTCCTATGCAGTCGTGGGGGACCTCCAGCCGGTTCGACTACCGAGACGCCGGTTCCGAACCCTCCAAGAGTGGAGTCATCGGGCTTCTGGCGGCGGCCTTGGGTCGGGACCGGAGCGAGCCCCTGGAGGACTTGGCCGCCCTCCGCATGGGCGTGCGGGTCGACCGGGAGGGAGTCCTTCGATACGATTACCAGACGGCCATGGACGTTCTCCGGGCCGACGGGAAGAGCCTACAGGAGACCGTCCAGAGCTGGCGCTACTACCTGGCCGACGCCGCCTTCTTGGTCGGTCTGGAATCTCCGGACCCGTCATTCCTCCGACGGCTCCATGAGGCCCTCCGAAATCCCCGATGGACCCTGTATCTGGGTCGCAAGGGCTACCTGCCGAGTCCCCCGGTGTGGCTCCCGGACGGTCTGAAGGACGACCCCTTGGAGGAGGCCTTGGCTCGCTATGCACCCCTATGCGAGCCGCCGCCCGACCGCTACCGCTACGTCATCGAGGAGCCTGCCGGGGCCGTCATCCGCTCCCCTACACCCGCCAACCGGGTCCGTCGGATGGACCAGCCCCTGGGCCCTATGGCCGGTCGGCGCTTCGGGGAACGGTATGTGTGGATCATCGTCGAGGCGAGAGGAGAAGTGCCCCGTGTACCTGTCTAAACTAATTCTCAATCTGCGGCATCCGTGGGCCCGCCGGGACCTGGGCAACCCTTACGAGATGCACTCGACGCTGGCCTGGCTCTTCGAGGACCCGAAGGCGGCCCGCCCCCTGTGGCGGTTAGAGAGCCTCCGGCCGCCTGTCATCCTCCTGCAGAGTGTGCTCCCACCCGATTTCGACCGCCTGCGGAACCGGGATGGGTACGAGGGATATTTTCGGGAGCCCCCTCAGAGCAAACCCTACGGGAGGTTCCTCAACCGGCTCACGCGGGGGCAGGTCCTGCGATTCCGCCTGGAGGCCAATCCGACCGTGACCCGGGCGGGCAAGCGGCACGGCCTGCGTCGGGTCGAAGACCAGATCGGGTGGCTCCATCGCCAGGCCGAGCGTTGCGGCTTCGAGATCCTGGGAGCCACCGTGAGTCGGGTCGAGCGTCGCAGTTTCCCGAAGCGGGGGAGGAAGACGGTCATCGTCTTACTGGCGGTTCGCTTCGACGGCTATTTGCGGGTCCGGGACCCCGAACTGTTTCGGGAGGCTGTGGTGAACGGGATCGGTCACGGTAAGGCCCTCGGCCTCGGCCTGCTCTCCATCGCCCCGTTGTCCCCACACGCGTGGGGATGAACCGGCGTTGCGGCATTTGGGACGGGTCCGGCCGTCCTCGGGAGATGACTTCCCGCTGGACTCGCTATGAGGCTAAAGGGGCTCAGGGACCGGCTTAGAGTGGAAAGGGGTGCGGCTTTAGTCCCGAAACTTGTGGACACCCTGAGAAACCGCATGTAAAATACAACATATAAGGCAGTACTTTTAGGGTTGTCCCCACACGCGTGGGGATGAACCGGTGGTCCTGCGGCTCCTCGACCAGGGGGTCGTCGTTGTCCCCACACGCGTGGGGATGAACCGCCCTGGGACGAACTCCGGTTTCCGGCAAGGCTGTTGTCCCCACACGCGTGGGGATGAACCGTGGTCTTGGCTGATCGGGGGGGCCTTACATGACGTTGTCCCCACACGCGTGGGGATGAACCGTTTCAGGGCTACAACACATACCACGAGCCCGCCGTTGTCCCCACACGCGTGGGGATGAACCGAAGCGTCGCATGTTGGCTACGCCGTGCTGGACGTTGTCCCCACACGCGTGGGGATGAACCGGAGACCGTGAACGCCGGCGCGAGCGTGGTTTAGTTGTCCCCACACGCGTGGGGATGAACCGATTTTCCCGAGCAGGCCGCCGACGAGCGTGCCGTTGTCCCCACACGCGTGGGGATGAACCGTGAGAGTCATTGCGTCGAAGCTCAACGTGACCGTTGTCCCCACACGCGTGGGGATGAACTGGAGGTCGGAAATGACGCTCGGAGCGGCCACGGCGTTGTCCCCACGTTATCGTGCCCTGTGGGCCAAGAGCGGGCCGCCGCCCCATTCGCTTATCGGCCACATGCTGGATACCGCCGCCGTCGCCCTGGAGGTCCTTTGCCGGGAACCCCCGACGACTCTGCGCAGGCTCGCCGAGGCCCTCCGGATGGACGACGTCGACGCGGCGGCTCGGTTCATAGCGGCCATGGCGGGGGCCCACGACCTGGGCAAGGCGACGCCTGAATTCCAGCGGCAGGTCGAAGCGGCGGGCTTCAAGTTTCCTTCCTACCGTCCCTCCCGGGACCGGGTACCCCACGGTGCCCTGACGGAGGGTCTGCTGGAGCGGTGGCTTCAGGACCGAGGCGTGTCTCCCAAGGTCGCCTCCCGCCTGGCGAAGGCGCTGGGGGCGCACCACGGCTTTCCGGCGGAGGGGGAGTACCGGAGTAGGACCGAAGACCCCCGGGTCGTCGGCGGACCGGCGTGGGACGAAGCCCGAAAGGCTTTGCTGGACGAATACGAATCCATCTGTGGAGTCGGTCTCCCGCAGCATTTGTCGGACATCCCCGCCGAGGTCACGGTTGCCCTCATGGCGATCGCCAGTTTCTGCGACTGGATCGCCTCGGACCCTACCTACTTTCCCTACGGCCGAGATCCTTCGGATCCTCGGCAGTACTTTCATGACGCCCGCCGGCGGGCCGCTGAGGCCCTGAACGCCATCGGATGGCACCCGCGCACACCCCTGGCGCCGGATGGGGCGGACTTCCCTCAAGTGTTCGGATTCCCGCCTAACTTACTGCAGAAGCGGGTCATCGAGGCCGTGGCTTGCGTGAATGGTCCGGCCCTTCTGCTGGTCGAGGCTCCCATGGGCGCGGGCAAGACGGAAGCGGCCCTGTATGCCCATCTTGTGCTCCAGCGCGTAGCCGGCCATCGGGGTCTCTATGTGGCCATGCCGACCCAGACGACCGGCAACGGAATGTTTTCGAGGGTCCGCGCTTTTCTGGACCGCTTGGGGACGGGTCGTCCCTTGGACCTCCAACTCCAGCACGGGGTGGCGATTCTCCACCGGGAATATCGGGAGCTCCGTCCGTGCAGGGTGGGGGATCGGCCGGACGAAACGGTCCTCGCCCACGAGTGGTTTACCCCCCGAAAACGTGCCATGCTCAGCGAATACGGTGTCGGGACTATAGACCAGGCCTTGCTGGGTGTCCTACGGGTGCGACACCACTTCGTGCGGCTGTGGGGCCTGGGGAATCGTACCGTAGTTCTGGATGAAGTCCACGCGTACGACCTCTACACGTCCACCCTTATCGAAGTCCTCATCCGATGGCTCCGCCGGATGGGCTCGTCCGTGATCCTCCTGAGCGCTACGTTGTCCCGGAGTCAGCGCCGGCGGCTGTTGGAGGCGTATGGAGCGAGCCTGCCTGAGTCGGAGCCGCCGTATCCGCGCCTTTGGCTCGTCCCCCAAGGGGGACAACCTCGCCCTGTGTCCATCTCGATGGAAGAAAGGCGGCACATACGGCTCGGCTCCATATCGAAGGACGTTCGGGAAATCGCTTGTATGGCCCGACGGCTGGCCGAAGCGGGCGGTTCCGTGGCCTGCATCGTCAATACGGTCGGGCGGGCCCAGGAGCTTTACTCCTGCCTGATCTCAGAGAACGGCTCGCCGTCCGGCGAACCTCTTGTGGAGAAGGGTTTCCGGGTCGGCCGGCGGGTCGGAGACGTGGAGGTCTATTTATTCCACGCCCGCTACCCATCCGAGGAGCGTCAAGCCCGGGAGGAGCGAGTACTTCGTCTCTTTGGACGTGAAGGCTACGAGAGAGGCGACCGTCCCTGTCGGGCTATCTTAGTGGCGACCCAGGTCGTCGAGCAGAGCCTGGACGTGGACTTCGATGTCATGATCACCGACCTGGCGCCGGTCGATCTGCTCCTTCAGCGGGCTGGCCGACTTCACCGCTTCCCCGGTCGAGCTCGCCCGGCGTCTCATCGGGAGGCGCGGCTTTGGGTAGCCGGGCTGGGGGAAGACCCACCCGATCTCACCGGCTGGGATCGGGTCTACTCAGCCTACGTGCTCCTGCGGACATGGTGCCTGCTTCGAGATCGGCAGGAGATCGTCATCCCTGCGGACATGGATACCCTGATCGAAGGGGTTTATGGGGATCAGGAGATCGACATCCTTAGGGACCTTGATGTGGCCGGCGCGATACGGGAGCGCTTGGAGGAGGCCCGACGTCAACACGAGGAGGAAATGAATCAGCAGAAGACGTGGGCCTGCGGGGTCGCCGTAAATCCTGAGGACCTCTTGGAGTTACCCATGGACCGGGTGAGTGCCTTGCGCCTGGAGGATGAGGATGACCCATGTCTCCGGATCCCGCTGACCCGATACGGCGAACCGTCCGTGGCCGTCGTGCCTCTCCATTCGAGAGGCAGGCTTTACTTGGACCCGGAGGGGGAGCATTCCGTGGACCCGGCAGAGCGACCCACTGACGATCAAGCCGAGCGGATCGTCCGCCGATCGGTGTGGCTGGAAGGTTGGTGGGCTTATCAGGCTTTGAACAACCAGCCTATTCCTGAAGGGTGGAGACGTCATCCCCTCCTTCGGCACCTGCGGTGCCTGGAGTTGGACGACGGTGGCACGGCGGTGGTCGGGGAGCGCCGGGTCCGGTTCGACCCGGAATTGGGCGTCGTCTATGATTAGGGTTGTCCCCACACGCGTGGGGATGAACCGAGGGTGTTGCCGGAGAGGCCGACGGGGACGGCGTTGTCCCCACACGCGTGGGGATGAACCGCGACCGGCTTCCCGAGGGGTGGAGACGTCATCCCGTTGTCCCCACACGCGTGGGGTCGTCAGGTGGGCAAAACGTTGTCCTCACACCCGTGGGGATGGACCGCGTTTTTGTTGATGAGTAGAGTTTGCGAGGAAATTTGTCCCCACACCCGTGGGGATGGGCCTCCGATTAGGCCACTCTATTGCCATGCATACCCCGTGTGTGGATTTTTCGAAGACAAGTACTCGGTACCAGATTCCAGGTGTCAGGTACCGGATACCGGGTACCTGGAACCGGATACCCGGTACCTGATTCGGTCCGACACCGAGGGCTGGATACCGAGCACCGAGGCCGGTCATTGGAAAACCCGCACACCGGGTTGGCATGGCTATGCATACCGGTACCCGGGCCCGGTGTCCGGCCTTTGGCATCGGACCGGTACCGGGTACCCAACATTGATTCGAAAAACCCGCACATGGGGTATGCATGGCCCAAAATCGGAAGGCCTATCGGAGGGCTCGAAGCCGCGTGGAGCGGTTCTTTGGGTGGATGAAAGGAGGATTCCGAAGGTGGACGATTCGGCACGAAAGGCGGCTTTCCACCTTCCAGGGCTTCGTCCTCCTCGCCAGCTCCCTCATCGCTTGGAGAATTTTGAGAATGAGTTCAGGGTGAACTGAATCCAAAACCCAGCAAAAACGACGTAGTGACGCCGAATTCTGAGTCTGGAGATTTCGGTTCACCGCGATCCGACGCAGGACCAGTGGTGCGCTCCCACGAATACAAAACGGCCGAACGCCTGCGCGCCGACTACTGGCTCTATGTCGTCTTCGACTGCGCCACCCAGCCACGCCTCATCCCGATTCAGGATCCCATCCGCCTGGGCTGGGAGCCCATCGTCCGGATCGAGCATTACCAGATCGGAGCGGAGGCTATCCAGAAGGAGGCCGGCCAATGATGGTAACTCGCTCCCTCCCCACGGGGTTGATCGCGGAACCTCGCCGGAACAACGAGAACGCCTGCAAGGCCGGCCTGCACGCATTCTACCCCCACTTTCCAACCGGCTGGCCGATGGCGAGAAGGAACCTGCCCGGTATTATGAAATCCGATCCCGGTCGGAGGCTTCCCGCATGAATGTGATGCGATTGAGGGAGCTGATCGCAGCGGGAGAAAACCTCAACGTGGAGTTCAAAGGCGAATCCCGCGACTCTCTCTCCGATGATGAAATCGTCAGAACGGTGGTGTGCTTGGCAAACCGATCCGGAAGCGCCGGAAGCGAAAGCGCCTGGCTTCTCATCGGCGTGGAGGACGATGGGCAGATTACCGGCGCGCGCCCCCGCCATGGGAAAAGCACGGATCCCCTACGCCTTCAAGCACTGATCGCTAATCGCACCCGACCGTCTCTTCCGGTGCGGGTCTTTGTCATACCAGTGGAGCCTGAGGGCGTTGAGGTCATTGCCATTGAAGTGCCGCCGACGCGTATGCCTGTAGGCACGAGCAATGGGGTCTATCTCCAACGCGCCATCGATACGTGGGGAAAACCGATTTGCCGCCCCATGGAGCCAGCGGACTTCCAAGCCCTCCAAGGCTCGCGTGGCCTTTTGGACTACTCCAGCCTCATCGTCGAGGGCGCTTCCTGGGAGGACTTGGATCCACTGGAGTTCGAGCGCTTCCGCCGCTTCGTGCGGGAAAGCCGGGAACAAGGGGATACGACCCTACTGAACTTGCCCGATCAAGAACTGGCTAAAGCCCTGGGTGCCGTGGAAGCCAACTACGAAGCCACCCACATCCGTGTCCTGGGCTTGCTCCTCTTCGGCAAAGAGGAAACTCTGCAGCGCTTTCTGCCAACTCATGAGGTCGCCTTCCAGGTCCTCCGCGGCCAGGAGGTCCAGGTCAACGAGTTTTTCCGCTGGCCGCTGCTGCGGGTGATGGAGGAGGTCTTGCAGCGGTTCCGAGCACGCTATCAGGAAGAAGAGGTCATGGTGGGACTTTTCCGCGTAGGTGTTCCGGAATACTCCGAACGCGCCTTCCGCGAAGCGGTTGCCAATGCCCTGGTCCATCGGGATTACACCCGCCTGGGCGCCGTGCACATCCAGTGGTACGACGATCACATCGTGATCTCCAATCCGGGCGGATTTCCGGAAGGGGTAAGCCTGTCCAACATCCTGGTCACGCCCCCCAAGCCTCGCAATCCGTTGCTGGCGGATGCCTTCAAGCGCGCCGGCATCGTGGAACGTACGGGACGAGGCATCGACACCATCTTCACTGAGCAACTGCGCAACGGTCGCCCGGCCCCCTCCTACGAGCGCAGCACACCCACCGACGTGGTGCTGGTCCTCTCCGGCGGGAAAGCTAATCTCCAATTTGTTCGGCTGGTGGTGGAGCAAAGCCAGGCGGGACGCATCCTTGGCTTAGACGAGTTGCTCATCCTCAATGCCCTGTGGCAGGAGCGAAGCCTCACCACCCCGCAGGCCTCCAGACTGTTGCAGAAGCCCGAGCCCGACGCCCGCGCCGTCCTGGAACGCCTGGTGGAGATAGGTTTGGTGGAAGCGCGGGGCGAACGTAAGGGGCGCACCTATCACCTTTCCGCCGCCACCTACCGCCGCTTGGGACTGCCCTCGGCGTATGTGCGCCGCCGCGGCTTTGAACTGATCCAGCAGGAGCAGATGGTCCTGCAGTATGTGCGAGCGCATGGGCGAATTACCCGACGGGAGGCGGCGGAACTGTGCCAGATTTCGCTTGATCAGGCATATCGGTTGCTACAGGGGCTGGTTGAAAAAGGGGTGCTCATCCAACACGGGAAGAAAAAGGGGTCATGATATTCGTTGCGCGCTTAAATAACCGCACATCGTTTCCAGATAACCGCACGCGGTTATATAATCGCGTCGCGCATAAGGAGACACAGCATGGAATCGCACTGTCTTAGAACCGGTCCAAAAGGAAAATGGACAAGTCCACAAAATCGGCTCGCCGTCCAAAAGGGGGTGGTTCATGATGGTCCGCCGCCTGATCGAAACCGACGAGATGCCCATCGGGGTGATCTCCGCGCACTCCCGCAAGGACCAGAACGTCCGCAAGGGGCATCTGCACACGCTCCACGTCTGGTGGGCCACCCGACCCCTGGCCGCCTGTCGGGCGGTGCTGATGGCCACGCTCCTGCCCGACCCCGCTGACCCGAACTGCCCGGAGGCGTTCCGCCGGGAAGCGCGCGAAGCCTTAAGGCCTTTCACCGGTCGTGACCTCTCCGACCCCCTCGCCTTGCGGAAGGCGCTCTTGGACTTCATCGCCCATTTTGCCGCCTGGGAGAACTCCGCCAACCGGATCTTCGTAGAGACCGCCCGCTGGCTGGTGGCCGCCGCCCATCCCGACGGTCCGCCCCTGGTGGTGGACCCCTTCGCCGGCATTGGCTCTATCCCCTTTGAGGCCCTGCGCATCGGCGCCGACGCCTTTGCCGGCGACCTCAACCCCGTGGCCGTGCTCCTCAACAAGGTGGCCCTGGAGTATCTGCCTACCTACGGCCAGGGCGGACAGGGCCGTCCGCCCCTACACGAAGCCGTGCGCAAGTGGGGCGAGTGGGTCCGAGCGCGTGCGATCGAGGAGCTCCGCCCCTTCTATCCCCTGGAGCCCGA
>Ga0079992_129354_pt1 | contig 15763 bp, 12 predicted proteins | sample FaiFalFF_MnMetaG_3_FD_69197 | JGI IMG/M metagenome (GOLD analysis project Ga0079992, IMG submission 69197) | Freshwater microbial communities from Yellowstone National Park, Wyoming, USA - Fairy Falls B (FF_Mn_B) MetaG (SPADES assembly) (version 2) | ecosystem: Environmental > Aquatic >... | reverse complement strand
AGTCAAAAAATGGGGTTTTTTAAAGCCGAAGGCTTAAATATAGGGTGGGTGGGAAAAATAAGAAATAATCTATATTTCAGAATTATGGGACAAAGGAATTACTGAACAAGACACTTTAAAATTTTCAAAATATGGTAAAACGAGTAAGAGCAAGATATAAAAGCTTTATAATTGTTAGCTCTATAACTACTAATGCTGTAAAATTGGCTTGTGAAATTCATAAAACAAATCCTCCTGCTTCTGCTGCCCTTGGAAGAGCATTAACAGGTTTAATTTTAATATCATCTGCATTTTCAGATTCAAAAATTAAAAAAATTGTCATGCAATTTTTAACTGATGGTGAAATATCTGAAATAACAGTTGAAACTAATATGAAAAATCAATTTAGAGCATTTATAAGAAATCCGAATCCAAGTTATAAAATAGTTAATAATAAATTACCTGTTGGAGAAGTTGTAGGTAAAGGTTTAATTTACTTTTATAGATTCTTTGAAGATGAAATTTATCAAAGTATATCAGAAGTTAGAAGTGGTGAAATAGCAGAGGATATAGCATATTTTTTATATAATTCTGAGCAAGTTCCTTGTGCTATATCTTTGGGTGTTCTTGTTGAGAAAGATGGCTCAATTAAAAATGCTGGTGGATTGTTCGTATATGCGAAACCTGGTATTAGTGAAGATGAAATTTTAGAAATGGAAAATAAATTTAAGTACCTTATGCCAATTACAAAGCTTATGGAAGCAAATTTAGATGAATATGATTTAATATCTACAATTACAAGAAGTTGGCAATTTATTGATGAAACTGATATTAAATATGAATGTTGGTGTAGTCTTGAAAGTGTTAAAAGTGCTATTCTTAGTATTCCAAAGGAGGAAGTTATGAATGAGCTAAATAAGAATTTTTCTATTGAAGTTGTATGTAGATATTGTAAAAAAACTTATCTTTTCAATAAAAGCCAAATTTTGGAATTGTATTCCAAATTTTTGGATGCATGAAAGTTTTTGACTTACATCAAGATATTTTATATCACATTATTGAAAATCCTAAAAATTCTGAAATTCTAAAAAGTTATAAAAATATAGGTATTGAAAAGTTTCTTTTTGCTATATTTCCATTTAGAGGATTTTATGAATTTTATGATGTTGAAGAACCCTTAATTTATACATTAAGAGGTGTTGAAATTGCTTATGAAATTGAGAGAAAATTTCATCTTAAAATTATTAAAAGTAAAAGTGATTTAAAGAATGGAAATATAATTTTAGCAGTTGAAGGATTGTACTTTGTTAGAACAATATATGAAATTAGAGCAGTTCATAGACTTGGGATAAGAAGTTTGGGACTTGTTTGGAATAAAGATAATTTAATATGCTCATATTGGAATAGTAAAAATGACTATGGATTAACAGATTTAGGATATGATGTGATAAATGAAGCAATAAAATTAAATATGGCTATTGATTTGGCTCATTGTAGTGATAAAACATTTTTTGATGTCCTTAAATCCTTTAATAAAAACATTTTCGTCTCGCATACAGGTTTAAGAGAATTAAATAATATAAAAAGAAATTTAAGTGAAGATATGATTTATGAAATTTCTAAAATTAATGGCATTGTTGGAATAGCTTTTGGTGATATTTTTCTTTCAAAATTAAGTTTAAAAGAAATTGCTAAATATCTTTCAAAACTTATAGAAAAATTTCCATATAATTTGTCTATTGGAAGTGATTTTTATGGAGTTTCAAGAGAGCATCACATTAGAAATTTAAATAGTCCAAAGCACTTTAAAAATTTATATAATGCTCTTTTAGAATATCTTCCAAATCAAATGATTGAAAACTTCTTTTATAAAAATGCTTATGAATTTTTCAAAAAAATTTTTGTTTAGAATTCGTTAAGAACTTTTAAAATAATTTTAAGTATGAATCTCATAAAAATGATTTTGGATATAATGATAACACCGATGTGTTTAATTTGTGAAAGAGAAGTTTCAAATGGTTTATGCTGTAATAAGTGCTTTTTTGAATTAAGTAAAGACTTTAACGATTTTGATAGAACAAAAAGCCTTGGTATTACGAAAGCAATTTCTGTATTTGTCTATTCTGATAGGACGAAAAAACTTATAGAAAGCTTTAAATATAATGGTTTTGAGAGAGTAGGTAAATTTTTTGCTCAATTAATGGCATATAAAATTGAAAATAACAAATTATTATTTAAAAGTGAGGCAATAATTGTTCCCATTCCTACAAGTAAAGCAAGAATAAGGGAGAGAGGATTTGACCATACACATTTCCTTGCAAATGAATTATCAAAATTAACAAATTTACAATATAAAAAACTATTATTTTGTCCAAATTATAAAATTAGTCAAACTAAAACTAACGATAGATGGGAAAATTCAAAAAATAAATTCATAGGTATTGATATTCCTGAATATAAAAATTATCAAATTATTTTAATTGATGATGTTATTACAACAGGGGCAACAATGATAAGCGCCATAAAGGTTTTAAATGAGCTTGGATATAATGATATTATTTGTTTAAGCGTTGCTATGAAGTTTTAAGACCCCTGCTTTGTCTAATAAATAGTGTTAAATAATTGACTATCAATAACTTATAAAAATTTTGAGAAATTACTGAATTTATCGGGGGTTTTGTTAGGGGGCGAAAGCCCCCTGCCGAAAAATGGGCATTTTTAAGCCGAAGGCTTGATTTCAGGGTGGGTGGGAAAAATAAGAAATAATCTATATTTTAGAATTACTAGGCAAGGCATAAGACCCCTGCTTTAAAATTTTAAAATGCTAAAAAGTTTAATTACTTATTTAGCTGATGATGAGATTATTTTGGGTTATAGGGATTGTGAATGGACAGGTGTTGGTCCTTTTTTAGAGGAAGATTTGGCACTTTCCTCCATTGCCCAAGATGAAATTTCCCATGCAAGTATTTTATATGAAATTATTGGTGAGCCTGATGATTTTGTATATAAAAGAAATCCAAATGAATTTAAAAATGCTTATATTTTAGAACTTGAAAATTATGATTATATTTTCACATTATTAAGGCATTTGTTTTATGATGAATTTGACTATACAAGAATAAAAAGCCTTCTAAAATCATCAAATAATGAATTGAAATCAAGAGCTGAAAAAATTATTTTAGAAGAGGATTATCATTTAAAGCATTTTAGAGTTTTAACAAAAAAATTATCTCAAAGAGAAGAAGGTATTAAAGTTTTAAGTGAATGTTTAGATAAGCATTTATGGAATCTCTTTACACTTTTTGAAGCAGATGAAGAAATAAAGTCTATATATGATACTGATTTATTTCCATTAAATTATGATGAGCATTTAGAAATGTTTTATAATGCTATTAAAATGGATTTACCATTTTATCAATTTCCCGAAATTTCTGAAATTAAGAATTATGTAAAAAATTTAAAATCTTCAAGAAGTGGAAATAAAAGTGAAGAATTTATAAAGTTTTATGAGACTTTTACAGAAGTTTATAGGATTGAGCCAAATGCTAAGTGGTGATTTAAAAGAGAAAGTTTTAGAAAAGATATCAAAAATCAAAGACCCAGAAATTCCTACAATTAGTATATTAGATTTAGGTTTAATATATGACATAAAGCTTGAAAATGAAAAATTATTAGTGTTAATTAGGAAAACTTATTCAGGATGTCCTGCTTTGGACTTAATTAAAAAAAGCATTGAAAATTATTTAAAGGAAATGAATATAGAAAATTTTGAAGTAAAATGGATATATTCACCGCCTTGGAGAAGCTCAGATATTACAGAAAATGGAAGAAAGGCTTTAAAAGAAGCAGGTATATGTCCTCCTGATGAGGAAAGATGTCCCTATTGTAATTCTGAAAATGTAGAGCTTAAAAGTGAATTTGGTCCTACAAAGTGTAGAATGATATATTATTGTAAAAATTGTAAAAATCCTTTTGAAAAGATAAGATGAAAAAGCTTTTTTGTTTGTTGTTTTTAAGTGGATGTTTCTTTGGGATATATCAAAGACCTCAAACGATTGGTGAAGGAAATTTTGATTTTTCACTTTATGCGTCCTTTCAAATTACTACAAATCCTTATGATAGAAGAGATTTAAAAAATTCTGGATATGGATTATTTTCTAATTTAGGATTTGATTTTCTTTATGGTATTACTGATTTAACAGACTTTGGGTTTCATTTTTCAGGTGCAGGACTTGGACCATTTCTTAGATTTGCTGTTTATGATGAGAAAATAAGAGGTATAAGAAATCAATTTCTTATTGCTCCATACATATTATATGACCCTATATTTAGTCAATCTCTTGGTTTTCGTTTAGATGCTATATACTCTTGGAGAGCAAGTAAGTTCTATGAGCCATATATATTTTATCAAATGTACTATCATCCATATTTTGAGGAATTCTTTTATAATCAAACGAATTTAAAACCCTTAGGTAGAGTTGGAAGTGGATTTTATCATTTTGTAGGTTTTGGCTCAAATTTCAATATATATTTAGAAAGGAGTTTTAAAACACCTGATATAAGATTTAATTTTGAATTAGGACTTATGGGTGCTTATTTAGAAAGTCAAAGGAGATTTATTCCTGTTATAAATATGGGATTAGGTTTTGGAGGCTCTGGTCTTTTTAAATGCTATCGCTCAAAAGGTAAAAGAGAATTTTGTCCTGGTGATGTTTTTTTTAATATTATTTACCTCATATTTGCATTACTTTCTCAGCCTTAGAATTTCATTATGCTTATTCTATCAAGGGAGAATGAAGGGGAATTTATAGAGGGGAAGAAAAAGCTATATGAGAATGTTATTGAAATTGAAAGCAGTAAGGAAGAATTTAATTTATTAAAAGCAATAGTTGATAAATATGGGGATGAAGCTATAAAGAGTGCTTATAATGAATTATCTTTCTTATTATTAAAGCAATTAGGAGAATTTTTTGGCACTCAATTATTTGAAAAAGCTTGGGATATTGTATCATTTGTTCTACAAGGCGGTGAGTTTATATCAGGAAAAGAAAATGTAAAAGAAAAATTAACGAAAATACTTAACAAGAATGCTACGATTTCAGAAATTTTTCAAGGTATATATGAATTTTTAAATTTTGTAAAGCCAATTCTTATAGTTTTTAAAAATTGTGAAAATTTAGATGATTTAACTATTCTTTATTTACACTTTCATTTTTCATTACAAAAGGAAAGAAAGGAAACCATTTCATTTATGCTTATATATAATGATTATAATAAATTGGGTAAAATAAGGGAGCTTAAAAATTATTGTCAAAGATATGGGATTTTACAGAGATCTGAAACTTTAAGAGTAAGAAGCATTATAAGAGATGAGCATTTTGTAGGAAGAAAGGAAGAAATAAAAAGAATGAAAGAAATAGCGGATAGTTTAAATAATGGATTTAAAATGATTTCCATTATAGCGGATGCAGGTATTGGAAAAACATCACTTATAAGAAAATTCATTGAGATATATGAAAAGGAAAATCAAGAATTTTTAAAGCTTAATATATATTGCTCATTATCTCAAAGTGAGTTAATATCAATAGCAAATGCGATAATTGAAGAAACAACATTATTTATAAACAAAAACATTTTAAATAAGGCTATTGGAAAAATAATGTTAGGCAAAAAAGAAATAATAAAAGAAATTCCTATTCTTAAAGAGTTTTATGGAATAGTTGAGAATATGAGTATAATAGTAAAAGGAAAAAAAGAATTTAAGGAAAAGGCTCATAGTATTTCTGAAAAGGCAAAAACGAGGTCAATTGAAGAGGAAATAAGAATTTTAATAGATGCGGTTTTAAAACTTTTAAGAATTTCAAGAAAGAAATTTATTATTTTAATAGTTGATGATTTACATTGGATGGATGAGGATGGAGCAATGTTTATACATGATTTAAAGGAGGTTTTAAAAAAGCATAATAAAGGGCTTTTAATTATTTCAAGTATAAGGAAAACTGAATATGAAAATAGGAAGAAGCAATTAGCTGAAAATGAAGTTTTTGTAAAGGAATTGTTTGAAATGGTTGAAAAAGAGGAAAAGATATATTTGAAAGGTTTTAATAAGGATTTATTAGCAAGTTTAATAGAAGTTGCTACAAATATAAAAGATAGAAGAATAAAAGATATAGCAAGTGAAATTATTAAGTATCTTTCAGGAGACAAAGATGAAGCAAATACATTATTTGCTGTTGAGACATTTAATTTAATAGCGGATGAGCAATTTTCAAGAAGATATGGAACTATAAAAATTATTGAAAGGGGGAAATTAAATGAAAATTTAAATTTACAAACATTAAGAGAGATTTTTGAAAAATTAAAGAAGACTTATGAAAGTTCTTATTTAGAAGCAAAGGGTAGTTTTGATTTACCATCATTTGCTGTTTTAGAGGGTAAGATGGATTTATTAAAAGATGAATTGAAGGAAAAGGGACTATTTACAAGTATGCTATTATTTACATCTGCTCTTGGGGATGTTCCATTTGTTGGAAATTTCATTTTTGAAAAGTTAAAAGCATTAAAAACATTAAATATAGATAATGAGGAAATAAAGCAATTTCAAAACGAATTAGGAGAAGTGCCTGAATTTGAAGATATTCCATTTGAAATTTTAGAAGAAATTTATGAAATAATAAAAAGATTTAGAATAGAGAATTTATATGAATACAAGCATAGCCTATTAAAAATTTATTTCTTTACAAAAATTGAGCAGATATTATCAAAATATAGCAACGAAACGAAGTTAATAATATATGAGCATCTTTATGAGGATACAGAAAATTATTACAATAGTTATTTTGAAAATAAAATTTTAGATTTAGAGGCAAAATTCTACTTAAATTGGTCCTATGAGATAAGTAAAAGAGGTTATAAAATAGATAAGAATTTATGGGGTGAAAGGTATTTGAAATCTTTGAAGGATTTGGGAGGTTTTTACTATTATCAGAATAAAACAAAAGAAGCTATAATTTACTTTGAAGAGGGTTTAAATGAAATAAAGGGGTTTTTTGAAAATAATCCTGATAGATGGATTGAAGATTATGTTATGTTGCTAAATAATTTAGGATTTGCACATTCTAATTTGAACGATTTTCAGGAAGCTACAAGATTTTATAATGAAGCATTAAATGTATTAAAACCTTACTTTGAAAGTAATCCTGATAGATGGATTGGAAATTATACTACTTTGCTAAGCGGTTTAGCCTTTACTTACCTTCGACTAAACAATTTCCAACTCGCAAAAAAGTACTTTATTGAAGCAAAGGAATTACTTGAAAATTACCCATATACTCGTAATTTACCTCATTTAAGCAATTTATATAATTTTGTAAAAGAGCAATTAAAAGACCTTCCTTAATAATCCCAATCATCATAATATAAAATTCTATCCTTTAACATCCTAAATAAAATTGAAAATGGTAAGAAGTTATAATCAAAATTAAATTTCCTTGTATAAATAACAATTTCAGCATTTTTATATTTACTTTTAGCATAATTTACAGCTGATAATATACCTCCTATTGTATCAATAATTCCAATTTCTTTGGCATCCTTTCCAATCCAAACTCTACCTTTTGCTATTTTTCTTACAGAATCAATACTAATTTTCCTTCCTTCTGAAACAACACTTAAAAATCTATCATACCCATATTTTAATTCTTCCCTTAATGAATTTAATTCTAAACTATCAAGAACTCTTCCACTAAAAACATCAGAATGCTCAAAAATTTTAAAAACATCAGAATTTAAATAAAGTTTCTTTTTATAAAATGGGTCTAATGCTAAAAATCCTCCAAGAATACCAATTGAGCCTGTTATTGTTAAATTATCAGCGAAAATTTTATTAGCATAAGCACTTATATAATATCCACCACTTGCAGCAACTCTTCCCATAGATACAATAACGAGTTTTTCCTTACTTAATTTTTTAATTTCATTTGCTATTAAATCACTTGTAAATGCTGAGCCACCGGGACTATTTACTCTTATAATAACTGCTTTTATTGATTTATCATTTCTTATTTTTTCAAAAAGTCTTACAGCATTTTTCCCAATTGTTGTACTTTTATCAAAAACATTATATATATCTTGGTCAATTATAGGTCCTTCTAAAAATACAAGTGCTATTTTTGGTCTAAATTGATTTTCCCATTCATAAGATATATAGCTTTTTTCTTTTGAGATTTTATAATTTTTTAGAAATTCATTTTCATAAACAGCATCATCCACCAATTTTAATTTTTTAGCTAAATCTGAATTTATAAAAATTCCATAATTAAACAAACTATCCAAATTTTCTATTTTTCTTGAACTTAAAATATCTTCTTTTATTTTCTCATAAGTTATTTTTAAAATTTTTTCCCTTTGCTCTCTATCATATTCACTTGCATTATTTCTAACAAAAGGCTCAATAGCACTTTTATATTCTTCATAATGCTCAAATTGTGGGACAATTCCAAGACTATCAAATAATTCCTTATAGTACCTTCTCTTCATATAAAGTCCTGAAAATGTTATTATTCCATTTTTATTTATAAAAATTTTGCTACAAGCAGTCGCTAAATAATAGCTTTTATAATCATAATCGTCAGCATAACAAATAAATTCTTTTTTAGATTGTTTTATTAAATTCCTTAATTCTTCAATTTGTGCTAAATTTAAATCTAAATTTGACAAGTTCAATATAAAACCTTTTATTGAAGGATTTTTTATCTTTTCCTCTAAATCTGAAATAAATTCATAAAAGTTTTTTGATAAGAAAGGAACTTTATCTTCCTTATAGCTTTTGACATTAATTTTATTATAAAATTTTCTTTTAAATTGACTTGGTAGTTTATCAAATGTTAATTCAAATGCTAAATTACTATCATTTTTAGCAGAAAGCAAAACATTTTCAAGGGCAAAACTTATTCCAAAAGAATAATTTTTCCTATCAAATTCATAATTAACAAAAGCCAAAAAATTCTTTAAATTTAATCCAATTGAAGTTGTTTTTAAATAAAAAGTATCCTTATAGTAGGCATCTAATGAAAGTTCAAGATAACTTTTGTTTAATGGTCTAATCGTAAAGGAATAAATATCCTTATAATATCCAAAAGAAAAAAAACTTAAAGGTCTATAAAGTAATCCAAAATTCATTTTTTTTGAAATATCATTATAATCAATACCAAAAGAAAATCCTTTAAATGATGTTGAAAAAGCAAATGTTGAGCTAAATTTATCTTTAAAAATTCCAATTCCATATAAATTTACACCATAAAGATAAGAAGAATCTTTTAGATTGTAGGAAAAGATGAAGGATGAATAATAGTTTGATAAACCTGCGGGATTTGTAAATATGCTTTGAGTTCCACCAACAGCAGAGACACTTCTTGAAAAATAAAAGTTAAAAAGAAGGAACATAAACATAGCTTTAAAATTTTAAGGCTATGCTATCTTTATTTTTGATAAATCAGATTATCACGAACAAGGAACCTTTGAGACCTTTTAAAGAAAACTATTTAAATCCCAATAATCCATATTCCCAAATAGATAGACTTTACTATCAAGGTAAATTTTCTGATGCTTCAAATCTATATGAAAAAGAGCTTCAAAGAGCTTATACTGATGAGCAGAAATTTAGAGTTCTTTCAGGAATTGCTTGGAGTTATATAGGAATAAATAGATTTCTTGAAGCGAGCGATTATTTTGAGAAGGCTTCCGTCTTAGCAAAAACACCAGAGCAACAATTAGAAATAAAAATTGGTCTTGCTTTTGTATGGTTTTTTTATAAAAAGTTTGACAGAGCAATTCAAAATATAGAGCTTGCTAAAAGTTTATATATTACAAATAAAGAAGGATTAGCACAATTAAACTTTTTAGAAGCAGCAGTATATTGGGAAAGTGGTGATAGAGCAAAAGCTGAGAAAAAGTTTAATGAAGTTTTTAATAATTATCCAAATACAATATGGGGACAAAAGAGCCTTTTAGTTCTCGCAAGAGCATATCTTCAATCAGGAGAGCAAGAGAAAGCAATTGAATATTTAAATAAAGTTATTGAAAAGGCAAAAGATGAGGAAGTTGTTGGACAAGCATCCTTAATTTTATATGATATTTATATGAATTCAAATAGGGTTGATGATGCTATTGAAGCCTTAACAAAAGTTATAGAGAATGCTCCAAATTCTGAAATATCAAAACAAGCAGAAGCAAGAATTGCTCAAATAGCAGAGCAATACAGAAGCAGACTTATAACAAATGATAAATTATTAAAAAATAGTAGAACAGCAGCAATTTTCATATTATATAATCCCGCGGTAAGAGCTTATCAAAATAAAGATTATTTTACAGCAAAACCTCTTTTTGAAAAGTTCATAGAATTTTATCCAAATGATACATTATCTCAAAGAGTTGCCATTCAACTTTCTGCTATTTACATTGATGAAAAAAATTATCAAGGTGCTATAAATGTTTTAAAGAAAGTAAATTTAAATAATTTAGATAAGGATAATCAAGAACTTGCTTATTACTTTTTAGCAACTGCTTATTTCGGAATTTCCGACTTTTCAAATTCAGCAAATTACTATTCAAAATTATTAAATTCACAGAAATTTTCAAAAGAAGCAGAGCAGAAACTAATAGCTATTTTAAATCAATACCCGGAATATGTTAATTACTTACCAACAAGTCATCCATTATATAATAGAATCTCTGCGATAGCTTCGCTAAAATCTGGTGATACTATAAGTGCTATTAACAATCTTGAAAAATTTCTAAATAGTAATCCTAACGATTCAATTGTTTTAGCATCAATTATTGATTTAGCTTATAAGAAAAAGGACTATAATAAAGCATTAAAATATGCCAAGCAATATATAAGCAAAGGTTATAAATCCAATAGAGATATTATTTTATATCTAGCAGGTGTAAGTGCTTTTTATTTAAATTATCCAGGTGAAGCTCTTGAATATTGGGATGAGCTTTTAGCAAATTATCCAAATAGTGATCTTTATGATAAAGCCTTATATTTTTCAAAAATGCTATTATCTGATAAGCCTGAGTTATTTTCTTTAAATATAAAAAGCCAAGCATTATTAAAAGAAAAAGAATATCAAAAGATATATGATTTATACAAAAGGGGGTTATATAAAGAGGTTATAAATTCTCTTGCTAATGACAATTCAGATCAAGCACTTATCTTTAAAGCACAAAGTTATTTAAATTTAAGAGATTATCAAAATGCTTATACAACTGCTTCAAAAATTTCAAAAGAAACACCTGAAGTAGCATTTATAAAAGCAGAAGCATTACTTGGAATGAATAAATTAAAAGATGCCTATAATTATTATAAGAAAGCCCTTGAATCTCAAAATCCACAAATTCAAAATATAAGTCAAACAAGAATACAACAACTTGAAGCAAGTGGTATAAGATAGTAGTTTTTTCCCAAATTTGAAAAAATTTTATTACTCCGGATAAAAAATTTTTGATATTAATCTTATATATGAATTATATAGGCTTTCAGAAGCTTGAATTTTGACATTAATCTATTATAAAATTTTCAAGCTATGTTATTTTCCTTTAAAATTAAAAAGGAGGTGAGAGTATGATGTGGTTATTGATAAGCCAAATGAACTTTTACTCTACAAGTAGTGTAGAGTGGAATCAATATGGTCATGACTATCAAAAAACAAGAAGAGCACCATTAAAATGCACCTCTCCTGCCAGTGTAAATAGAATATGGACGAGTGAAGATTCTCCTGGCTTTCTTGGTCCTGGTAGTGCTGTTTGGAATATCGTATATGATGGAAACTTAGATGGGACAAATGAAGTTATGGGTGGAGGAAAAAAGCATGGTCTTTTTAGTGACGAACTCATTTTAAGACTTCACCCTTATAATAGTCCTTCAAATATCTTTCAGATAAGTGGCTTTGGTAATGATGGAGGGTATATAGGTCTTTATACAGCAGGAAAGGTAGGAAATGAAAGAAGGGTATTATTTACTTATAGCTATGATAACTCTGATGCTTGGAGTGATAACTATGGAGATAAGGTTAGGGTTATAAATGGATGGACAGGTGGAACTATATGGGATGTTGAATTTTGTCATAATACTTTCTGTTTGAGAGGAATGCCTACAATTATTGATATAGATAATAATGGATGTCCTGAGGTAATGTTTGGATATTATGGAAATATTATATCTAAAAATCTTTGCGATTTTTCAACAGTATGGCAAACAAATGTTAATGGTCTTTGTGCTGCTACGGTAGCAGTAGGTAAATTCTCAGGTCAATATGGAGTAGTAGTGCTTTCTTGCGATGGACGTATAAGGATTTTAAATCCTTCAAATGGAGCAATTATCAGCACTTCTCCTTATTATGGTAATTTTATATCTGGACCAATGGTTGTTGATGTAAATAATGATGGAAATGATGATATTGTTTTTGCTTTTGGAAATTTAAGTGTTAATGGACCTTACTATGATGATTGGTATGGTTATTATTGTACTTATAACTACACCCGCTCCATTAGGGCTGTAAATCCATCGGGATGGGTTAATATTTGGATGAAGAACCAGTCAGGAAGTGGAACTTTTCCTGCTTACTGCGATGAGTACGGATGTTATTGTCAAGATTATTATAATATTCCATTTTATATTAGTGAATTTGCTGTGGGTAGAATACTTCCTTCTAATCAATTAGGGATTGCTTATCTTGAAGGAAATTATCCAGGAACTTTAACAGTAATTAGAGCGGATAATGGTCAAACAGTTGCCTCTGGAATTGGAAATTATTATCTTAATCCAAGTGTAGCAGATTTAAATGGAGATGGTATTGAAGGTGTAATTGTATCAGATGGTTGTGGAAATCCAAAGGAGCATTCTTATGTAAATGGATGGACAACACCAGTTTGGTCTGCAGCAGGCTGTGCTGATGAGCCACCTATAACTAGTGATTTAATTATTGCTAAGGCTTGGATGGATTATAATCAAAATCCTGCTCAGGGACAACTTATTATAGTAGAAGGTGACGCTAGCTGTTTTACAAATACTTGGCTTTGTAATTCAGCTGAGCAAATTACACCTGTTGAAAATTGGGAAATGTTAAAATCTCCAAGAATATACTATGCTAATGGTTATTTAAATGTAGAGAATTACACAGGAGATATAGAAATTTATAAGGTTGATGGAACAAGAATAACAAAAACATTTATTCAAGATAAATCTCAAATAAAACTTCTTAAAGATAACATATATATAGTAAAAATTAAAGATAAAACTATGAAATTGGTAGCAAAGTAAGGAGGTGAGAGTATGTTAATGATTTATATGAGCTTTACAATTGATGATGTGATAGCAAAATACGATAACATAAGCTATGTATCTGCTAATGTAGTATTTTACTTGAAGCTGGGAATAAAAGGAAATACACCTTATGAAGATGCGTATTATAAAAATATCAATAGAGATATATGGAAGGGAAGTTTAACATATCAAAATGGTGAATTTCTTTATAAATTTATAACACAAAAGAAACAAAAAGAAGTTGAATTATATCTTTCAGGTGATAATGAAGCAAATTTTAGATTTGAGATAAAATACGATGGAAAAGTTCAACCTGTAAATGCTTGGGATTGGGCTTATTTTGCTATTTATAAAGTGCCAAAAGCCTTAAAGGAACATAATTATGAAATTATACAAAATGGCAATTGGTTTATTTTTAGGAAAGGTTTAAGAGAAATCAGAATGCTTATAAGTAATGATTATAAAATCCTTAAAGTAGAGTATTACAAAAGAGGGGCAATAAATGGTATTTTGGAGTTTTCTAATGTGGTTATTCAATAGGGGGCTTTATTCTTAAAGCCCTCTGTATAATATTATTTAAAAAGTTATTTGTATGAAAATTTAAATTGAAAGGTAGTGATTTAAATAGTTTTTTAAGTTTTCTGAAATTCTTCGTATTAAAATGAAGTTCTGCCTCATCCAAATCTATATAAACTTGGGCATTTAATAAAATTCTATTTTCTTCCTTTAAAATAGGAATTTTTAATTCATATGCAATTCTTTTATAATCACTCTTGCTTATTTCAAAAAAATTCAAGTACTTATTATAAAATAATTTTATTAGTGCTACTGATAATCCCTTATCTTTTAAATAGTGCTTCTTATTTCTAAAAACAAAATATGGTTTTTTTCTCAATAGGAAAACCTTAATTTTTTCCTTTTTTGAAAATTTATTAAACAATTCAAAAATTCTATATCTTTTCAATTTTGAAAAGCTTTTTGGATGAAATATATTTAGAATATATAAAATTGTTATAATTCCATATCTTTGAGAAACATTTATAGCCTTATGTAAATATCCCTTTATCCAATACTTAATTACCATATCCTTTGGGCTTTTATCAAGATTTGAAATATCGCCACTTACAATAGCATAAAAATGCTTATCCATCTTATCATTTAAAATGTTTTTCATTTCTTGAAAATATAATTTATAATTCTCATTTTCAAGCAATTTATTATAAATAGTAAGGAATATATAATAGTACTCTATGAAGTCTTCAAAATTTTGAAATTCCAACTCTTTATAAGCATCTGATATTATTTTAATTGCTTTATCCAATTGAAAGCTCATAAGTAAAGACATAGATTTTATATAACTTATTATGAATTTTTCAAATTTGCTTTCCAAATTTACATTTTCATTTATAACATCTTCATAATTTCCCATACTATAAGCACTCATTAGTTCAAAAAGCTTCAAATGATATTTTCTTGAAAGCTTATAACATAGCTTAAAATTCCCATAGTTATACAATAGTGCTATAAAAAATTTCAAATTTTCAATTTTTTCTGATTTTTTAAGTTTCTTATGGACTTTTTTAATTTTTTTAATAAAATAAAAAGCTTTTTTAAAATCCTCTTTAAAGCTATAAGCATTTGAAAAAGCCCTATAAAACATAACTCTTAATGATAATGAAATTAAATGCTCTATATTTTCATTATAAATTTCAATAATTTCATCAAAACATTTTTTTAAAATCAAAACATCAATTTTTAAAATAAGTGCTTTATAAAAAGTAAAAATTTTATTTTGACTTTTTAGCTCATTTAAATAACTTTCAATTTCACTTAATAATTCATCAGAAGATTTTTGAGAGTGATATATATCATATCCTAATTTATAGAATTTTAGTTCTAAATCATCTGTTTCTAAATTTTTGAAAACTTTGTAAGGTATTAAGAATTGAAATGTTAGTAATTTTTTTAGCTCATTATAATTTTTTTCATTTATAAGAAATTCTATTATTTCTAAAATTTTCTTGCTTGGCTGTTTAAATGTTATAATTCCATATTTTTTTAAAGTTCTATAAATGAAAATTTTGTTCAAATTCGTTTCTAATGCTATTTCATCAATGTTTTTAAATGGATCTTTTTCAATAAAATTCAATACAATGCTTTCTTTATCTTTTATTTTTATAAGACCTTCCTTCTTCACTTTATAAATAACATTTCTTGAAATATTTAATTTTTCACTAATAGCTGTTAAACTAACTTTATTTAAAATTGCTTTGTATATTAAAAATTTTTCATAAAGCTTTGTCATATTTTTTGAAATTTTAAAGTTTATTCGGATAAAAAATTTTTATGAGATTATAAAAATAATTAGTTTTGGAATAATTGGAAAATGCAACTAAACCTTTCTTTGTCCAATAAATAGTGTTAAATGATTGACTATCAATAACTTATAAAAATTTT
>Ga0079992_159030_pt1 | contig 15775 bp, 11 predicted proteins | sample FaiFalFF_MnMetaG_3_FD_69197 | JGI IMG/M metagenome (GOLD analysis project Ga0079992, IMG submission 69197) | Freshwater microbial communities from Yellowstone National Park, Wyoming, USA - Fairy Falls B (FF_Mn_B) MetaG (SPADES assembly) (version 2) | ecosystem: Environmental > Aquatic >... | reverse complement strand
AGTCTACCTGATAGTGGCCTGAATCCCGGTCACTATCAAACAGGCGGGCCAGCAATGATTCAGGCCAGCCTCCTCGGCTTTCCCCGGTCGGGCCGCACCACCCTGCTGCGGGCCCTGGGCCGGGGTCAGGCTCCTGCCGGGGAAGTCCTGGTGGTCGACCTGCTCGACCCGCGGCTTGACCGGCTGGCTGAGCTCTTTAAACCTCGGAAAGTGACCCCGGCCCGGGCAACCTTCACCGACCCGCCGGTAGCCCTTGGGAATTTGCGGGGCTCCCTGCCGCCGGAGCTGGCCGAGGCTGACCTGCTGGTTCTGGTCATCCGGGCGTTCTCGGACCCGACCGTGCCCCACCCCCTCGGCCAGGTTGACCCCTGGCGGGACCTGGCCGATGCCCGGGCTGAGCTGGTCCTCTGGGACCTCGCCATTATCGAGCGCCGGCTCAGCCGGATTGCGGAGACCTGGGGGAAGGTTAGTCCGGCCGAGCGGGAGAAGCTGGGCCGGGAACGGGAGGTCCTCGAACGGGCCCGGGAGGTTCTCGACCGGGGCAGCCTGCTGACGGCGGGCAAATTCGACCGCGAGGAGGACCGGGTCCTCCGGAACTTTCAACTGCTTACCCGCAAGCCCTGGCTTATTGTCTTTAATATTGACGAAGGTCTCATTCCAGAAATTGAGGCGGTCGAGGCGCGCATTGCGGCCGAATACGGCCCTGATGGCGGGGTTGCGGTGGCGGCCCGCCTGGAGGCCGAGCTCAGCCGGCTGACGCCGGCCGAGCAGGCCGAATTCCGGGCGGCCTACGGCCTCCCCGCGGGGGGCATTGAACGTCTGCTCGCGCGGGCGTTTCGCCGGGCCGGGCGGATTTTGTTTTACACCTACAAGGGCGAGGAGCTCCGGGCCTGGCCGGTTCCGGCCGGGGCCGATGCGGTCGCCGCGGCAGGGACGGTCCACACCGATATGGCAAGGGGCTTCATCCGGGCGGAGGTGGTGCACTTCGATGACCTGGTACGGGCGGGGTCCATCGCCGAAGCCCGCCGCCAGGGGCTCGTCCGCCTTGAGGGGCGCAATTATACGGTGGCCGACGGCGACGTCATCACGTTTCTATTTCACGTCTAGACCGGCAACAAGTGCCGCGGGTACCCTTTCGGTCAGCGCCGGGCGGCGGGGCATGTGGTGCACGGTGAACGCAAGGGCCCGGAACCCATCCCCGCGGCCGGTTCAGGGGCCTTAAGAAGCCAGGCGCCCGCCCCTTTGGGCGGGCGCGGTGGTGGAGACGGGGGAGAGTCGAACTCCCCGTCCGGAGAAGGACCCAGCCGGGCTTGCTACAGGCTTAGTCGGCCTCGCCATCTCTCGTCCGACCCGTCTCCGCCGACCGAGCCGGGACCGGACCAGCCGATCCTTCTTGGGCCGCCCCTATCGGCGTCCGGGCGGCTGCACCCCGGCTGTTTTGTCGCCCTGGCCCCACCCGCCGGGGTCAGGCGGGGTCGGACGTCGCGGCCTTACTTAGGCCGCGAGAGCGTAAGCCTCAGAGTCGGCAGTCTTTTTTTGCCGCCTGTTTTACGAGGTGGACGGCACCTCGGCCTGCAGCCCGACCCCTTCCTCCTCCGTCGAACCCACTACGTCCCCAGGCCATTTTTGATCATACCACACCAGCCCGGCCCTTAGGGCACCCGAAACTGGTAAACTTGCACCGCATCCTCAGGTTGACGGGCCCCGTCTGGACCCACCGCGGTCAGCCGCTGGCCGTCCTCCAGCGAGTAGAGTCCAACCCGCACCCGGTATTCCCCCGGCGGCAGGCGGCTCAGGTCAACGCGGTGGGGATCCCGAAGGCTGTCGCCCGGCTCCCAGAGGTCGGTGGGGTACCGTCCCCCGGCCGGAGGACCATCATCCTGGGCCACAGTCTGGCCCTGGTCATCAACCACGTGGAAAAATACGTTGTAAGCCCGCCTGATCGGGGCCTCGGCCTGCCAGTAAAGGTCTACCTTCAGCTCCCTGGCTGTGGTCGCCGCATCATAACCCACGAGCCGGGCAGCTGACCCGAACCGGTAATCTACGGATACTGAAGGCCTGACCTGGCCCCCGCCGGCCGGCTTGAGCCGCAGGCGGCCGACTGGAACCGTACTTCCAGTATACCGGCCGTCCGAGTCGTAGACGCTCAGCCGGCGGCCGGTCGGGTCGTGGGCGTCGTAGAGGGCGACCCAGACCGTTCCCGCCTCCGGCTCCGGACCCGTCCGCGAAACCACCAGCCGGTACCGGTCGTGGACAACCGCACCCGCCGGCCAGGCTGATGTCGGCGCCCGGCCGCCCTGGGGCCATGAATTTGTGCCGGCCACCGGCCTGAGGTCCGGGTCAAGAATCGTGATGCTGACGCTCCAGTTACCGGCTACGGGTGTAAGGGCCCGCCACCAGAGGTCGATTTCGACCGGGTCCCCGGCTCGAACCGCCCCCGGCGAAACCTGCGCGGCGGCAAGCTCGATGCTGTCGCCGAAGCGGACCGGTTTAAAGTCATCAAGCGGCACCTGCCCGCCCAGAACCGGCCGATAGGCCGGCAGGATCGCGGCCCAGACGACAGCCAGGTTGAGGACGCACCCGAAAGCCGCAAGCCCGGCCGGACACGCGGCTGGCCACCGCCCTTTTAACGCTTTCTCTGCCAGCCAGGCCCAGCCGGCTCCGATCCCGACGCCGATGGCGGCGACGGCCGGGAAGAGGAGCCGGCCCTGGTTGGCCGCGGCGTTCAGCTGGACCCAGCGGATAAGGGCCGCGGCCACGGCGGCGAACCAGCCGAGGATCAACCCGAGCCGGGCGAGGGTCACCGCATCCCGTCGTCTCCAGGCCGACCACCCGATCCCGCCGAGGCCGATGAGGCCGACCAAAGTCATGAGGTCCGTCAAGACGTAAAACCAGCCGGGGAGCAAGATATTGGACCAGCCGAAAAGCCCCCAGAACGAGCCCCGGGCATCCCAGAGCATCCGGGCGGCCTCAGCGGGTCCCAGAGGCTGCGGCCAGAGCATGGACGCCGAAGCCGCAAGCAGGGCGTTCCAGCCGAGCGGGTCGCCGTAAAGGGCCAGGTTGCGGGCGAACCACCACCCGGCGGCCAGAACCGCAAGCCCGAAAGCGATAACGGCCTGGATAAGGACCCGACGAAAGTCCCGACGGAGCGCGGCCTCCAGCACCAGCGTGGCCCCAACCAGACCGAGCAGCGCAAGCCCGCTCAGCTTCATCAGCAGGCCAGCCCCGAGCGCAAGACCGAGGAGGGCTGACTCTACTGCGGACCGGGGTCGACCCAGGCGCCGGACAGCGAGCCACAGGACCACGCTGGCGGCGGCCGCAATACCAGCGTCATTATTGAACACCCCCGAGATAAAGATAAACTGCGGATTGAAAGCCACCAGCCCGGCGGCCAGGACAGCCGCTCCCGGCAGGCCTGGAAAGACCTCAGCCGCGATAAAAAAGGCCGCAATGACCGTCACCACCCCCAGGCCGACACTCAGCAGCCGCATCAAATGGATCCCCAGGACATCACCCCGATAGGGGAAGGCTTCGTTCGGGTGGGCAAACAGGTTCCGGTTGTCTGCTCCCGGGCCCGCCCGATCAAAGCTCACGTGCGGGTTGTAGTCGGACTCCCAGACCGGCGCAAGCCGGGGCTCCGGAGCCAGGGCGAACAGAAGGGCACCCAGGACGTAATAGAGGGGCGGCTGACCCGCCTCCTGGCCGACGGTAGAATGCGGCCCCTGAACCGGAAGGGCCCGGTTGGTGAAAATATACCGGGCCACGGCGACGTGGGACGGCTCGTCGGGAGCCTCGAAGACCTGAACCGTCAGGCTCAGGACCGTCGCGCAAAAAACGAACGCGGCAATAACGACCAGAAGGGCACGCTCAGCCGGGCGCCCATTACCGGAGCTCATCGGTCGTCTCACGACATTTTAGTCCGAACCGCCCGCTCCAACCATCCCGGCCGGGTATAATCAAGGCGGATGCCGAAGATCACCAGGTTAGAGACCGTTGAAACCCGCTCAGGCCCCCTCATCAGGGTTTTCCTCGACGGCCGCTTCGCCTTCAGCCTCGACCCGCTGACGGCCCACCAGCACCGGCTGGCCGTTGGTCAGGCTATTTCCGAGGCGGAGGCCGCCGACCTCGAGCGGGCGTCGGCCCTGGAAAGGGCGCTGTCGGCAGCCTACCGCCTGCTCACCTATCGGCCCCGGTCCGAAGCCGAAATCCGGGGGCGGCTCCTTAAGAAGGGTTTCGACGAAGCAACAGCCGACGCCGCCGTCGAGAGGCTCCGGGCCCAGGGCCTGCTGGACGACCTGGCCTTCGGCCGATTCTGGCGGGAAAGCCGGGAAGCCCTCAGTCCCAGGGGGGAACACCTGCTCCGGGCGGAACTGCGCCAGAAGGGACTCGCCCGGGAGACGGTCCAGGAGGTTCTGGCCGACTTTGACGAAACCGGGTCGGCCCTGAAGGTGGTCCGGGCCCTCTGGCCGCGCCTGGCAGGGCTTTCCCCCGACGAGCGCCGCAAGCGCCTCTGGGGCCAGCTTGCCCGCCGCGGATTCACCCCCGACACAATCCAGGAAGTCATCCGCCAGGCCGAGCGGGAAGGGAATAGGGAGTAGGCGGTCCGCCCTGGCCGTCGAGGTCGGCCTTTTCACCCCGGGTCTTGCCCGGTGAGGGCGGTCGGGTTCGGTACCGAACCGACCCCCGTGTTAATATGCTCGGGAGAGCCCGTTTCCCCAGGCCAGGGGATGCTTGAGAAGATCGACGTCGGTCGCCAGTCCATCACCGCCTACAAGGCCAGTGCCGGTCCCGAGGTTGTTGAACAGCTCCGGGCCCTGGCCGCCGTCCTGCGTGGGGCCCGCATTCTCCACGTAAACGCGACCCCATACGGCGGGGGCGTGGCGGAGATTCTCCGGTCGGAGATCCCCCTCCTGCGGGACCTGGGTCTCGAGGCGGAATGGCAGGTAATTACGGGCGATGAGACCTTCTTCCGGATAACCAAAGCCATTCACAACGGCCTGCAGGGCACTGAGCGGGACCTTACGCCAACGGAGCAGGAGATTTACCTGGCCCACTCGATGCGCAATGCCCAGCTGCTCGAAGGCGACTACGACCTTGTCTTCATCCACGACCCCCAGCCCCTCGCCCTCCTTCACTTCCACAAGCGCGGCCGGGCGAAGTGGGTCTGGCGCTGTCATATCGACACCTCCGAGCCCAACCCCAACGTCTGGGCCTTTCTGCGGCCCTACGTGGCCGACTATGACGCCGCCGTCTTCACCATGGGCTCCTTTGTTCCGCCCGACTTTCCGGTCCAGCGGGTTGAGATCATCCCCCCGGCCATCGACCCCGAGAGCCCAAAAAATCTGGAGCTGGACCTTCACCTGGCTCGCCGGGTTCTCCAATGGATCGGGGTCGAAACCGAGCGCCCCCTTGTCATTCAGGTGAGCCGCTTCGACCCCTGGAAGGACCCCCTGGGGGTCATTGCCGCCTACCGACTCATCAAACAGGAGATACCGGACGTTCAGCTGGCCCTGGGCGGCGCCATGGCCCTGGACGACCCGGAAGGCTGGGAGATTTACCACCGGGTGCGGGACGCCGCCCGCTCAGACCCGGATATCCACATTTACACGAACCTGACGGGGGTCAGCAATATCGAGGTTAACGCCTTCCAGCGGCTGGCCCGGGTGATTATCCAGAAGTCGATTCGGGAGGGGTTTGGGCTGGTGGTATCGGAGGCGCTCTGGAAGGGAACACCGGTGGTGGCCGGCCGAGCCGGCGGCATCCCCCTGCAGGTGCAGGATGGGGTGAGCGGCTTTCTGGTTGAGTCGGTCGAGGAGTGCGCCGACCGGACAGTCTGGCTCCTGAAGCACCCACAGGAGGCCCGGGCCTTCGGGGCTCGCGGCCGGGAGCATGTCCGCAAGCACTTTTTACTACCCCGCCTGATTGCGGATGAGCTCCGGCTGGCGGCTGACCTGCTGGGGGTTGCCCCAAGGCAGGTCTTACCGGCCGCCCAGGTGGGCCTTCCCGGCGAACTGCGGGATCCCGTCTGCGGCCGCCGCCTTGGAGTCGAGACCGCCAGGCCCCTCGGTTACGAGGGGGAGACTTATCACTTCTGCTCCGAGGCCTGCCGGCAAGAATTCCGAAAGGCCCCCCACCGGTTTGTCCGGTCCCCCCGCAGGCCCCCGGACCAGGGTCCGGGACGGCCCTAGGCCGCCGCCCTCCGACCCAGCGCCCCCAGGACGGCCAGGAGAAGCACGGCCCCGATAATCGCCACAATCAGGTGGGTGATGCCGAACGGCCCGCCAGGGCGGTGGCCGGTGAGCAGGGTGTAAAGGGCTGTCCCGATGATGGACCCGGCAAGGCCGATGAGCAGGTCACCAACCAGGCCGAAACGGTCCCCCATGAGCTTATCCGCCACCCAGCCGGCAATCAGGCCGAGGACCAGCCAGGGCACCAGGGCCAAGACCGCCCCGACCAGCACAATGAGAAAGTAAAGGCTCAGCAAGGCCCCGAGGGCCACCAGAACCAGAAAAACCCACACGTCGGTTACCCCTTCCCTATAGCGGTTTCGGCCGGCCTTTACGGCCAGTCAGTCTTGAGTATAGGCGTCCGGGCAGGGACTTGCATCGGACCGGCCCGGCTGGTTACACTTCAGCGAACCGCTTAACGGTATCAAGTCCGTTCGCAGGAAAGGAGGAACCCGATGGTCTGGCGTTCCCAACCGTCCCTGACCCCCGATGAGGCCCGTCAGCTTCACTACGAGGCCCTGGTTATCGACACCCAGCAGCCGCCCATCACTTACGGGATGGTTTTCACCGAGAAGATGCGCCAGGCGCTCCAGGAGTTCGCCCGCCAGGGCCGGTCCCGGGAAGAGGTCCAGCCGATCCTGGAGGCGATGGCCTGCCGGGAAATTCAGACCTCCGAGGAGGCCCGCCGCCAGTACCTGGACCTGTGGAAGCGGTCCGGGGTCACGGTCGCCTGCGGCACCTATTCGGGCCCTGGACCCATCAGCCAGGCCTACGACCGGGCAATCCGGCGGATTGCCCAGGCCTACGGCATCGTCGACGCCCTCAACGGCGAACTCACCATCATAAAGAAGGCCGCCGACATAGAGCGAGTCCACCGGGAGGGCAAGCACGGCATCATCCTGGATTTCCAGGACACCATCGCCTTTGAGGACGACCTGGACCGAATTGACGTCTTTTACAACCTTGGGGTCCGGATGGTCCAGCTCACGTATAACCTCCAGAACCTGGTCGGCGACGGCTGTACCGAAGCCTACCAGGGCGGCCTCACCTACTTCGGCCGGGAGGTTGTTCGCCGGCTTAACGAGCTGGGCATCCTGGTTGACGTGAGCCACTGCAGTGAGCAGGTCGGTTGGGATGCCCTCAAGGTTTCGACGGCGCCCATCGTCATCTCCCATTCGGCCGCCAAGGCCGTCGCCTACCACGACCGGGGCAAAAGCGACGAGCTGGCCAGGGCCGTTGCCGACCGGGGCGGCTACTTCGGGGTGGTGGTCGTCCCGGGCTTCATAAGCACCTCCCCGGAGGCGACCCTGGAGCATTTCGCCGACCATATTGAGCACCTGGTGCGGGTCTGCGGCATCGACCACATCGGCATCGGCACCGACAAGGCCGGTCCGGGGCCCGGCACCGAGTCCCTGATCGAATGGCCGCCGGAGATGCCCATGCGCCGGGCAGGAACCTTCGACTGGTCCGGCTTCCGGCGAGATGAGCACCGGCTTACCCCGGAGTATCGGCTCCACGGCTACGAAACCTTCGCAGACTGGCCAAATATCACCGTCACCCTCGCCCGGCGGGGCTTCAACGAGGACGAGCTTCGGAAGCTACTCGGGCTGAACTTTTTGCGGGTCTTCCGGGAAGTTGTCGGCTAACTCTGCGAGGTGAAAGAGCGGAGGGCTGGTAGCGATGAAGAACCTCGAGCCAGGAATTTTCAGCGGACTTTAATGGCGGTGCATCGGGCCGTACCGGGGGGGACGGGTTGTGGCCGTGGCCGGCCACCCGACGGACCCCCTCACCTTCTACTTCGGCGCCTGCGCCGGGGGCGTCTGGAAAACCACCGACGGCGGCCTGACTTGGGAATGCATTTCCGACGGCTATTTTAAGACTGCCGCCGTGGGGGCCATTGCCGTAGCCGAATCGGACCCGAATGTCATTTACGTCGGGATGGGGGAAGCCTGCATCCGCAACAACGTTTCCCACGGCGACGGGGTGTATAAGTCGACCGACGGCGGCAAGACCTGGGTCCACCTGGGGCTTGCGGATACCCGCCACATCGCACGAATCCGGGTCCACCCGACAAACCCGGATATCGTTTACGTCGCCGCCCTGGGTCACGCCTACGGCCCGAACGAGGAGCGGGGAGTCTTCCGGTCAAACGACGGCGGCCGAACCTGGGAGCGGGTCCTCTACCGGGGCCCCAACGCTGGGGCCATCGACCTGGTCATGGACCCGACCAACCCCCGCATCCTCTACGCCGCCTTCTGGGAGGTCCGCCGGACCTTCTGGAGCCTGACCAGCGGCGGCCCTGGAAGCGGCATCTTCAAGACCACCGACGGCGGCGATACCTGGGTGGAGCTCACCAACAACCCGGGCCTACCCACCGGCATCAAGGGCCGCATCGGCCTGGCCATCTCGGCGGCGAAGCCTGAGCGGGTGTGGGCCATCGTCGAGGCCGTTGATGGGGCCGTTTTCCGCTCCGACGACGGAGGGGTCACCTGGGAGCGGCTGAGCGAGCAGGGCGACCTGCGCCGCCGGGCCTGGTACTACCAGCACATCGTCGCCGACCCCCAAGACCCGGAGACCGTCTACGTTTTGAATGTTGAGCTCTGGAAATCGACGGACGGCGGCCGGACTTTCGCGGCGATGGCGTCGCCCCACGGCGACCACCACGACCTCTGGATTGACCCGCGCAACCCGAAGCGGATGATCCTGGGCGATGATGGCGGCGCCAGCGTCAGCTTTGACGGCGGTGCCTCCTGGACGCCCATCGACAACCAGCCCACCGCCCAGATGTACCACGTGACCACCGATAACCAGGTCCCCTACCGGGTCTACGGCTCCCAGCAGGACAACACCGCCATCAGCATCCCCAGCCGGTCCGTAACCGGGGCCATCACCCAGACCGAGTGGTATAAGCCCGGCGGGGGCGAAAGCGGCTACATTGCCGTAAAACCTGACGACCCGAACATTGTCGTCGGCGGGGCCATCGGCAGCGGCCTGGGCAACGGCCGACTTATCCTCTACGACCGGCGGACCGGCCAGGAGCGCAACATCACCGTCTGGCCGGAGGCCACCGGCATGGGCGTCGGGGCCAGAGACCTCAGATACCGGTTCCGGTGGACCTTCCCGATTCTCTTTTCACCTCACGACCCCAATACCCTCTACGTGGCCGGGAACGTGGTTTTCCGGTCCCGCAACCTCGGCTCCAGCTGGGAAGTTATCAGTCCGGACCTGACCCGCAACGACCCGGCCAAGCTTGAGCCGTCGGGCGGCCCGATCACCAGAGACAACACCGGCGCCGAGGTCTACTGCACCATCTTCTCCTTCGCCGAGTCACCCCATGAGCCCGGCGTTTTCTGGGCCGGAACCGACGACGGCCTGATTCACCTGTCCCGCGATGAGGGCAAGACCTGGCAGAACGTCACTCCGCCTGACCTGCCCGAATGGACCCTCATCTCCATGATTGAGTGCTCGCCCCACGACCCGGCCACCGTCTACGTGGCGGCAACCCGCTACCAGCTCGACGACTTCCGGCCGTATCTTTACAAGACCAGCGACTACGGCCGGACCTGGGCGAAAATTACTAACGGCATCCCCGAAAATGACTTCACCCGGTGCATCCGGGAAGACCCCGTCCGCCGCGGCCTGCTCTTTGCCGGAACCGAGACCGGCCTCTACGTGTCCTTTGACGACGGGGCAAACTGGCACCGGTTCCACGGCCGAAACCTGCCGGCGGTGCCCATCTATGACCTGGTCATCAAAGATGACGACCTCATCGTCGCAACCCACGGCCGGTCCTTCTGGATTCTCGACGACATAACGCCCCTTCGCCAGCTCAGCGAGGATGCCCTTGCCGGATCGGTCTGGCTCTTTGAGCCCCGCCGGACCATCCGGTTTAAAACGTACCGGGGCTTCGGCAACCGGCCCCTGCCGGGCCAGAAAAACTACCGGATGGCCGGTCCGGTGGTGACCACGTACAAGGTGGTCAGGAAATCCAACGGCCAGACGGAAGAAGTACTACTTGATGCCGGGAAGAACCCACCAGACGGGGTCATCGTAACTTATTATCTGCGGGAAAGGCCTCAGGATGAGGTGACCCTAACCTTCCTGGATGCCGCCGGGAATGTCATCAAGACCTTCACAAGCCGGGAGCCCGAAAAGCCGAGGCCCGGCGAACCGCCGCGGAAAGAGGAGCCCAGGGTTTCGGCTGAGCCCGGCCTGAACCGGTTCGTCTGGGATATGCGCTACCCGGACGCGGTTGCCATACCCGAGGACCGGGCAACCTTCAACCCGCCGAGGGTGAACCTCCTCCTCGGGCCGATGGCCCCGCCGGGGCGCTACCAGGTCCAGCTCAAGATTGGGGGACTAACCCAGACCCGGTCCTTCGAGATTGTTAAGGACCCGCGGGTCCGGGCAACCCAGCGGGACCTGGAGGCCCAGTTCCGCCTGCTCTTGCAGATCCGGGACCGACTCTCAGAGACCCACCAGGCCGTCCTGCGCTGCCGGGATGTGCGCCGTCAGCTTGAAGAAATCGCCCGGCGGGCCGAGGGCAGGCCGGAGGCGGCGGAGGCCGTCCGGGCCGCGCGGGAGCTGGCCGAAAGGCTCCGGGCCATCGAAGCCGAACTCTGGCGGGAGGATGCCGACAGCCCCCTGGCCCCGCCCAGCGCCCTGAACTTCCGGCTGGCCGCCCTCTCGACTTTTGTCGATTCGGCCGATTACGCCCCGGCCCGCCAGCACTGGGCGGTCTTCCGGGACCTCTCAGCCCGGATCGAGCGCCATTTGCGGGCCCTGCGGCGGATATACCGGGCTGAGCTCCCGGCCTTCAACCGGCTGGCCCGGCGGTCCGGCCTGCCCGTTGTCCTCTGCTAGAGCAGGCTCAAGACCCCGGTAAGGTCCGGGAATTCGAAATCGGGCCCCAGGTCCGGCTCAAGGACGTAATCCCGGCCCCGGTTCGACCAGGCGCAGGGTAGCCCGAAGGACCGGGCGCCCATCACGTCGCTGGCCGACCCGGCCACGTGGAGGACCTCCGACCGGTCGAGGCCCAGAACCTTCAGGGGTAGCTCATAGATAGCCGGATGGGGCTTGTAAAAGCCGGCCTGGTCGGCCGCGAAGATGTGGTCAACGGGCACCGGAAGGGTAGCGGCCAGCTCCCGAAGCATCGCTTCGTCGCCGTTGGAAAGCAAGGCCGTAAGACAGCCCCGGGCCCTGACCCCGGCCAGCACCTCGCCGGCCTCGGGCCAGGGGCGCAGCCGATTCCAGGCCGCCACCAGCGACGCCCGGGTATCGGCCGGAAGCTCGAGGTTGTGACGTTTGAGGGCATACTCCAGGGCCCGCTCGGTCAGGTATTTAAATTTCAAGTGGCCCCGGCCCAGGGAGTTGCTGATCAGGGCGAATTCAAGCTGTTTTGACCGCCAGAGCCGGAACAAGCCAACCGGGTCGACCTCCGGGGGCAGAACGGCCCGTACTTCCGGAACCATACTGCCCTCCAGGTCGAAGAGGGCCGCGTAGACATCAAAGGTGACGAGCTTATATCTGGCCATAGCGGTCTGATTATAACTGAACCGCCGGGCCTGCGGCTATAATCAAAAGCGGAATGGGCTACGAGTTCCTTGCCCACACCGCAGAAATTGGCGTCCGGGCCTGGGGCAGGGACCTGGCCGAGGCCTTCGCCGAGGCGGCCCGGGGCATGTTCGCCGTCATGTATGAGGCCAACTCGGTCGGGGAAACGCTCGCCCGGCAGGTTGAGGTTTCGGCCCCGGATGTCGAGGCCCTCCTGGTTGAGTGGCTTAACGCCCTGCTTTACCGGGCCACGGTGGACCGCGCCGTCTTCGGCCGATTCGACGTGACCGTTGAGCCGCCGAGGGACGGGGGCGAGTGGCGGCTTGAGGCCACCGTCTACGGCGAGCCCGTTGACTCGAGCCGGCGCCGGTTCGGCATTGAAGTAAAGGCAGCAACGTACCACGGGCTTGAGGTCCGGACGGCCGACGGCCGGGCTGAGGTTCAGGTGATTCTGGATGTTTGACGAAACGAGGGGGGACGGCCATGACCGGACGGTGGGAAGGTCCGCTTCGCAAGATTGATGACTACCACTGGGAAATTCCCCAGACTTATAAGCCTGGAATGCGGGTACCGGGTCTCGTTATTGCCGACGAGACCCTGATCGAGCTTATCCGCCGGGACCAGGCCCTGGAGCAGGTAGCCAACGTGGCGACCCTGCCCGGGGTCGTCAAGTACTCACTGGCAATGCCGGATATTCACTGGGGCTACGGCTTTCCCGTGGGCGGGGTGGCGGCCACGAGGGTCGACGACGGGGTCATTTCGCCCGGCGGGATCGGTTTCGACATTAACTGCGGGGTCCGCTTGCTCCGGACCAACCTGACCGAGGCCGATGTGCGGCCCCGGATTGAGCGGGTGGCCGATGAGCTCTTTAAGAACGTCCCCTCCGGTGTCGGGGCCGAGGGAAAGATTAAGGTCTCGGTGAAAGAGATCGACCAGATCCTGGCGCAGGGGGCCCGCTGGATGGTCGATCGGGGCTACGGCTGGGCCTCCGACCTGGAAGTTACCGAGGAGGGCGGAGCCATCCTGGGGGCGAACCCGGACAAGGTCAGCCACCACGCCAAAGAGCGGGGCGCATCCCAGCTCGGAACCCTCGGCTCCGGCAACCACTTCCTGGAAGTCCAGGCCGTCGACGAGATCTACGACCCGGAGGCGGCCCGGGTCATGGGCATCGAACAGGTCGGGCAGGTGACGGTGCTCATCCACTGCGGCTCCCGCGGACTCGGCTACCAGGTCTGCGAAGACTACCTGCGGGTCATGGACCGGGCCCTTTCCAAGTACGAGATCCGCCTGCCGGACCGCCAGCTTGCCTGCGCCCCGTTCGGCTCCCCCGAGGGCCAAGACTATCTTGGGGCCATGCGGGGGGCGGCGAATTTTGCCTGGGCCAACCGTCAGCTCATCGCCTACTGGACCCGCTATTCCTTTGCCAAAGTTTTCGAGTCGACCCCCGAGCGGCTCGGGATGCACATGGTCTACGACGTGGCTCACAACATCGCCAAGGTCGAAGAATACGAGGTTGACGGCCAGATGATGACCCTGTGCGTCCACCGGAAGGGGGCGACCCGCGCCTTTCCGCCGGGCCACCCGGCGGTCCCGGCCCGCTACCGGGCCATCGGCCAGCCGGTCCTCATCCCCGGTGATATGGGCCGGTACTCCTACGTCCTGCTGGGAACCGAGGAGGCGATGCGCCAGTCCTGGGGCTCGACTGCCCATGGCGCCGGGCGGGTCCAGAGCCGGACGGCCGCCAGGAAGATGCTCCGGGGGGTCGACCTGGTCGCCGAGCTCGCCAAAAGGGGGATCGTTGTGCGGGTCCAGAACCGGGCGCTCCTGGCCGAAGAGGCCTCGGAGGCCTACAAGGACGTCGTTGAGGTCGTCAACGTCTGCCACAACGCCGGAATCTCCCGGAAAGTCGCAAGACTTCGGCCCCTGGCGGTGATTAAAGGTTGAGTCAGGGCGGTTGCATCTTGGCGAACTGGTGTGCTAGCATCCGCTAGCGATGGGAGAAGAACGTTCCCCCGGTTTCGGGACCCGGGCCGTCCACAGCGGCGGGGGACACGAGACCCCGGCTGGGGAGTTCCGGCCGTCGGTTTTCCCCATTTACGCCGCCAGCGCCTTTTACTACCCGACCCAGGCCGACCTGGACGCCGTCTTTTCCGGCGAAAAACCCGGCTTCGTTTACACCCGCAACGCCAACCCCACCGTTGCCGCCCTGGAGCGGGCCGTCGCCGACCTTGAAGGTGGAGCCGCCGCTGTGGCTTTCGGGTCGGGCATGGCGGCCGTCCACGGGGCCCTCCTCGCCCTCGAGCTTGCGCCCGGGGACCGGCTCCTGGTCGCCCGGGACCTCTACGGCGCAACCCGGGACCTCCTCCTTTCGTTTTTTGAGCCGATGGGGGTCGGCATTAAATTTGCCGACCTTACCGACCTGGAAAAGGCCAGGGCGCTCCTGGCGGCCGACCGGCCGAAGGGGCTCTTCTTCGAGGTGGTGACCAATCCGGTCCTCCGGGTGCTGGATGTTCCCGCCCTGGCCGCCCTCGGCCGCAGGTACGGGGCGAAGGTCGTTGTCGACGCGACCTTCGCGACCCCCTACCTTTACCGGCCTCTTGCCGCCGGCGCTGACCTGGTTGTTCACTCGGCCACCAAGTACCTGGCCGGTCACGGCGACGTAATGGGTGGGCTGGTGGTGACGGGGCCGGACCTCGAGCCCGGCCTCCGGACCATCGTCCGGCTTGTCGGGTCGGTCCTGGGGCCCTTCGAAGCCTGGCTTATCCTCCGGGGCATCAGAACCCTGCACCTGCGGCTCGAGCGCCACTGCGCCAACGCCGCCCGGGTTGCGGACTGGCTTGCGGCCCACCCGAAGATAGGCCGGGTATACTATCCCGGCCGGTCGGACCACCCCGACCACGCCGTTGCCCGCAGGCTCTTCGGCGACCGGTTCGGGGGCATGGTCGCCTTCGAACTTAAGGACGCCACCCGCGACCGGACCATGCGGTTTATTGACGGACTGCGCCTCTGCCGCCCGGCCCCGACCCTTGGGGACGTCTTCACCGAGGTCCTGTATCCCCCCATCAGCTCCCACCGCTACCTCGGCTCGGAGGAAAGACGAAAGCTCGGCATTACCGACGGGCTGGTGCGGATGTCGGTGGGCATCGAGGACCCCGAAGACATCATCGCCGACCTGGATCAGGCCCTGGCCAAGGCATGAGTGAGCTCGGCCTCAGGGTTGGTGAAGTCATCGAAACGTCAACCTCCAGGTTCGTTACCCACTGCTACGAGCTCCACGGGGCCCCCGCCTTGGGCAGTCTTGTCCGAACCGGCACCCTGGACCGGGCGATCTTCGGCCTGGTCGCCGCGGTCTCCACGGCGGGCATCGACCCGGGCCGCCGGCCGATCGCCCGAGGCCGGCAGGAGACCGACCCGGAAGAGATTTTCAAAAACAATCCCCAGCTTGCCCGGCTGTTCCGGACCGAGTTCGAGGCCATCATTATTGGCCACGCCGACGGCGGCGCCGTCCGTCAGGCCCTTCCGCCGGTTCCGCCCCGGATCCACGATTTTGTTTATCTGTGCCGGCCTGATGAGGCCGTAACCTTCACCGACCAGCTCGACTTCCTGGCGCTGATTCTCGAGCAGGCGCCGCCGGCCCCGGTTGACGAGCTGATCGCGGCCGTTCTCCGGCAGGCGGCCGCCCACCGGCCCGACCCCGATGGGTTTCTGGTGCGGGCCGGGCGGGAGCTGGCCCGGCTCCTGGCCCCAGACCCCGTCCGACTCCAACTGCTCCTGCGGAGGCTCAAACGTGACGGTTGATGGCCCGGGCCCAGCCACCAACGCCCGCCGGCGGCTGGGCCGGGTAATCGGCGGGTCAGTCTCCGGCGGGCTGGAAGTCCGGCTCGATGCCGACGTCTCTGTGGAAGAAGTGGGGATCGGCCGGTTTGTGACGGTGGAAGGCGACCGGCGCAGGTTTCTCTGCCTGGTGACCGACGTAAAACTGAAAAGCGTGAGCG
>Ga0079992_131871_pt1 | contig 15777 bp, 17 predicted proteins | sample FaiFalFF_MnMetaG_3_FD_69197 | JGI IMG/M metagenome (GOLD analysis project Ga0079992, IMG submission 69197) | Freshwater microbial communities from Yellowstone National Park, Wyoming, USA - Fairy Falls B (FF_Mn_B) MetaG (SPADES assembly) (version 2) | ecosystem: Environmental > Aquatic >... | reverse complement strand
CAAATCCCCACACCCCGAACATGATTTATTGGACAAAGCAAAAAACTTTGCTTTGTCCAATAATTCTGAAATTATTTATTTATTATATTTTGCTCACCTACCCTAAAAATAAGCCTTCGGCTTATGAACTTCGCCCCCCTCAAATCACCCCCATAAAATCAATAGTTTTAGAAAACTTTTTATAACTTATTGATTATCAAGAACTTAACATCATTTACTAGACAAAGCAAAATTAGGTTGAAGTGTCCATTTTTCGGCAGGGGGCTTCGCCCCCTAACAAAAACCCACGCAATAAATCCAATAATTTCCTAAAATTAAGGCGGATTGTCTAATAATTCTAAAATATAGATTATTTCTTATTTTTCCTACCCATCCTAAAAATAAGGCTTTGTCTTATAAATACCATATCTTTTGCTTTTGAAGAGCTTCGCCCTCCTTCAATACCTCCCTGAATTTTCTGATATTTCATATACCAATAATTTTTATAATAACTCTTTTAGGTCTTTGACCATCAAATTCAAAATAAAAAATTTCTTGCCAAGGACCAAGATCCAATTTTCCATTTGTAATTGGAAGAACTACTTGAAGATGAGTAAGGAGATTTTTTAAATGAGCATCAGCATTATCTTCACCTGTTAAATGATGTTTATAATTTTCTTTATAAGGTGCTAATTTCTCAAGCCATTCAAAAATATCCTGATGTAATCCTTTTTCATTATCTTGAACTACAACACTTGCTGTAAGGTGCATTGATGATACAAGACATAATCCTTCCTTAATTCCACTTTCTTCAACAGCTTTTTTTACATCCTCTGTTATTCTGATAATTTCTTTTCTGTTCTTGGTGTTAAATGTTAGATATTTTGTATAGCTTTTCATAAACGAAAATTTTAAAGTGTTATAGTTTATGCTCTTTGTGTTGTCTAATGATTCTGAAACTATTTATTTTTCTTTATTTTACTCACCTACCCTGAAATTAAGCCTTCGGCTTATGAACTTCGCCCCCTTAAATGAACCCCCGATAAATTCAGGAATTTCTTAAAATTTTTATAAGTTATTGATAGTCAATTATTTAACACTATTTATTGGACAAAGCATATAATCCTTGTGTTGTCCAATAATTCTAAAATTAAAATTGTTTCTATGCTTTTCCATCTAACCTTAAATTAAGCCTTAGGCTTACAAATACCCATTTTTTGGCAAAGAGGCTTTTTTTCATCCTTTAAAATTTATGGTATGCTTAACATTCTTTTAACTTTGCTTTTTAATAAACCTTTGGGATTTTCAAGCTTTGTGAGTAGCTCAGGAGCTTATGGATATTGGACAAATTATAACTTCATAAATAAACCAAATTGGACTTTGAATGTTGGATTTTCCTATATCAAATATCAAAATGTAAGCCAAAATTATATGAATTTTGATTTTAAGTATAATAAAAATGGTTTTTCAATTCAGATTATTGGAAGCTTTCCTTTAAACTATAACTATGTCCCAAGTTTTAGATGAGAACTTATCACCTTCTGAATTAGAATTTGAAAACTCATTAAGACCTAAAAGACTTTCAGAGTTTATTGGACAAGAAAAAATTAAGGAAAACCTTGAAATTTTCATAAAAGCTGTAAAGAAAAGAAAGGATGTTTTAGAGCATGTATTACTATCAGGTCCTCCTGGACTTGGAAAAACTACACTTGCCCATTTAATAGCTAAGGAGCTTAATGTGGATATAAAAACAACATCAGGTCCTGTTCTTGAAAAGCCTGCTGATTTAGTTGGAATTTTAACTTCATTAAAAGAAGGAGATATATTATTTATAGATGAAATTCATAGAATACCAAGAATTGTTGAAGAATATCTTTATTCTGCTATGGAAGATTTTGCTATTGATGTAATTTTGGATAAAGGACCATCAGCAAGAACATTTAGAATAAACTTACCTAAATTTACATTAATAGGTGCTACTACAAGAATGGGTTTAATTTCTCAACCTTTAATTGGTAGGTTTGGAATTCTTTTACATCTTGATTATTATTCAATTGAAGAAATTTTCAAAATTGTAAAGAGGTCTGCTAAAATTTTAAATTTGAAAATTGATGATAATAGTGCTTTTGAAATAGCAAGAAGAAGTAGAGGAACACCAAGAATAGCAAATAGATTATTAAGAAGAGTTAGAGATTTTGCTGATGTTAAAAACAATAGTATTATAAACTTGGATATAACAATTTATGCCCTTGAATCTATTGGTGTTGATAAATTTGGACTTGATGAAGTTGATAAGAAAATTTTAAAAGTTATTATAGAAAAGTTTAGGGGAGGTCCTGTTGGTATAAAGACGATTAGTTTAGCAATAAATGAAGATGTTGGGACAATTGAAGAAATATATGAGCCTTATCTTATTAGGATTGGCTTTCTTGAAAGAACAAGTAGAGGAAGATTGGCAACAAAACTTGCTTACGAGCATTTAGGATATAAAATAGAAAAGTTAATTTAAATATGCATAAGCCCGTTATGGTTAATGAAATTATAAAACTAACAGAGCCTAATGAAAATAGTATAATTATAGATGCGACATTTGGTTTTGGTGGTCATTCAAAAGCATTTTATGAGATAGTAAAAAATGGACTTATTATTGGATTTGAAAAAAATGAAATGACTTATGAAATTGTTAAAGAAATGTTTAAAAATTATCCAAGAATTTTAATTTATAATGTTGGTTATGAAAATATGGTTGAAATTATTGAAAAACTTGAACTTTTAAATAAAGTTGATATTGTTATTTTTGACTTGGGTTTGTCCTCATTTCTTATAGAAAGATCAGGATTGGGTTTTAGTTATAAAAGAAATGAAATTCTTGATATGCGATTTAGTCAAAAAGAAAATAAGCCTTTATATCAATTACTTGAAAATTTAACTCAAAAAGAAATTGAAAGAATTCTTAAAAACTATGGTGATATTAAAAATGCCTATAAAATTTCAAAAGCTATTTTAGAAAGAAAATCAATTAAAACAACAAAAGACCTTGTAAATATTTTGGAAAAAATCACACCAAAAAACAAACTTGACAAAACTTTAAAAAAGGTATTTCAGGCATTTAGAATTTATGTAAATGATGAGATTGAAAATATAAAAAGAGGTATTTTAAGTGCCTATAAGTGTTTAAAAGTTGGTGGGAAAATAGCGGTTTTATCTTATCATTCAATTGAAGATAGAGTTATAAAAAGCTTTTATAAATCTCCTTTATTTATCCCACTTTTGAAAAAACCATTAAGACCTTCAAATGAAGAAATTCTAATAAATCCAAGAGCAAGAAGTGCTAAATTAAGAATTTTAATTAAGAAATGATGTTTTATATCTTATCAGCATTAGTGATTTTATTTTTGGGTTTTAGTTTTATAGCTTTTGAAATTGCTTATCTTTCAGTTTCATATCCAATAATTTTAAAATCAACAAATAGAAAGGAATTTATAGAAAATCCCGTTGGTATTTTATTTACAATTTTATTTGGTGTAAATGTTTTATCTATAATTTATGCGATATTAAGTTTTAAGTTTTTTAGAAACTTTTTTAATGAAAATTTAGCAATAACGATTGGTGGAATTTTTTCTACAATTACTTTTGTCTTATTTTCTGAATTTGCTCCAAGAATTATATCAAGATTAAATCCTTCAATTATTTTAAGAATTTTTAAATGGCAAATTATATCCACTTATTATTTAATTTTGCCTATAAACTTAATTCTTAAATTTTTCTCCCCTAAGAAAGCCGAAGAAATTATTAAATTATATTTAGATGAGCTTGAAAGGAAACAAATTTTAAATAAATTTGAAAAGGAAGTTGTAAGAAAAATTTTTGATTATTTGGAAATGGAAGTTAAGAATTTTGTAAGAAAATTTGAAGAATTTGATGTTGTTTCTTTAAGTGAGCTTGAAAACAAAAGAAATTTTAAAAGTGATATTGTTATTGTTAAAGATGGTGAAAAAATTTTGGGATACATTCATAAAAAGCAAATTTTAAAAATTGAAGAAATGGAAATTTTTGATTTGATTAATAAGCCTGTTTTTGTAAATGATAATTCAAAAGTTGAAGATGTTATTAAGGAAATGAAAAGAAAAAAGGTAAGTGTTATTTTTACACAAAGCGGTATTATTACACTTGAAGATATTTGGAGAGGGATTATTTAGATATAAGCTCCATAGTAATCTCTAAATTTTTTCATTTCTTCATTATCACTATTTAAAGCGGACTTAATATCTCCATCAAAAATTTTATAACCATCTTTTAATAAAATAATTCTATTTGAAATTTTTATAGCACTTCTTAAATCATGAGTTATTGAAATTGTTGTAGTTTTAAGCTCACTATTAAGCTTAATAATTAAGTCATTTATTAAGTCAGATGTAATTGGGTCAAGTCCTGTTGTTGGCTCATCATAAATAATATATTTTGGATTGTGAATAATTGCTCTTGCTATTGATACTCTCTTTCTCATTCCACCTGATAATTCAGATGGATACAATTTCAAAACCCTTTCATCTAAATCAACCATTTTTAATACTTCTACTACTCTATTTCTAATATAATCATTATTTCTTATTCCATTTTCTATTAAAACAAATGCCAAGTTTTGATAAACATTATAAAAATCAAATAATGCACCCATTTGAAATACATAACCGAAATTTCTTCTTAATTTCATAAGTGATTTACTATTTGCTTTATCTACCCTTATATCATCAACCCAAACCTCACCTTCATCAGGTTTTAAAATACCTACAATATGCTTTACAAGAACACTTTTACCTGTTCCACTCCTGCCCATTATTGTAATACTTTCTCCTGTTTTTACTTCTAAATTTATACCTTTAAGAACCTTAAAATTACCAAAAGATTTATGAAGATTTATAATTTTAATCATGGAAAAGCTCCTTAAATATATCACCATATATAAACCTTAATCTTCTAATTGCCTTCTCTTTAATTTGTCTAACTCTTTCTTTTGATAAATTTAATTCTTTCGCTAAATCTTCAAATGTTTTTTTCTCACCAAGTATTCCGTAGTATTCAGTTATAATTTTAAATTCCCTTTCATTCAAAATTCTTTTCATTAAATTAAGAACATTTTCAAAATTTAATTCATTTTCAACTATTTGATTTAATTTTGATTGCTTAGGGTCCTCAAATGTTTCTTCTATTGGTCTTTCATTTTCTTCGTTTTCTTCATCAAATGAAAATTCACCTCTGTATTCATTTAAAACTTTTCTAACACTTTCAGGTCTTATATTTAAAATTTTAGCAATTTCTTCAATTGTAGGCTCTCTTTTATTTTCTAATTTAAATTCTTCAATTATTTTAAAAATTTTATCAATTTTCTCCTTGTAATCTAAGGTAATTCTAACAGCATGGGATTGCTCAATTGTAATTTTTCTCATAGCATTTTCAATATAATAAGCAGCAAATGTTAATAATTTTACTTTTTTTCTTAAATCAAACTTTTTTATTGCCTGAATTAAAGCAAGAATGCCTTCACTTACTAAATCTTCAATAGGAATACCATAATTTGAATACTTTAAAGCACATTTATATATAAAACCATAATGAGCATTTATTAATTTTTCTATTGCTAATTTATCACCTTTTTTAGCAAGTTTTATTAACTGCCTTTCTGACATAGTTTAAAATTTTAAACCTATGGAAGAAATCGTAAAAAGGTATAATGAGCTTGTGGATTTTTTAAATAAATGCGATTACTATTATTATGTTTTAGACAATCCTATAATATCAGATGCTGAATATGATGAGCTTAAAAAAGAGCTTTTTGAAATTGAAAAGAAATATCCTCAAATAATAAGACCTGATTCCCCAAGTCAAAGGGTTGGCTTTAAGCCTTCAAAGGAATTCAAAGAAATTGAGCATAAAGAAAGAATGTTATCTCTTGACAATGCAGAAAGTGAAGAGGAAATTTCAGAATGGATTAAAAAAATAAAGAAAGATTATCCTAATGCCACATTTGTAGTAGAGCCAAAATTTGATGGAACTTCACTTGAATTAGTTTATGAAAATTCAATTTTAAAATTCGCTATTACAAGAGGAGATGGTTTAAAGGGTGAAGATGTTACTAATAATGCCAAAACAATAAAAACAATACCTTTGAAAATCCTAAAAGATATTAAGAGAATTGATGTTAGAGGTGAAGTTCTAATTTCAAAGGAAGATTTCAAAAAATTAAATGAGGAACTTTTAAAAAACAACGAGAGGACTTTTGCTAATCCAAGAAATGCTGCTGCTGGCTCATTAAGGCAATTGGACCCAAATATAACTGCTAAAAGAAAATTAACATTTATTGCTTGGGGAATTGGATATTTTGAAGGATTGGAAATTGATAATCAATTTGATGTTTTAAAATTATTGAAAGAATTGGGTTTTAAAGTTTCAGAGCCTATAAAATTATGCCATAATATAGATGAAGTTGTTGAATTTTATAGAGAAATGTTTAAAAATAGAGATAAATTTCCTTTTGAATTAGATGGTATTGTAATAAAGGTAAATGAATTTTATATTCAAAGGGAGCTTGGTTGGACAATAAGAGCACCAAGATGGGCATTAGCAGGAAAGTTTCAAGCTATTGAGAAAACTACAAGAATTATAAATGTTGTTTTTCAAGTTGGAAGAATGGGAATTATTACACCTGTTGCGATATTAGAACCTGTTGAAATTTCTGGTGTTGTTGTTTCAAGGGTTTCTTTACATAATTTTGATATAATTAGAAAACTTGATATTAGAATTGGTGATTGGGTTTATGTTAGGAGGGCTGGTGAAGTTATACCAGAAATTACAAGTGTTATTAAAGAGAGGAGAACGGGTGAAGAAAAAATTATTTCTGAACCTAAAAATTGTCCTTCTTGTAATGGTGAAGTTATAAAGGATGGCGCTTATTATAAGTGTATAAATTTATCCTGTCCTGCCAAGCTTTCAAGTCATATTCAATATATTGGAGAAGTTCTTGAAATTGAAGGACTTGGTGAAGCTACTTCTAATAATCTTGTTAAACTTAATTTAGTAAAAGATCCGGCGGATTTATTTTATTTAACAGTCTCTGATTTCATGAAACTTCCTAATTTTGCTGAAATATCAAGTAGAAAATTGTATAATGAAATTCAAAAAGTTAAAGAAAGTATGACACTTGAAAAATTCATCATGATGCTTGGTATTCCTTCAATTGGAAAAGCGAATGCCAAAGCTCTTGCTAATAAATTCAAAACACTTGATAAATTCTTAAATTGCTCTTATTCTGAGCTTATTTCAATAAGTGGAATTGGTCATGAGATAGCAACAAATGTAATAAAGTTTTTAAGGGATGAAAACAACAAAAGAATCATAGAGAAACTTTTAAAAAGTGGAATTAAAATTACACAAGAAGAAAAACCACAAAAATTATCAAAATTCTTTTATAATAAGAAGGTTGTAATAACAGGTGAGCTTTCAAAATTCACAAGAGATGAAGTTATAAAATTTCTTGAAAGTATAGGTGCTATTGTTTCAAATAATGTAAGTAGCAAAACTGACTATCTTATTCTTGGTAAAAATCCAGGCTCAAAATTAGAAAAAGCTAAAAAATACAATATAAAAATCATTAGTGAGGAAGAATTCTATGAAATACTTAAAAGTGAAGGATTTCTTCAATAAAATAGCAAAATTTTACGATATTATGATGAATGAAGTGGATTATAAGGAATGGGCTTTTTATATTGAGGAAATTATTAAGAAATTTTCAAGAGGAAATAAAATTTTAGATTTAGCATGTGGCACAGGAAACATTATTGAATTTTTGAAAAATAAGAATTATGAAATTTTTGGATTAGATTTATCTTTTAATATGCTAAAATTAGCTAAAAGGAAAGATATTAAAAATTTAGTAAATGGAACATTTTTTAAGTTGCCTTTTAAAGATAATTCATTTGATGTTGTTTTATCAACATTTGATAGTTTAAATAATGTTGAGAATTTAGATGATTTAAAAGTCGTTTTTAATGAAGTTTATAGAGTTTTGAAAAATGGTGGATTATGGACATTTGATTTAAATACAATTTTCGTTTTCATTAACTATTGGAATAATTATTTTAAAATTGATGATTTGAAAGATTTAATTGTTATTTGGAAAAGCAAATTCATTATTCCAAATTCTTGTCTCTTAAAAATATATATTTTTGAGAAAATTGATGAAGATATTTATAAAAAGTATGATGGCGAATTATTGGAATTTTCTTTTAGTTTGGAAGATGTAAAAAATGCTTTAAAAGAAGTTAATTTTAAAGAAATTAAAATTTATGAGCATTTATCATTTAGAAAAGGACATGAAAAAAATTATAGAGTTCAATTTGTCGCTATAAAGTAATTTAAATTTCTCCTTTTTGAAGTTTGTTTCTACATCCAAAGAAAAAGCATTCTTGATTAATTATTTATTTCAATGCTTTCAATACACTTTCTACAATGATTTCTTCATCTATATTTTCTAAACATATTGGGACGGAAAGAGGACATTTATTTTTTAGACATGGAGAACAATCTAAATTTATTCTTATAACTTTTAAAAATTGTTTATTGTAGGGTGCGGTATTATTTTCATCACCTGCTCCAAATAAAACGATTGTTTTAACACTTAAAGCATTAGAAATATGAGCAGGACCTGAATCAGTAGAAATCATTAAATCACAAGCTTTTATAATTTTAGAAAGCTCAATTAAATTAGTCTTTCCTGCTAAATTTATAATTCTATTTTTATCACTTAATGTTTCAACTAACCAATAAACCCTTTTAATATCCTTTTTTGAGCCTGTTAGTATAAAGTAAGCATCAATTTCTTTTTTTAAAAATTCTATAATTTTTGCCCACTTTGGAATTGACATTCTTCTACTTTGTGCTTCTGAATTTATATTTATCGCAATTTTATATTCTGAATTTAATTTCATTATACTCTCATCAGGCTCAATATCAAGCTTTACATTTATATTTTTAAGTGAATTTTCAGTAAAATCTTTTAGTAAATAGCAATACTCCTCAACTCTATGTAAATTTTTAGGTTTATTATAAGCTCTTGTAAGTAAAAAACTCCTAAATTCATTTTTATATCCAATTCTTTCCTTTGCTCTTAAAAAATATCCCATTAAGGCACTTGAAAATGAATTTGGTAATGAAAAATAAATGTCAAATTTTTCATTTATTTCTTTTGACCAATTATATATTCCTAAAAATCCTTTGTATTGATGTTTTGAGAAATAATAAATCCTCTCAAAATTTCCAAACAAATTTAATAATTCACCAATTTCAGGTTTTACAATAGCATAAATTTTAGCATCTTTAAATACTTCCTTAACTTTATTATAAAATCCAATTGACATTACCAAATCTCCAAGCCAATTTGGAAACCTTATTGCGATTTTCAAGTTTTGAAATTTTAAACCTTTAAAATTTTGCTTTGTTGCCTTGTCCAATAATTCTGAAACTATTTATTTTTCTTCATTTTCCCAACCACCCTATATTCAAGCCTTCGGCTTACTTTCGCCCCCTTAAATAAACCCCCGATAAAAGCCATAATTTTTTAAATTTTCATAACTTATTGATTATCAACTACTTAACACTATTTATTGTAAAAAGCATTGCAAGGTATATGCTATGAGGGTTTTATTAAAGAACAAAGCTTTTTGATGGTGAAAAACTCAGGATGGAAAAGAAAAATATAGTAAAATAAATACTTTCAGAATTATTTGACAAGGTAAATTTTAATGCTTTAAAATTTTAACTATGCTCTGGATCCTAATAACACAACTTTGGGGGGTTAGATTTACCCCATTATCGGCAAGCGATACAATTCGTGGCTATAAGGTAATACAAACATCAGATGGGGGATATGCGATAGCAGGAAGTTTCAAAACTACCACAGGAACTTATCCAGTTTATATCAAAATGGACAATAATGGTAATGTTCAGGTTGTCAAAAGATATTCAATTACTTATCTGCCGACTTCCTTAGCTCAAAAAGCAGATACAATAGTAATGGTGGGTCCACCATTCCATACTTCTATCTTTATTCTAGGAATAAATATGAATACAGGTAATGTTATTTATTACAGAACTGTATTTAATGACCCCTATACTAGTGCTCACTTTGTAGGACTTAGTGGAGGTTGTTTCATAATAACAGGGCATTCTGGTTTCAATGCAAATACATTTTATTCACCATTTCGTATAAGATGGTGCGGTACATCCATAAATTCATTTGTAAGTTATTACTATACTTATAATCCTTATCCACCTTATGGTGGTCCTGGTTATCTAAGACCGTACGCTTCTGGTTTTTACTCTACAGCTGGCGTTTATACTGATGACAATGACTGGTGGGATGTTCTGGTATATAGATGGGATAACACACCAAATTTAATTTCAATATGGAGATATTATAGCACAGGCTTTAGAAGAGATTTTGGCCATGATATTGTTAGATTACCGAACGGAAATCTTATAGTGATAGGTTTTAGTGAATCTTGGGGACCCTATGTAATGAAAATAAATGGAACAAATGGAAGTGTTATAAGCGCTAGGTCTATTTCTGGCAACCCTGCTTTAAATAATATTATTCTGACACCAAGTGGAAGTGGTGTGCTTATTTCTGGTTCAATATCTTCCCAAGAATTCATAATGCGCATGGATACTAATTTAAATATTAGCTATTTAAGAAGCTATGGACAAGGTTCAAGAAATTATATCATATCCACACAAGATGGATATGTACTATCCCTTATAAATAGTGGTAACAGTTTATATGTTATAAAGTCCGATACCTTGGGCAATGTTTCTGCTACTTGTCAAACTTCTTCTCTTTCAAATCCATCAACTAATACAATTACGCCCAACTTTCAAAACGCTTCATTTTCAAGTTCTAGTGCTTCCCCAACACCATCGTCAGCTTCCGTATCTGCATTTGATTTAACCTTAAATATATCTACTAGCTGTTATCCCACACCTGTAAGTGCTAATGAAAAAGGTAATTCATCATTATCAAACTACTATAAGGTTTATACTGTTGATGGGAAATTAGTAAAGGAGGGATTTGGATCAGAAATAAAACTAAAAAGAGGTTTATATATTATAAAATATGGGAACAAAACTGAAAAAATAATAATTAAATAAACAAGGAGGCAAATATGCTAACCTTAACGCTTATATTTTCATGGCCCAAGGTCTGGAATGAGGATAAGGATCAGTTTGCTAATAGCGTACATATAACAAGTAGTGGTGTTGTTGGGGGTGGAAATGTATGGAATGATACATTATTTTCTGTTAGAATGACAAAATGGACAAAGTCGGGAGCATTACTCTGGAATTTAAGAATAAAGTATAATTATGACACATGGATATACGGAATTTCTAGTTATTTAGACACTATATACGCAGTGGGTTTTACATCTGATACTACACTTACTGATTATGGCACAATTTGGAAAATTTCACCAAACGGCACACTTTTAAACACTAAAATTATTAACTTTCCAAGCTCATATTTAAGAGATATTCATATAGACAGCGTAGGAAATATTTTCATAGCTGGATATTTTTGGGATAACAGATATAAAGCTATATTTTCTAAATATGATAGGAATTTAAACGAAGTATGGACTGTTATTGATTCTTCAAACTACCATAACTATGGAATGTCAATAAGAACTTATAAGGATGGCTCTGTTTATTTTTTAAAGGAGGGATGGGATAGTGCTATAACACCTAACTGGAAATGGTATTTATCAAAATTAAATGGATGGACTATTCAAATAAATCCATCAACAGTGGATAACCAAGCTTCAAAAATTGATATAACAAATAATGGTGATATTATATCAGTAGGACACTTTTGGACATCTCACTATAATTGGTGGATTACATTATACGATAATTCCGGAAATTATGTATGGGGTGTTAGTTATGGATTAAATGGAGTTTCAGATATGGCAAAGGATGTAAAATATAAAAATGGATATATTTACACAGTAGGATGGTTTGATGATGCTCCTTATACTTGGAGGCTAAGGTGGGAAAAGAGAGATTTGGGAGGTGGTTTAATATGTCAATTTATACTTAAATGGACAAATTATGACCCTCGCTTTGGTCAAGGTTATGGTATAGATGTAGATGAAGGGGATACTGTATATGTAGCGGGATATTACATTAGGACAACTACACAAGCTTGGTATGGAGTTTTTATGAAATTTTACGGATGCCAACAAGTTAATTATAAAGAACTTACAATAAATGATAAATTCTATGTGAAAGAAAGGATTTTTAAAGAATATACCTTAGCTTATAATTTTGGCAAATATATAGATGTTTTTGATATAAATGGTAAATTTTTAAAAAGATACTATAATTCAAAAATTTGTTATGACTTAAAGCCAGGTATTTATATTTTAAAAACATCAGAAAACAAAACCTTAACTGTTATAAAAACAGGAGGTTAAAATATGTTGAGTTTGTTTTTAATTTCCCAATGTTTAAAAATTGATAGCACTTTTAATGTAGGTTATATACCTACCTGTGTAACAGGATGTAATCTCTGCGGTGGAGCTTTGCCATTTTATGCAAATTTCAAAGCATCGTACTTTAAAAATGTTTGGCGTATAAAGGAAGGAAGTCAAGTAGATACGAGATGTGGAAATGGTCATACGGGAAGTTTTGCAGTATTAGCAGGAATATGGAAAAAAGTTTATTTTGACAATAATAAAGATACTATATACTTAAATATCAACTTTCGCTCAAATTCCCTTATGGATGAATATATGTCAGGTGTAAATATTCTTATTGTTCCTCTAAAAGTGATAAATCAGGATAGTGTATTACCATCTAATGGTATATTTCTTGGATGGTCATATCGTGGAAAGGGTATTAGAAGTAATGCTAATTTAAATTTAAACGGATTTATAGCTGTTAAGGATTCTGCATTTTCATTTAATATATTCCCTACTTCTTATAACTTAAAGAATGTCTCAACACTTTTAAATGATACAGTAGCTTTATTTATAGGTTATTCAGATGCTTGGTTTGAAAACTTTCAAATTACATTAGAAACTAGTGGATGTTATGATATAAGGTAGTTTATAACTCAATTAAAAGGGGGAAACCTTTAAAATTTCAAGCTTTTGGAAGAAATTTTTAAAGTTCTTTTAAAATATGCTCAAAAGGAAAACTTCAAAGGTTATGACCCTTATGATGCACTAAATAGTCCAATTTTAAATAAGATAGCTTTTAATAAGTATTTAAGGATTTTTTTTACACAGCTTTTGAAACATCTTCCTTTTAATATCAGAAAATTTTTATTTATAAAAAAGGATTATAATCCAAAAGGGCTTGGTCTTTTCCTATCTGTTTATTCAAAATTAAAAGATGTTGATAACTATTATCTTTTAAAAAACCTGCTATTGAATTTAGCTTCAAAGAATTATAGTGGTTATTGCTGGGGATATAATTTTCCTTGGCAAAGTAGAGTTTTTTATTTAAAACCATTTACACCTACAATTGTAAATACCTCATTTATAGCACATGCTTTTTTAGACGCTTATGAGATTTATAAAAATCATCAGGATTTAGAAATTTCAAGCTCAACAGTGAATTTTATGTTAAATGATTTAAATATATATAAGGAGGAAGATTTTATCGTTTTTTCATATACACCTATTGATAACTTGAAGGTTTTTAATGCAAGTCTTCTTGGTGGCTCAGTAATTTCAAGAATTTCAATTATAAAAAATGATGATAATTTAAGAGAAATTGCTTTAAAATGTGGTTTATTTGCTTGTAAATTCCAAAACAATAATGGAAGTTGGTATTATGCTCCTGATATTAAATATATTGATAATTTTCATACCGCTTACAATTTACTTTCATTAAATTGGATATATAAAGCTACAAAAGATAAGAGGATTTTAAATGCTATGGAAAAAGGTTATGATTTCTATAAAAAGAACTTATTTACTAAGGATTTTTTACCAAAATACTATCACAATAAACTTTATCCAATTGATATTCATTCTTATGCGACTGCTATCGTTTTATTTTGTGAATTTAATGAAAAAGATATTGCTAAAAGAATTTTTGAAAATGCCTTAAATAGGATGTTTGACTATAAAAAACATTATTTCTATTTTCAAGAATATAAATTTTTCAAAATCAAAATTCCTTATATGAGATGGTCAATAGCTTGGATGAGTTATGCTATTAGTAAGCTCTTTTTAGATGAGTAATTACAATTTCATCTATATTTACATAACTTGGAAGCTCAATTATAAATTTTATAATTTTTGCTATATCTTCTGGCATTAACATATCATCAGTTTTTCTAAATTTATTTCTCTCCCAAATTGGTGTCCAAACAGCACCAGGCATAATTAAACTAACTCTTATATTCTTTTTTGAAAGCTCTTTTCTTAAAGCATTACTAAATCCTTTTATTCCAAATTTAGAAGCACTATAAACTGCCCAATTTTCAAATGCTATTTTTGATGCAATTGAGCCTATATTTATTATAATTCCATTTTCATTTATATTTTCAATTAAAAGCTTTGTAATTAAAATGTGAGACTTTAAATTTAAATCAATTTGCTCCTCAATTTCTTCAACTTGACTATTTGAAAATGGCTTAACATAAGCATTTCCCATATTATTTATTAAAACATCAATTTTTAGTGATTTTTCAATAAGGAATTCTCTAATTTTTTTTATATTTTCAACATTTCTTAAATCTAAAAATAAATCTGGTCCATTTCTTGAAATACCAATTACATTATAGTCTTTTTTCAAAAGCTCATAAGTTGATTTACCTATTCCCGAACTTGCTCCTGTTATAAGAATGTTCATATAGTTTGAAATTTTAAAGGATAATGCTTTAAAATTATTTTATGCTCGTCATAACCTTATCTCAGTCAGCGCTAATGGGTCCTCCTATTGTTATAAAGGAGGGACCCAAGAATGTGTGGATATATAATAAAAAATATCAAACATCTCCTATTGAATGGTCCTATAATGCTAACTCCAACGAGAAAGTTTTTGGAACTCCTCAACTATTCAAAGGGAACTGCTCTTCTGCTGGTGAAAAGGCTCTTGTTAATGAAGCTTGTGATTTTTATTATGCTTCTGATATTGTTGATTTTAGTGAAAATACTTTAAAACTTTATGTGAAAGGAAAAGGTAAATTTAGAATAAGTGTAAATTCTTCAAAGGGATATATAAATCAGGAGGTTGAGCTTAATGATAACTGGCAAGAGGTCTCTTTTGACTTATCCAAAGCTATATATATTACTCAGCATGGTGATAAATTAAAAACAAATCTAAAAGTTTCCTTTACGCCACTTACTAAGGATTTTGAAATATATATCTCAAAATTTATTTTAAAATAGGAGGTTAATTATGATTTTCTTTATTTTATCAGATGCTCCTTTTAATCCAGAGGTTAAATTAAGTAATTATACAATGCCTTCTTGTGGTCAAAACACAGAAACTGATATTAAAAAAGTTGGAAATACAGTAGTTGCCGCTTGGATAAGAGGTGATGGTTCTCCATCTGATGGTAATTGGATTGCTATGAGTTTTGATGGTGGAAGCACATGGCCTGGTGCCTTATATTATTCTTCTAGTAATTCCAATTGTTGGATAGGTGACCCTGCTATTGCTATTCAACCTGATAATCCAAATATCATTTACTTTGCTGGTATGGTTTATTGTAATCCAGCTAATTTAAAA
>Ga0079992_127726_pt1 | contig 15796 bp, 18 predicted proteins | sample FaiFalFF_MnMetaG_3_FD_69197 | JGI IMG/M metagenome (GOLD analysis project Ga0079992, IMG submission 69197) | Freshwater microbial communities from Yellowstone National Park, Wyoming, USA - Fairy Falls B (FF_Mn_B) MetaG (SPADES assembly) (version 2) | ecosystem: Environmental > Aquatic >... | reverse complement strand
TTGAGGTTTGCCATAAGGGAAGGTGGTAAAACCGTTGGTGCGGGCGTTGTTACAAAAATACTTGATTGAGGTGTGAAGGATGGAGCAGGACATAATACGAATAAAGCTCAAGTCTTACGACCATAGAGTGTTGGATCAGTCTGTCAGGCAAATAGTGGATGTGGTGAAGAGGACTGGGGGTATGGTGAAGGGCCCCATCCCTCTACCCACCAAAAGGAGAAGGTGGGTGGTTCTGCGTTCTCCTCACAAGTTTGACCAGTCTCGGGAGCACTTTGAAATAAGAGAACACAAGAGGATTTTAGACATAGTCAGAGTAACGCCCCAAACGGTAGAGTCCCTTATGAGTTTGAACCTTCCCGCTGGGGTAAGTGTGGAACTAAAGATAAGAGGTTGATGCCATGAGCCTTGGAGCCTTTGGAATAAAGCTTGGAATGACCAGGGTCTTCTTAAAGGATGGCACCGCGGTGCCCGTCACTGCCATAAGGGTGCCAAAGCATACGGTGGTGGCTATCAGAACGGTAGAAAAGGACGGATACAATGCGGTTCAGGTGGGAGCCTTTGAAACCAAAGAGAAAAAACTAACAAAGCCAGAGATAGGTCATCTGAAGAAAGCGGGAGTTAAGCTTCTGAGAAGACTGAAAGAGTTCAGGGTGGAAAACCCACAGGATTACCAGGTGGGACAAGAGCTAACGGTGGCAGACCTTTTTAAGCCCGGAGAGCTGGTAGATGTGGTGGGCGTCAGCAAAGGTAGAGGTTTTGCGGGCACCATGAAGAGGTGGGATTTTGGAGGATTTCCCAGGTCCCACGGACACAGGTATCACAGGGCTGTGGGTTCTATAGGTCAAAGGACAGACCCAGGAAGGGTTTGGAAGGGCAAAAGGATGGCAGGGCACTGGGATGCAGAAAAGGTCAGGGTTCAATCCCTGCTGGTGGTGGATGTTTTGCCAGAGCAGGAAGTGATCCTCGTAAAAGGTTCTGTGCCCGGTCATCCAAAGGGCATTTTGATTGTAGAAAAGAGCAAGATCGCCAACAGAAGGTCCCAAAGGCTAAAGCTAAACAGAATAAAGCATATCCCTGAAAACCTACTGAGGAGTGTCCAATGAGTGAGCTAAGAGAGGACATATTTGGTGTTGAAGTGAAAAAGCATGTCCTTTGGGAAGTGGTCAAATGGCAGCTTGCGTCCCGGAGGCAGGGAACCCATAGCACAAAGACCCGCGGTGAGGTAGCATACAGCGGAAGGAAGATCCTACCTCAGAAGGGAACAGGAAACGCAAGACACGGAGACAGGGGTGCCAACATCTTTGTGGGCGGTGGTGTAGCCCACGGACCAAAGCCAAGGGACTACTACTACCCATTACCTAAGAAGGTGAGGAAGTTAGCCCTGAAGATGGCGCTTTCTTCCAAGGCTCAGCAAAAGGCAATAAGCCTGGTGGATCAGATTTCCATCGGAGATGTGCCAAAAACTAAAAAGGCGGTGGAGTTTCTGCGTGCTCAAGGTCTGGAGGGTAAAAAGGTCCTTTTGGTCCTTCCCGAGAAGGAGGAGGTTATATACAGATCCTTTAGAAACCTTCCTTATGTGAAGGTGCTTCCCGTAGAGGGGCTGAACGTTTACGACATCCTTTGGGCAGACCATTTGGTTATTACAAAACCCTCTTTGGAAAAGATCTACGAGAGGTTGGGCTCATGAAAAGACCGGAGGAGATCATAATAAGACCCATAATAACCGAAAAGAGCAATAGGCTTATGGAGGATGCAAAAAAATACACCTTTGAGGTGGCAATGGATGCTACCAAGCATGAGATAAGGCACGCCATAAAAACCCTCTTTGGCGTAAAGGTGTTAAAGGTTAACACCATGATCGTTAAACCAAGAAAGAGAAGGGTCTTTGGGAAGTTCAGAAGGTATGGCTACACAAAGGCTTACAAAAAAGCCATAGTTACCATAGACCCTTCTCAGGAAATAGACCTTTCAAAGGTGAGGTAAAAACATGGGTGTAAGAAAGTTAAAGCCGGTTACCAACGGACAGAGGCATGCGGTCCTCTATGACTTTGCGGAGATCACCAAGAGGGAACCTGAAAAATCCCTAACCTACTTTTACAAGAGGGCAAAGGGACGCTCTCATGGTAAGATCACCGTAAGGTCAAGGGGCGGAGGGCACAAGAAGAGATACAGGATTATAGACTTCAAGAGGGATAAGAGCCTTGTGCCCGCAAAGGTGGTAGCCATAGAGTATGACCCCTTCAGGTCTGCCCGTATAGCATTGCTACATTATGCAGACGGCGAAAAGAGGTATATTATCTGGCCTGAGGGTCTCAAGGTGGGAGACACAGTCCTTTCCATATCCTACGAGGACGCAGAGGCAGGAAAGGAGCTTCCAGAAATAAAGCCTGGCAATGCATTGCCTCTAAAGTATATCCCTGTGGGAACCATAATCCACAACATAGAACTTCATCCCGGAAAGGGCGGTCAGCTGGTTAGGTCTGCGGGCACCTCTGCGCAGGTTCTGGGTAAGGTTGGTGATTATGTGCAGGTTAGGATGCCCTCGGGAGAGATAAGGCTCATCCATCAAAGGTGCATGGCTACCGTGGGTGCGGTTGGTTTGGCAGAGCACGAGCTTGTAAAGTATGGAAAGGCGGGCAGATACCGTTGGCTCGGCTGGAGACCCCATACCCGCGGAACCGCTATGAACCCAGTGGACCATCCCCACGGTGGTGGTGAGGGTAAAACCAAAGGAAAGCACCCCGAATCACCCTGGGGATGGAAAACCAAAGGATACAAGACCAGAAGGGGCAAAAAATACTCAGACAAGTTTATCCTTGTTAGCAGGAAGGGCAAACCTCTAAAGGAGGGCGTTAAGTAATGGGTTTTAAAGGTGCTTGGAACAAGAGGGATAAGCTTATCGAGGACCTTGACACTTTCTTAAAGCTGTACAAGAAAACCCAGAGGGCATACAAAAGGGTAAGAAAGGTCCAGCACACACCAGAACTCTTCCAGAGGGCTTACCAAAGATACAAAGAGGTTTGGGACCAATACAGAAAGCTGGTGGATAAAAAAGCCTGGGTGGACCCAAAGCTCTGGAGCAGGATAAGGAAGATGAACCAAACAGGAGAGAGAAAGGTTATAAAAACTTACAGCAGGGACACCACCATAGTCCCCGAGTTTGTGGGGCACACCATAGCGGTTCATAACGGCAAGACCTTTGTGCCCGTTTATATTACTTCCGATATGGTGGGGCATAAGTTGGGTGAGTTTGCCCCCACCAGAACCTTTAAGGGCCACCCGGATAAGTCTTCAAAGGTGGCTAAGAAGAAGTGAGGTGAAAACATGGAAGCGAGGGCTATTTTGAGGTATGCTAAGGTCTCTCCCATAAAGGCGAGGCAGGTGCTGAGGGTAATTCAAGGCATGAAAGCTGGAGATGCCCTGTATCAGCTCAAGCTCATCCCCAAAAAGTCAGCAAAGATCGTAGAAGGTGTGCTAAAGAGCGCATTGGCTAATGCAGAACAGAAGGGCTTGGACCTTGACAGTCTTTACATAAAAAAGGCGGTGGCAGATGAGGGTCCCATGTATAAGAAGTGGCTCCCCAGAGCCCACGGTAGGGCAACCATGCTGAGGAAGAGAACCTCTCACATAACTATTGTGTTGGAAGAAAGGAAGGAGGAAGGCTGATGGGTCAAAAAACACATCCCATTGGGTTTAGGATCGGGATCACGAAGGATTGGACCTCCAAGTGGTATGCGGACAAAAGGGATTACACAAAGCTCTTGCATCAAGACATAAAGATCAAGGAATACATCAAAAAGCGCTACTACGCAGCGGGTGTTTCCAAGGTGATCATTGAAAGGGCTGCAGAGAGGATAAGGATCAGGATTTATGTGGCAAGACCGGGGATCATAATAGGTCGCAAGGGTGCGGAGGTAGAACAGCTGAGAAAGGACCTCTTGGCTATAGCCCCCGGCTTTAACTACAACATAAATGTGGAAGAGGTTAGAACTCCCGAGCTGGACGCCCAGCTTGTAGCGGAGGAAATTGCCCTGCAGATAGAAAGAAGGGTCTCCCACAGGCGAGCAATGAAGAGGGCAATAGACAATGCCCTAAAGGCGGGGGCGAAGGGTGTGAAGGTTCAGGTAAAGGGAAGGATAGGCGGTGCGGAACTGGCAAGGGCGGAGTGGTTCTTGGTGGGAAGGATGCCTCTTCAGACACTGAGGGCGGACATAGACTACGGCTTTGCGGTAGCCCAGACTAAGTATGGTGTCTTGGGTGTAAAGGTTTGGATATACAAGGGGGACATCCTAAAGGGTGGCAAAGAGGAGATCGTCAAAAAGATAGAAGAGGACCTTAAAAGGGCAGAAAAGGAGGTAGTCTAAGATGTCTTTCTTGGCACCTAAGAAAACTAAGTTTAGAAAACAGCAGAGAGGAACACTAAAGGGCAAAGCCTTCAGGGGCAACAAGGTTTCCTTTGGAGAGTATGGCATACAAGCCTTAGAATCTCATTGGCTCACCCAAAGGCAGATAGAAGCGGGTAGGATCGCCTTGGTTAGGGCTCTAAGAAAGGGTGCAAAGATATGGATCCCCATCTTCCCCGATAAGCCCTACACCAAAAAGCCCAATGAGGTTCGTATGGGTGGTGGAAAGGGCGACCCTGAGGGCTTTGTGGCGGTGATAAAGCCCGGCAGAATCCTCTATGAATTCTCGGGCGTGCCAGAGGATGTGGCGGAAGAGGCTTGCAGACTGGTGGCGGCTAAGTTGCCCATAAAGGTAAGGCTTGTTAAAAAGCACGGAGGCGTTGGAACATGAAGGCTAAGGAGCTCAGAAAGCTTTCCCTTCGGGATCTTTTGAAAAAGGAAGAAGAACTCAGAAAGGAGATCATAGACCTACGCTTTAAAAAGAGGATAGAAGGGCTCAAGGATAAAATGGCCATTAGGAAGGCAAGAAGGGACTTGGCAAGGGTTTTGACCCTTATCAGGGAAAAGCAAAGGGAGGAAAAGGCATGAGCTGGCACCAAAAAAGAAAGGAGTTTGTGGGCGTCGTTGTTAGCGACAAAATGGACAAAACGGTGGTGGTGCGAGTGGATAGAAAAGCGCCCCATCCCATATACAAAAAACACATCATAAAGAGTAAAAAATACCACGCCCACGACCCCAACAACGAGTGCAAGGTTGGAGACTTGGTGGTCATAAGGGAAACAAGACCTATCTCAAAGACAAAAAGATGGGTAGTGGTTAAGATCTTACAGAAGGCTCAATCTCAGCAAACTTAATGCGTGTTTTGTTTTTGGTAAAAGGCGACCCGTTCTCTTGGAGATGCCATGAAGCCCTAAGGGTTACCTTGGCTTTAGGTATAAACCATGAGGTCTTCCTTGTTTTTCTAAAAGATGGGGTCTATGCCCTAACCAAGTGGAGGCATGAAGAACTTCTCATCCATGGCTTTGAAAAGCTTTTGGAAAACATGGGCTATGTAAACGTTAAGCTTTTTGTGGAGGACATCTCTGCGGAAGAGAGGGGGCTAAAAAGGGAAGACTTTGCAGTGGATGTGGAGTTTGTAAGCACGGAAAGTGTGAAAGATATGTTAGTCTCCTCGGAGGCGGTTCTGGTATGGTAAAGACCCTGTGGTTGGTCAGAAGGCTGGGAGACTTCAGCTCCGATTTGGTGGGAGAGGATGATATTGTGGTGTTGGTTCAGGATGCAGTGCTTAGGTTTCCATACAAGAAAAACTGGTATGCCTGCAAAGAGGATGTGGAAGGTAGAGGACTGAAAGTTAGCCCAGACAAGTTAAAGTCCTACGAGGATATCGCAGGGCTCATTCTTATGGCACAAAAGGTGGTTGTCTGGTAGTATAATTTCCTTATGAATTACTACGACGTGGTGGTAGTTGGTGCGGGTGGTGCTGGTTTGAGGGCTGCCATAGAGGCAAGCTTAGACCCAACCATCCGAGTGGCGGTAGTTTCAAAGGTGTATCCCACTCGTTCCCACACGGGTGCGGCGCAAGGTGGCATAAACGCAGCCCTTGGAAATATAATTCCTGACGATTCGCCCGCCTCCCATGCCTTTGATACCATAAAGGGTTCTGACTTTTTGGCGGACCAGGAGGCAGTCTTCTTTATGTGCGAAAACGCCCCAGAGATCATATACGAGCTGGACCGATGGGGTGTGCCCTTTTCTCGCCTGCCAGATGGTAGGATCGCCCAAAGACCTTTCGGTGGTGCATCCTTCCCAAGAACCGTCTTTTCCGCAGACAGGACGGGGCATGTGATCCTACACACCCTCTTTGAGCAAGCTTTAGCAAGGGAAAACATTCACTTTTACAACGAATACTTCTTGTTGGACATCATCCACGATGGCAACAGGGTAAAGGGTGTAGCCCTCTATGACATAAAAAACGGAGAAGTTGTAAACCTCAGGGCAAAGGCGGTAATATTGGCAACAGGAGGCTTTGCCCGTATTTACTGGAAGAGAAGCACCAACGCCATAGGCAATACGGGGGACGGAGTGGCAGCTGCATTAAGGGCAGGGCTTTCCCTAAAGGACATGGAGTTTATCCAGTTTCATCCTACGGGCTTGGCAAAGACGGGAATACTGCTTTCGGAAGCCTGTAGAGGAGAGGGTGGGTATCTCCTCAACGCCCTGGGAGAGAGGTTTATGCAAAGGTATGCACCGGAGAAGATGGAACTGGCACCAAGAGACATGGTTTCAAGGGCTATAGAGTATGAGATAAGGGAAGGCAGGGGTGTAGGAGAGGGCACTTCTGCCTATGTGTATCTGGACCTTAGACACTTAGGAGAGGAAAAGATCAAGGAAAGGCTTCCTCAGGTAAGACAGCTTGCCATAGATTTTGAAGGTGTGGACCCAGTTAAGGACCTGGTGCCCATAAGACCAACCGCACACTACTGTATGGGTGGTATCCATGTGGTAAATTACAGAACCAGCGGAACCGAGTTGGAGGGACTCTATGCGGTGGGAGAGTGTGCCTGCGTTTCGGTGCATGGTGCCAACCGATTGGGAGGGAACTCTCTAACAGAAATTTTGGTCTTTGGTAAGTTCTGCGGTATATCCGCAAGGGAGTATGCCAAGCAGGTGGATTGGCTACCTCTCACAGAAGGTGAAGAGAAAAGGGCTCAGGAGTTTATAGAGGGGCTGATGAAGAGGGAGGGCACGGAAAAGTTGGCGGAAGTGAGAAGACGTATGGGAGACATCACTTGGGAAAAGGTGGGAATATTTAGGGATGAAAAATCCCTCAGGTCTGCCTATGAGGAGCTTGGGGAACTCTTGGAGAGATGGGAACGCATTCCCGTGGTGGATAAAAGCAAGGTGTTTAACACCAACCTGGTGGAGCTTTTGGAGCTTAAAAACATGTTAGAGCTGGCAAGGGTGGTTGCCTTTTCTGCCCTGCACAGGAAGGAATCAAGGGGAGGGCACAGCAGGGAAGACTATCCAAACAGGGATGACGAAAACTTCCTAAAACATACCTTGGTCCGACAGGTGGGAGACCGCCTTGAGCTTGAATACCTTCCCGTGAATATTGTTAAGTATGAACCTGCCCAGAGGAGCTACTTATGAGGGTTGGGATCCTCGGTGGTGGACAGTTGGGTTGGATGACCATCTTAGAGGGGAGAAAGCTTGGCTTTGAGTTTTTTGTAGCGGACGATATGCCTCATTCTCCCGCCCGCAAAGTGGCAGACCTCTGCTTTGAATACAGTCAAATAGATGAGTTTATTAGGCTCTGCGATGTTATAACCTATGAGTTTGAGCATATACCAGAGGAGGTTCTTGAAAAGACTGCACCTTTGACCTTTCCCTCTGTGGAGATTTTGAAGCTAAAAAAGAGCAAGGTGGAAGAGAAGCTCTTTCTGAAAAGAAGGGGCTATCCTGTCCCTACCTTTACCGTAGCTTTTAAGGAGGATTTAGAACAAAAGGTAGGGCTTTTGAACCTTCCCGTGGTGGTGAAGGCGGAGGCTTTGGGGTATGATGGCAAGGGACAGTATTTGGTAAAAAGCCTGCGGGACCTTCAAAAGGTAAAAGTCAATCATGGAGAAAAGGATAGGTTCTTGCTGGAAGAGTTTGTGGATTTTGACTTTGAGCTTTCCATCATAGGAGTGCGGAGCCCAAGGGGAGAGGTGCGACTATATCCACCCACCATAAACTATCACAGAGAAGGCATCCTTTTTTACAACCGCACCACCTCTATGGTCTTCCCAGAGGGAGAAGAGATAGTAAGATCTTTGATGGAAGAGTTAAACGTAGTGGGTGTGCTTTGCGTAGAGTTCTTTTACACCAAGGAAGGAAAACTTTTGATAAACGAAATGGCACCAAGGGTGCACAACACCGGACATCACACATTGGATTCCGCCTACACATCCCAGTTTGAAAACCTGCTCAGGGCAATAACCGGGCTTCCCTTGGGTTCTACAAAGCTAAAGTCTCAGGCGGGCATGTTGAACCTGCTCGGAGTTTCCTATGAGGAAATAGACTGGAAAAGAGTTCTTTCTGTGGAGGGCACCAAGCTATATTGGTATGGCAAAGAAAAAAAGCACAGAAGGAAAATGGGACACATCAATCTGGTGGCAAGCACAGAAGAAGAGGTGGTGGAAAAACTTAACCAGCTTTACGACATGATCTACGAACCCATCAAGTGCTGAGGCGTTGGTAGACCTCCGAAAGCTCCAAAAGCCAAAGGCTTAGCTCCGCAGGAGGTAATTGATCCGTCCTCCACTCCCAATTACCTCTGGCAGTTCCCGGCGTGTTCATCCTTGATTCTTTGCCAAAGTTCAAAAGGTCCTGCATTGGAATCACACAATATTTAGCCACAGACATATACGCCAGCCTTATTAGTTCTTTTGAAACATTTTCTCTATCCAAGCTTTTTCCCAAATACCTTTCAAGCCTTTCCCTGTCTGCGGAATTTAGTTCTTCCACAAACCAATCCTTTAGGGGCATGTTGTCGTGGGTGGTTGTATAGACCGCGCAGTTTTGGTTGTAATTATGGGGCAGATGGGTGCTGTTTGGCTCAAAAAAGGCAAAGGCTAACACCCTTGTGGATACAAAGCCAAAGCGATCTCTAAGCTCTTCCACCTCTTTGTCTATGGTTCCCAAGTCCTCCGCTATGAAGGGAAATTCTGGAAAACGATCCCTTAGCAAGCTAAAGAACTCCTCCGGATATGCCCTCTCCCACCAGCCTTCCTTGGCGTTTTGCCTTCCCTTGGGAACCACATAATAGGATACAAACCCTCTAAAATGGTCTATGCGTAAAAGGTCGTAGAGCTTTAAAGAGTGTTCTATCCTCTTGACCAACCACTCAAAGTTTTCCTCCCTCAGTGCCTGCCAATTATAGACGGGATTTCCCCAGAGCTGACCCTCTGGGCTGAAGTAATCCGGAGGGACGCCCGCGCACACATCAAGCCTAAAAAGCCTTTGATTTTTCCACACTTCTGCACTGTCAAAGGCAGGATAAATGGGAAGGTCTCCTACGATCCTTACACCCTTTTCATTGGCATAGCTTTTTAACCTGAACCACTGCCTGTAAAAGACATACTGTTTGAACTTCTCCCTTTTCACATCCAAAGGGTCTGGCTTCAATTCAGACCACCGGTCCCAAGAACTTCGGTTTTTCTTCCTCAGTGCAGAAAAAACAGCGTAGTCCTCCAGCCAATAGGCATTTTCCTCCTCAAACTGCCAAAAGTCCCTATCCTCCGAAAAGTTCCTAAAGGCTTCCTCAAGGATCAGATCTTTTACAAAGTAAGCCTTTGAGTAATCAACCCTCTGGCTGGGTTTTTCTTTTAGCTTATTCACAGTCTCCTTAGAGACAAGCCCTTCTTCCTCCAAGAGTTCAGGACTTACAAATAGGGGATTTCCTGCAAAGAGGGATGTAGAAAAGTATGGAGAATTTCCAAACTCTTCAAAGGTGGGGTTCAAGGGTAGCACCTGCCAAAGCCCTTGCCCGCTGTTAGACAAGAAATCCACAAAAAGATAGGCAGACCGCCCAAGGTCTCCTACGCAAAAGGGAGAGGGTAAAGAACTTATGTGCAAAAGAACACCCGCCCATCTGTGCATGGTTAAAGCTTAAACTATAGGCTAACAAACATCAAGCTTAGATTTTAGTCTTAAAACCATTGTATGTCGATGGGTTTGTATTTTTAGAACACCCTCTTTATAATCTATGTCTAAGAAAAGATGGAAGCTAAAAGAGAAAAGTTTTATCAGGTCCTAAAAGACCTATTCGTAGGAGAAGCCAGAATAGAAGGGCGGGGTGGCTACATAAACCTTTTGCGTATTAAGTCCAAATACTACGAGAGGGTGAAGGAAAATATAGAGGAAGAGATATCCAAAGTAAGGAAAAAGTATCCAGAGTTTGAAGAAGAGCTTTACGACAAGCTATACACCTTTTTAAAACAATACATCTCTAAAAGCGGAGCAATCCTTTTCAATGAAACTCCCTTTCATAACGATGTCTACGAGAAGGTCTACACAGACAAAAGGGATGTGATACTGTTTTGGAAGACCAAAAACCTTTACTATGTAAAGACAGACAGAGTGTTTAAAAGCATGCCCGTAGAGCTTGACGGGCTTAGGTTTTTCTTTGACGCATCGGAGATAGAGTATAAGAAAAACAACGAAAAGAGGGAGATTATTTATGAGTTTGATAAAGTCCAAAATGGAGAGATAAGGTTTAAAGTTAAATATTCACAAAAAGGGCGAAAGACATATACAGAAGAAATACTTAAGAAACTAAGGAAGGCAGGGATAAGAATCTCCGAGGAGCAACTACAAGATGCCTTTAGGATTTTTGAAAAACAGTCGGAGGTGGATTACTTCATAAACAAAAACGCAAGGGAATTTTTGAAGGAACAGTTTAAGCTGTGGCTCTATCAATACCTTGTGGATGGCACGGAAGAGTGGTCCAAGGAAAGAGTAGAGCAACTTAATCTTTTAAGGAATATTGCTTACAAACTCATAGACCTTATAGCCCAGTTTGAAGAGGAGCTTGTAAAGATCTGGAATAAGCCAAAGTTTGTAAGAAACTCAAACTATGTTATTACCTTAGACAGAATAGCCAAGCACGGAGAGAGGGGCTTGGAAGTGATTAAGAAAATTCTCAACCATCCAAACATAGAAAAGCAGATAAAAGAATGGAAAGAGTTAGGAATAGTGGATGATAGCTTTAGGGTGGAAGAGGTTTTAGAATGGGAAAAACTGTCAGAGAAATACCAGTTCTTACCCATTGACACAAAATATTTTAAAGACTTAGAATTTGAGATAGTTGGACTTTTTGATAACTTAGACCAAGCTTTAGATGGATGGCTAATAAAAAGTGAGAATTATCAGGCATTGAATACAATATTACCAAAGTTTAAAGGAAAGGTCCGGACTATTTACATAGACCCACCTTATAACACAGGAAGCGACGGGTTTATCTATTTAGATAGATTTTCCCATTCCACTTGGTTGTCTTTTATGCACGATAGACTCAGTTTAGCCAGAGGGCTCTTAGGCGAGGATGGAGTGATTTTCACAAGCATAGGCGATTTAAACCCACAAGAGGGAGAAAGCTTCAGGCTACAGTTTCTACAGAGCATGATATTTCCCAAGAGGTTTGGAAATTTAATATGGAAAAAGAGAGGAGGTATAGGAAGTTTTTCGGAAAAAAATTTGACGGAAAACCACGAATACATTACTGTGTTTGGGAATGAGAAATCCTTCATTTACGAAAATATAATCACGGAAAAGCAAAGGAAGGAATATAAGCATAAGGACGAAAGGGGACCATATAAATGGATGGACTTGCTCGGTCCAAGCCAACAGACAAAAGAGAAAAGACCAAACTTAAATTATGGCATAATCATTGATCCCAACACTTGCAACATAATCGGATTTGAATACAACCAAAACGGTGAAAAAAAACGACAACTGTTTTCTGACAAATACACTGATATTGAAATAATCTACCCTAAAGGAAATTACACATGGTTGATAAGCAGGGATGTTCTCAAAAAGCACTACGAGCAGGGACTGATTAGAGTATTTAAAGAAAAGAACGGATATTCTGTAAAGATCAAAAAGCACCTCTTTAAGCCCGATGGAACAGTAGATGGGAATGTTCTAAAAAGCATACTAACTGATAATGGCGTTGATGTGGGACTAAATGCGGACGCAACAAGAGAGTTAAAGGACCTATTTTATTTTAATGATTACTCAGCTTTAAAGCCAAAGCCAGTGTCCCTTGTCAAACTGTTAATCCATGCAACCACAAAGGGTGATGAGATAGTCTGTGATTTTTTTGCTGGTTCTGGCACCACAGCCCATGCGGTCATGGCTTTAAACAAAGAGAGCAATGGAAAGAGAAAATTTGTCTTAATAGAGATGGGAGACCACTTTTATACAGTTGTCATACCAAGGATCAAAAAGGTAGCCTACTCCTTTGACTGGCATCTTGGAAAACCACAGGATAGCAATGGAATAGGAGTATTCTTTAAATACTACGAGCTTGAACAGTTTGAAGACACCCTTGCCAGAGCGGTCTATAAGGACGATGTGATGCTCATAAGAGGAAAACCATTGTATGAACAGTATATTTTTCTAAAAGATGAGAAACTTTTGAAAGCTTTGGAGATAGACTACGAGAATAACAAGGTAAAGGTAGACCTGAAAAAACTCTATGAAGATATAGACATAGCGGAGACGCTTTCTAATCTGATGGGCAAATGGATAAAGAAGATAAAAGAGAACGAGGTAGAGTTTGAAGATGGCACCATCATAAACACAAAAGACTTGGACTATAAACTAATAAAACCCTTGATCTGGTGGTAAGATTATGGAAAGGGACTTATTTGAAACCTATGGAAGCCCTGCCTTTGAGATACGCATAGTAGCAAAGTGGATAGAGAACTATATTTTTGATGAAATTATAAAAAGTTATGATTTGACAGGTTATAGGATTTACAAAAATTTAAACTTTCATGCTGGCTACGATGTGGAAGTTGTGTTTGAAACTAAAGATGGGAAGGCTATAACAATAAAAATAGAGGTGAAAACAGAAGAACATTATTGGTATTCAAAAACAAAAAACATAGGATTGGATTACATATCCGCCTTCAAATTTAGGGATAAGGCATACAAAAATAAAATAAAAAATCAGGGTAATTGGGTAAGCCCAGAAGAACTTAATGAGTTCAAGCAAAACATTACAGTTAAGAGGAACGGAAAACTCTATACATGCGATGCGGATATACAGCTTTTTTATTGCAAGCTAAATGAAACGGAAGCTAAATTCTTTGCTTACTGTAATGAATGTTTGAAAACCTTGCGAACTTATTTTGAAAACCATTATCCCTTGAGGATAAACGATAAAGCAAGTTATGATTTGAATGACACATGGGAATCTGCCGCTTATTTTGTAAATCCTGAGGAATGTCCGGAGTTAAAGAAGTGCGAAATAGATAGTTTAGATAAACTAATAGAATGTCTTAACTGGGCACGAAGAATGATATAGATTATAATTTTATCGGCGTGAGGTTGAAGGAAAAAGATAGAAGGGCATTGGACAATTCTTGGATATCAATCCCAAACTTACGATTGAAAACGATCTTAGACACATTGGAAGATGTTGAAGAAGTGTGGTATGCTATTGACCTTTCCGTATTCTCAAGTAAAAAGACACTCTTTGATTATCAAAAGAATGCATTAGAAAATGCCACAAAAGGGCTTTATTACTTTTATAGCAAATGCGGAGGCAACAAGGAGGAGTTTTTTGAAAATGTTTATAAGGGTATCCTGCCTGAAACTCTCCCTATACGAAACAAAAAGCTCATAGACCTTCTAAAAGAAGGAGGGTTTGTGGTTAATGAGAATAAGCTTCCCACATATCAAATAATCAACCGTATGGGTTTTTGGATGGCTACAGGCTCTGGGAAAACTCTTGTAATAGTAAAGCTTATTGAACTATTGAGTGGGCTTATGAACCTGAAACTTATTCCAAAAAAGGATATCTTGTTTTTAACACACAGGGATGATCTGATAGGGCAGTTTAAAGGGCATGTGAGGGAGTTTAATGAAGGGAGGATGCCCAGCAAAATAATTCAGCTTTATGAACTGAAGGATTATGAAGATGTTAAAAGCGGGCTGGACAATCCGACAGGTATTCCTGTTTTTTATTACAGGGCAGACCTTTTTGACACAGAAGAGAAAGAAAAAAGGGTGAATTTTAGAAACTATCTAAACGATGGCAATTGGTATTTGATCCTTGATGAAGCCCACAAGGGAGATAAGGATGAGAGCAAAAGACAGACAATTTTCAATATACTTTGTAAGAATGGCTTTAGGTTTGACTTTTCAGCTACCTTTACAGAGGAGATTGACTTTATCACCTGTGCCTACAACTTCAACTTGGCAGAGTTCGTAAAACAGGGCTACGGCAAACATATATATGTATCAGATAAAGGCTTTGAAGCATTTAAAAACTTAAAAAAAACTGAAGAGAAGAAAAACACGAAAAAGGAAAAAGGTAAAAAGAGTAATAATGAACAAAGTGAGATAGATTTTCCACCAGAAGAAAAAAGAAAGGTCCTTCTGAAAATCTTTATTCTTCTCACGGGTACTATAAAAGCAAGGGAAAAGGTAAAAGACAGGGTTCCCTATCACAAGCCCTTGCTTTTGGTGTTGGTCCATTCCGTCAATGTTGATGACTCAGATATGGAGCTGTTTTTCAGAGAGCTTGCGAACATAGCGAAGGGAGAGGTGCAGGACAGTGATTTTCAGGGGGCGAAGGACGAACTTATCCAAGAGTTAAAAAACGCAACCTTTCAGTTTGAAAACGTAAGGCTTAGCAGAGAGTTTTTAAACTTGCTTAGGGAGATAACCTTTGAAAACCTACTTGAAAGCGTGTTTAACTCCAAAAGCCCTGGAACCATAGAGGTGGTTCAAATTCCACAAAACAGACAGGAGCTACTTTTCAAGCTAAAATCTGGAGATAAACCCTTTGCCCTGATGAGGATAGGAGACATAACTCCGTGGCTAAGGGAAAAGCTGGAAGGTTATGAAATCGTTGAGAGATTTGAAGAGGAAAACATCTTTGCAAAACTGAACGAAGATGAAGACATAAACATTTTGATGGGTTCCCGTGCCTTTTATGAAGGATGGGACTCTAACCGCCCTAATGTGATCGCATTTATAAACATAGGAATGGGAGAGGATGCCAAAAAGTTTGTGTTGCAGAGCGTAGGAAGGGGAGTAAGGATTGAACCTTTTAAAAATATCAGGAGAAGACTGGAGATCCTACGCGAAAACTCTCAAATAGATAAAAAGATATACCAAGAGGTAAAGGATTGGACCACTCCAGTAGAAAGCCTGTTTGTGTTTGGCGCAAAGGCGAGCAATCTGGAAACCTTACTGCAAACGCTGGCGGAACAAACAGAAGAGAAAGAAAACCTTGGAGACCTGTTTGAGATAGACCCTGAGGTCCAGGGAAAACTTCTGTTGGTCCCAGAGTATAAAGAGTCAGAGTTAATACTCAGGTTGCATCCCGAAGATAAGGAAATAGCCAGAGAGTTTCTTGAACTTGACGATCGGATCTTAGTTTGTATGTTTGATGTCCATCCAAAGGTTTTAATAAAGCTCAAAAACGACTTTGATGCTTTGGTGCATGCAGACCATCAACAAAGGAAAATAGGCATTCCTGAAGCCGTCCTTAAAAGGCTTTTCGGATATTTTTCTGCGAAATTCTATAAATATTGACTACATCAAGCATATTTAACAGGTTTGGAGTCTTTGTGCCTGAGGTTTAGGTTAGGGCTTTCACTCTTTGAAATTGA
>Ga0079992_136827_pt1 | contig 15797 bp, 19 predicted proteins | sample FaiFalFF_MnMetaG_3_FD_69197 | JGI IMG/M metagenome (GOLD analysis project Ga0079992, IMG submission 69197) | Freshwater microbial communities from Yellowstone National Park, Wyoming, USA - Fairy Falls B (FF_Mn_B) MetaG (SPADES assembly) (version 2) | ecosystem: Environmental > Aquatic >... | reverse complement strand
GAAGTCCATCACGATCACGCGGTGATCACGCTGCCTAACGGGCAGACCTTCACGGTCACCCGTTGACGGCAGGCAGTAACAGGGAAGGCGGGAGCGCCCACGGCGGCGCTTCCCGCCTTCTCTTTTGTCGGGCTATACTTAATCCATCCGTAGTCAATACGCCTACGGATTAGGAGGTGGTCGCAAATGAAGTTGTTGCGGAAGTTGTCCGACCTGCGTGCCCAATGGGAAGCGGAGAAGCGGCAGGAAATTTTGCGGGTGCTGGATTTGGACGAAGCGGACGCTGAATACCTCGTCATCACCTACCACGGCGACTTTGCCGACCTTTTTGTAAAGTGCCCGCACTGCGGGCAAGAAATTTCCCTCTGTTCGCTGCCACTGGAAGAGACCAAGCGTTGGAAGGAGATCATCGCCAGTTACATCCCGCCCTTTGAACGCCGCTTCGCCGACCACCTTGGCCACTGCCAGCGCCATCAAGCCGCCCGTGCGTCGTGACGGCGTTCACATTCCCACTGCGAAAGGAGGGCGATCGCCATGTCTTTGGCGGAATTGCAGCGGGAAGTGGAGCAGCGTCTGTCCAAACTTTTCAGCCAAGCCGCGCAAAGCGATCCGCCACGCTTACGCTTATCAGCGCTGGGTCTGTGCCCGCGCTTGACCGTCCTGTCCATCCAGACAGGCATCCAGCCAGATTTGACCGAAGCGGCGGGCATCTTGGCAGCGGGACGGCTCTTTGAAGCCTTCATCGCCGAAGCCTTCGAAGGCGAAGAAGTCGTCCCGCAACGGGAAGTCGTCTTGGATGGCGTCACGGGACACATCGACTTTTACTTGCCTGCCCGCAAGCACCTGATCGAATGCAAGACCATCGCCGCAGCAAGAAGTTCGCCCGATTTCCTGCCCGTTGAACATCATGTCGTCCAAGTGCACGCCTACCTGTCCGCGCTTTACGAAGAGACAGGCGAAGAGCACACAGCGTCTTTGGTTTACTTTCCGCGAGAGAACCCACGCCTCTTTTCCGTCTTTACCTTCGCTTACGACCCGACTTGGCACTCCGAGCTGCTTGTCCGCATTTCGTTGCTGAAAGACCACATCGCTAACAAGACCGTCCCGCCCATCCCTGCTGGTTACAGCGCCACCAAATTCCCCTGCCAATGGTTTTCCCGCATCTCCCGCATGACGGTCACTTGCCCGTTCTGGCAGCGCTGCTGGGCGACGAGCAAGGAAAGCGTGGAGGAAGCGCCTGCAGAAAAACCTGCCGATGCTAGTGCTGCGGACACGATAGACGCCGTGCCGATGCCTGCCGACTTGGAAGACCTCGTTGCGCTCCTTTATGACCGACGGACGCAGAAGAAGCTGCTAGAAGCGCAGGAGAAGGAGCTGAGAGAACAAATCCTCAAGCGCGCCAAGGAACTGAAGGCGAGCCGCTTTGTCGGGCAAGACTTCGGGCTCGCCATCGTCACAGAAACCCAGCAGCGATTAGATGTCCGAGCGCTGGAAAAAGTCATTGACCTCTCGCCTTACCGCAAGCCCGTGGAGGTCACGAAGGTGGATGCCTTCAAGCGGGTGTAGGGGTGCCCGCAGGAAACGCTTTCACAAGGAGGGATGTCGCATGGCGGTTCAGACTTACCCTGCCAAGCAGATTGCCCGCCAAGTGCGCCTAAAGGCGCTCATTTACGGTCCGGCGGGCGCTGGCAAGACGCACCTGATCACGACGCTGCCGAAGCCTGTTTTGGTGTTGGACTTTGAAGGCGGCGTCACGACCCTCATCAACGCCGACGGGTGCGACATCGTGCCCATCGCGTCAGGACAGGACTTGCACGATGCCATCGCGATGCTGCGCCAATCGCAACGCTATGCGTCCGTCGCCTTTGACGGCTTGTCGTTGTTCGTGCGGCGCCGTGCCAGTGAATTGCGCCAGAGCAAAGAGCGGCTGACCTGGGAAGATTGGCAGAAACTCACCAGCGAGCTGCGCGCGGTTGTTCTGCCCCTTGTGCACCTACCTGTGCACCTGCTACTAACTTGCTTGCCGCGCTACCTGCGGGAGAAAGACGAACGCGGTCGGGAAGTTGGTCCGATCATCGGCGCTGCACCCGACCTGACGCCCGCACTCACGCGCGATTTGGTTGCTGCCTGCGACTTGGTGGGCTACTTGCTGTCACCGATAGACCCGCTCTTACCGACGGACGACCGCATCGTCCTGTTTGCTCCGAAACGACCCTACAAAGCCCTTGTCAGCAAGACGCGCTTGCCTGGCTATTTCGTCGCCGAACCGTCCTTTGAGAAGTGGCTTGCCTACCGTGACCAGCTGGCGTCGAGTATCGTGCCAGAAGCGCCAACATTGATGCCGACCGAAGCTCAGGCGCCAGCACCAGCATCTGTGCCGATTCCAGTTCCGACTTCTCCACCTGCGCCAGTTTCTCCACCCGCTCCGACACCCGCACAGACAGATGCTGTTCCGTCCGACGCCCAGCCCACGGACGATGAGACCCTAGCACGAGCGATCTGGAGCATGGCGAGGCAACTTGGCTTGGATGGCAAAGCCCTAAGTCGCATCGCCAAGCAGCACTTCGGACAATCCTTCGTCCGTGACTTGACGACCGAACAAAAGTGCCAACTCTTGGTGATCCTTCAGGAGCAACAACGAAAGCGATCCGCTCCTGCTCCAGCGCCCGCTGCGGACGACGCGAAAGACGCCCTATCGGAATTCCTGCGCCAGTGGCGGGAATGGCGTGGAGACTCGAAAGAGTATCCCTTTGATGACTCCCTCGCCCTCGTCGCCGTCCAGAAAGGTTGGACGCCTGAAGAGTTGGAAGCTGCCGTCACCGAAGTCTTGTTGGACAGGGGCGTCGCCGTGCCACTGCCCGAAGACGGCAGTTATTGGCTGTCTGTCGTCTCCGTTGACCTTTTAGAGTCCATTGCCCATCAACTGCTGCAAGGAGGTGTCGAGTGATGGCGAAAATCACGCGCTTTCAACTCAACGAACTCAAGCGGGAAGCGTGGTTTCAAATCAAGCGCTTGGAAGCGGAACTGGCTCTTGCGCCACATCGCGTCGGCATGCGCAAGAGCAAGCAGCGCCTGTGCTTTCTTCTGGCGAAATTGAAGGAACTGGAGCAAGACGGGACGCTGCAACTAGCGGACGATCCCACTGACGTGGAGACTCTTGCGATGGAGGTGACTCGCCATGACGGAGCAGAAAATCCTGATCATTCGTAATGCCGTCGGCGTCGTCTTGCCTGTCCACGAAGGTGAGCGCGTCTTCCGCATCCTGAAAGCCCTCGGTGTCACCGATGTCGGGTGCTTTCGCGTGCGCGTCCTGCGAGATAAAGCGGTCTCAGGACGCGACTATGTCCTCGGCGTCGTCTGTCATCCCATTACCGTCGTGGACGGCTTGGAAGTCATCACGGCGAAAGAACACGCCCTCGCTTTGGCGCCACGCCAGGTTGCAACGACTGGCGAAGCGCCAGAAGAAGACGAGCCTCTGGAAGAAGGAGGTGCATGACAATGCGAGTGACCGTCGATGCTGCCAGTCTGGAGCGTGCGTTGAAGTTCCTGCGTCCCTTCAAAGGCGCCCATCGTTGGGACGCTGTGTCGCTATCGGCGCCAGGTGGCGAGCAGCTGCTTGTCAAGCGGGCAGGTGGCTGTGGTGCTGCCATCGCGATGGCGAGTGCTGCCATTGAAGAGCCTGGCGCCGTCGTCGTGGAGTTCACTAACCTGTTCAAATTGGTCAGCGCCGTGGATGGTTCCATCACCATCGCTGTCGGTGACGAAGATCAACGAGTGACCGTCACCTTCCGTGGCGAAGCGGGCAAACCGTCCGTCTATCGCCTCTGGCGCTACGGCGACGAGGAAGTCGCGTTCCCAGCCGAATTAGAGCGGTTTCTCTGGGAAGCGGAATCGGAGCGGGTCGCCGAAGTCCATACGGCAGAAGAGGTTCGCCGTTTCTGGGATGCTATTGCCCGTGCTGCCCAAAATGCGGAGATCGGCGTCGCACTGGTTGCCACCAGCGCGGATGAAGCAATCGTGCTGGGTATCGCCCGTCCGATGGTCATCGGCACGCGCGTGGCGGGCGAGTTCCCGCAATCCGACAAGCCCATCCCGCTGCCGACGGAACTGTCGAAACACCTGCCAGCAGAGGTTCTATCCGTCGCATCCGACCAGAACGGCACCCGCTGGCTTTTGCTGGGTTCACTCGACGGCATCTCTGGATTTTGGATGCCGCACAACGAACAGCAAATCGTCAAGATGGCGCCTCAGGCGCTGGAGATATTGCAGCGACCCGCCACGGTAGAAGCGGAGCCGCCTGCCGATTGGTGGCGAGACTTGCGCCGCGCCTTTACGCTTACTCGGTCACCACAACGGACGATTTGGCGTCGTCCTATCTGGCGCCTGTGGTTTGAGCCAGAAAGGACGGTCATTAAAGACGCCAACGACGATGAAGTCGTTGCCGTGTTGCCTGCTTTAAACCCGCCCGTCCCACAACCTGTCCCGTTCATCGTGCCCAATTTCCAGAAACTGTGCGAACTCATCCAGCCGACGCGTCTTGCCTTTGTTTTTTCGCCTAAATCCATCTATCTTCGCGTGGAAAACCCAGCGGACCAGCGCTTCGGCGCCTTAGCGCCGGCTTTGGACGCCACGGCGGAGCAGTCAAGCGGGCAAGCCGCAAGCGAAGAGGATACCGAAGACGACGAAGGAGGGATGGACGATGTTTAATCGGCAGAAAGTGCAAGCGGCATTGCTTGAACTTGTCCGGGAACGGGATGTGCGCCGCAAGTATTACCCGCGCGCCATCGCCGAACGGAAACTCTCCGAACGGGAAGCCAAGCGCCGCATGGATGCTTTGGAAGCGGCGATCGCCATCCTGTCGGAGCTTGCCCAGACCGGCATCGTCCAGACGGACGCACAACCCATCCCGTCTTCTGCCAAGCAACCTACCAAGCGAGGTGAGACCGATGGAGTGGCTTTGTTTGAAACCGAGTAATGCTCCCTTCGCTTTGCTTGTGCGCCGGTGCGATTACGACTTCTTTCGTGCGTTGCTTTCCGATTCCGTGCAAGTCGGTCCTGCCATCCCGACGACAGAAAACGATCGGCACTTTGCCGATGTGGATGGCAACCACTACCGCGCCGTGGAGTTGATCCCGATCGTCATCGCCAAGTTGGACCAACAAAACGAAGGAAAGGAGGGATCGCAATGGCTGTCAGAACCCACCAGCGACGAACTCTCAGATTGAGCAAAGACGGCTTGTGGACGCTAATGGTGCTGAAGGCGGCACCGCAGAAGCCTGTCAATTGGACGGAACTTCCCGACGAGGGCCGCGAACGCGCCGACGAGCTCCTCACCAAGCTGCTGTCTGCCTTATCTACCGACAGCGACCTCTCCCGCTTGCTGCAGAAGATTGACGATTTGAAGGACGGCACGAACGATCCGTTGGAGCTGCTGGAACGATGCGTCTTGCTGTTTGCCTGACAGGAGGCGACCGAAATGTCTCGTTATCGGTTGGGTGCGGCAGCGGAACGGCGCGTGCGAGATTTTCTGGAGCGGCATAGCTTTGAAGTCGTCCGTGCCGCAGGCAGCAAAGGCAGGTGGGACTTAGTAGCGTGGAAGGTCATCGGGCGGCGCTTGATCTTGCTTTGCCTGCAAGTCAAGAAGCGCCGCCCACCTTCCGTCCCTTCCCTTGCAACTTGCCACGCTTCGTCGGCGACGATTCATCAAGCGTTCGTCTTTGCTCATCGTGGTTACCACTTAGCCAAAGGCGTTCCGCTGATGGCGCTTTGGGAGAGATGGGTGCGTGCAGAAAGTGTGCCGTCAGCACGCGCTGCCCGTCGGTCACCAAGACGACCCACTTGCGATCGCCCGGCGACCCGTAACGCGTCAGGGAAAATTCATCGTGCGCCAGAAGGCAGCCGTTCAGGACAAGCAAAGTCTCTGGCGCAATCCAAATCAACCCGCAGCGATGATAGTGTCCGAAGGCGACGACTTGAAACTTCCGAAAGACCGTCATCCAAGCCGAAAGGCGGCGGGTGACGGCTACGACAGGAAAGGACGGTGACCTTAGAAAATGCCCGTGTCCAATCAGGCATCGGACTTGTCCACATTCGGCAAGTTTCAGTTCCAAAGCATCTTGTCGCGTGCGTTGAAAGAAGGCGCTGCGCACCGTTCGCAGCCGGCGTTCTTTGATTTTCTGCTCCAAGACGCCATAGAAGAAGGCATCCAGGTTGGTCTTGCGGTGTGCCCAGCGCAGGTAGGCGTGGTTGCCAGGCACTCCGTCCATCGTGATTGGGCAGGTGCGCGCTAGCGGCTCAATCAAGGCATCAAAGAAGACCGTCGCACCGTCCATCACTTGGTCAAAGCCCGCCAACTCCAGTTCGTAAGCTTGTTCGGGATAGACGCACTCGCCGTCCATGATGTCGCCGAGGAAGAGCAGGTGGATGGTCTCAGCATCCGTATCTTCCCGCAGTCGAAGGAGTTGTTGAGTAATGGCATGGAGAGCGTTGCGCGCCGTCTTCGGGTTCCATCCGGCGGTCTTACGACCGTAATGGAAGTCAGAAAGGAACACGATGAGTTCCATCGCCGTCCTCCAGTTCCGAATGAAATCGTGACAACCGCGCTTCCGCTGGTTTTTATCTACTCACAGAAAATTATGCAACATGCGTCGCGGAAAGGAGGCACGAAACGATGTCCGTGGAGTTGGAGCGTGCCCTTATCGCCCTCTCGGTCATCGATGCGGAAATCGCCCAGAAGGTCGTCCAAGCTATCTCAGAAGACGACTTCGCCGATGCTCTCAGCCAGAAAGTTTTCCGAGCGCTTCGGCAAAGCCGTCCGAATGAAATACCATCGCCTTTCGCCCTCGCAACGAAGTTGTCGCCCAACGACCGCGCCCAATTCCTAACACTCTTGGAGATGGGCTATCAAAGCTTGGATGGCGATGAGCGCCGCACCCTCGCTGAAGCGCTGATCGCCGAAGTGCGAAAAGCAGCTATCGCACGGGCAGCACAAGCGCGTTTACAGCGGGCTCTTGAAGAGTGCAAAGACTCGCAGCAAGTTGACGCGATGCTTTCCGCACTCGCATCGGATTTAATGGCGTTACAAGCAAGACTACCACACCGCAAAGAGACTGCATTGCCATCGCCGACGGACATCCTGCAAATTGCCGCTGCTGTCTCCCAGCGAGACACCTATCCTGTGACAGGCATCCCGCAACTGGACGAATGCTTGGTGTCATTGTCGCCCGGAGACCTCTTCGTCGTCGCCGGCCGCACCTCCATCGGCAAAACTGCCTTTGCCATCCAAATGGCAGTCAACGCCGCTATTCACAACCGCCGCGTCCTCTATGTGTCTTTAGAAATGCGCAAGGAAGAACTGATTCTGCGCTTCCTTTCTCACCTATCGTTTCAGCCCGTCGGCGAATTCTACCGTCCGCCGTTGCCACGCAGCGATAATGACCCAAAGCCTGCTGCCTTTGAGTTAGCGACCACTTTTGCCGCTCATTACCTTGCCACTCTATCCATCCACATCATCGACTCCGCTGCCTATCCTGAAGCCTTTGACATCCCGCACCTGGCGACATTGCTCCACACCACGCAAGCGAAATTCGTCGTCATTGACTACCTGCACCTAATGGCCTCGGCGAAGGACGAAGGGTTGCCGACCGCGTTGGCAGACCTTGCCAAAGACCTTAAGCGCCTTGCCATCCAACACGATGCCGTCATCGTCGGGCTTTCCCAGATCAATCGCACCGTCGATCCTGAGGAAGCGTCCCTTGAGAACATCTACTACTCGTCCGCATTGGCGTTCGCTGCCAGCCAAGTCTTGATGATCCGTCCTGTGGAACGCAAAGCGACCGCTACCGATCCGCAGGAGAAAAAGCGGCAGGAGTTCGCACCGCTTGTGGAGCTCGCATTGGAGAAAAACCGTAACGGTCCGGTCGGGACGGTGAAGGCGCACTTCCTCAAGCGCCTGATGCGGTTTGTCGCCGTTGAAGAGCAACAGCGGCTGGCGTTCCTGTGAGCTTTGTGGAGCGCTGCCGCAAATCCCATCCGCTACGGAGGTGGTTTTATGGCGCGCGAAGCATTGTGGATGCAACCTGCGGTGATGCGCACCATCCCAGAGTGTTGCCTCGTCAAAATCACCGACGACCCAAAGCGCAAGCCGATCCCGGCGTTCTTTTCCGTCAAGTTTCCGCTGGAGTTCACCGTCTCCTTTGATGACTTGACACAGCTCGTGCCGCTTGCGCGGTTCGTGTCGGAGCGACTGATGTTTGTCGCCGTTCGGGCGGAAGACTACCCGCGCTTGCAGACTATTGAGCCACTATTGTCGCCGAGATCTATTGTGATGGTCCTGAACGGCGTTCCGCCCACAGAGAACCGTCGCACCAGCGCCTTCACTTCCGCGATTAATTGGAAGTGGCAGCCCGGCGATGGCGCGACGATCGTGGCAAGAGTCGGCTGGTGGTGGTTCGTCACCCGTGCCCTTACGCTCAAAGACCTTGAGACTTTCCGCGACCGAACTTTGGAAGCCATCCCATTGATGCGCTTGATTGTCGCCCGCAAGAGGCGTCCTGACCTCATCGTCACGGACTCTTTGGACTTCGCCCAAGACGAAGCCCGTCGCTGGCTCTTTCAACGGCTGAACCTTGCTGATGTCGTCACCCGCTTCAACCACCAACAGACCCTCATCCTGTCGCAACACTTCGTCTTGCTCCAACGCCTCTTTGACCTCATCCAATCGGGCGCGTTGATCGTCAACGATGGCGCTATGAAGCGGTTGGCGCCGATGTTGACCGAGCCACCGACCGCACCTGCCATCGCACCTTTCCACCCCTTGACCGACTTGGCACGGTTTGCCCTGTTAGAACGCGTCGCCTTCGTGCCCAAGAATGGCTCTAAGACCCTCGTGCCTGTCACGACCGAAACCCAACGAACTTATGAGCGCACGGAAGTCGTCGCCGTCAAAGACGATGGCACAGTCGCCGTCATGCCTGTCTTGCGGGAAGGTTGGCAGATGGTCGCTCACACGCAAGAGGGCAGTTTCACCGAAGCCGACTGCGCCGACTTCGCCAAGCGCTACCGACTGCCTGACTTACCGACCATTGACCAAGTCGTCGCAAAACAGACGCGTCAACGCATCTTGGAAGCGTTGGCGTGGTGGGAAGAAGCCATCGCCGAACGGACAGGCAATACCTTGCGGGCTTTCCAGCGAGACGACCTGCTTCGTCTGCTCTTCAAGGGCTATGGCGTCTTGGCATGGGATCCTGGCTTGGGCAAGACCCTTGCGGGCTATCTGTTTGCCTTGACCGCCATCACGGCAGGCTTGGCGAAGCCACGGGTGGTCGTCGTGGCGCCGCAGGACATCATCCCGCAATGGCTCTTGGAAGCCCGCAAGTTCTTTGGCGCTGACTTTGCCGACGAATGGCTCATCGTGCGCAATGTGGAAGACGCTATCGCCCTGTGGCACTACGCCCGCCGCTTGCCTAAAGACCACCCGCTGTTTGTGCTGACCTATTACGAAGCCGTTCGTGACCGGTTCGGCAAGGATGAGCGGATTGAACGCGAAGACGGCTCTCTGTGCCCGCTCTGTCGGCGCCAAGTGAAACGCAATCGCTGCCTGAAGGGCTGCCCTTACGATGGCGCTGAATACCGAAAGCGCAGCCGTGATGCGGCATGGTTTCTCAAGAAGATCGTTAAAGGCGGTGTCTTGGTCGTGGACGAAGCGACTTACATCAAGAGCGCTGAAAGCCAGCGTGGTGTCGCTGTGAGACGGCTTGTCACCGCCAAGTGCCGACTGCTCCTGACGGGCACGCCGATCAAAAACCTACTTTCAGACCTGCCGATGCTGCTACAACTGGCGGCGAAGCCAAAAAGCCTTGCCTATCCCTTCCCGCCTGAAAGCGAGGGTATAGAGCGATTCACAAGGCAGTTTATGGTCATTGAGACGAACCTTGAGACGCGGCGCAAGCGCGTCGTGCCCGAACCGACGAACATCGCCCGCATCCAACGGCTCGTCTCTGCCATCGTCCTGTGCCGCAACAAAGACCAGACAGGCGAACGGATCGTGCCATTGACCATCCGGCGCGAAGAAGTGGAACTGTCCAAAGAGCAGGTCGCGTGGTATCAAGCATGGTGCGATGACGAACTCTTTGAGCGTTGGTTCTGGGAGACGCACGCCAAGCCCTTAAGCCCGCTGGCGGAAATCCTTCTGCGGCTGACGAAGCTTGCCTTTGTGATTTCCCACCCGACTTCCACGACGGCGCGTGGCGATCCCGTCCCGTTGACGCAACTTCGGTCGCTGCCGTCCCTGACTTGGGCGACACCGAAAAACCGTGTGACCGTTGAATTGGTCAAGGACGCCGTGCAAGAGACGGGTTATTGCGTCCTGTTCGCTCAGACCGTTGGTGTCCTGCCTGTCTTGGCGGCTCAACTGATGGCTCGCGGTATCCCTGTGCATTTGACAGTCAAAACCAGTAGAGACGGCAAGGTGCAATCGGTGTCGCCACCAGAACGCGCCCGCATCATCCAAGAGTTCCGTGAATATGGTGGCGTCTTATTAGCGTCCATCTCGGCAATGGCACATGGGCATGACCTCTCCTTCGTCTCCCGTGCCGTCCTGCACTCTCTACCTTTTGCCTATGACCATTACGCCCAAGCCATTTTGCGGGTGCATCGCTTGGTCTCTGAACGACCCGTCGTCGTCCATATCCTGTGCGCCACGAACACCTTGGACGAATACTTGTTGTCTTTGTTGCAGCGCAAGGAAGCTGCCGCACGGACGGTTCTGGCAAGTTCGCTGCTACGGGATGCAACAGCCATCACACCCGAAGAGTGGAAGCGGTTGTGGCGGCAAGTCGTGGACGCTGCGGAACGATTGTGAAGACGGGACGAGGGACGAAGGATGTGGGACGCAGAACAGAGAGACGGAAGGAGGCGATGAAAAAGATGGTGAACGCCGAATGGGAGCAGTCATTGACGCAGCCGACTTTCTCGTTGTCCGACATCTTGCGGGAGATCATGGAAGACGCGGCGGCTTGGGACGCTGTGTGTCGGGAGTTGAACCCAGAAGCGCCAGGCGACGCCGCCCAGTGGCTGAAAGAAGTCGCCAATCTTGGCGATGACCAAGCCCTCTTTGCGTCCGTCCCAGAGTTAACCGTTATCTTGGTCGCTCTCCACAACGCCTTAGGTTGCGCCCTCCATGCGTCTACTTCGCCCTTCCCACAATACGCCTCTCGCCTACCCTGCGTCCACTGTCACCTTCGCCCGATCCGTGGTGCGACAGGCTACGCCTTGGCATTTGTGGATGCAAGTTGTCCGCATCAGAAAGAACAAGGGAAGGCGCGCCGTTCATCGATGGCGCCTTTGTGAAGTTGCTTTTTGCGCGAACCGCTGTTATAGATTTAGGTAGCATGTCGCTTTCAGAAGGACAATTTCGTCACGAGAAGAGACAAGGAGGGTTGCCCGATGAAGCGCCCGATCGGTGTGCCGTTGCGGCAAGCGTCCGAAGATGTGCACATGAAAATCCTCGCCCACTTCGGCGAGCGCTTCCGCCGATGGATGGAAGAGCGCCGCATGTCCTTCGTCGAACTGGCGTTCAAGATGGGCGTCTCCTATACTTACCTGCAGTTCCTCGGCAAGGACAAGCCTTACGGGCGGCTCCTGTCGCCCGAAAACGCCTGCTTGCTCGCCCAACTCTTGGGCGTCCATGAAGACGAGGTGTTTTCGGCGATGGGTCAGATCAACCCGTTCCTTGCCGAGAAAGTCTCGGCAGAAGAATTAGAGGCTGCCCTGATAGACTTGCATCGTCGCCTGCGGCGACTGGCAGGCGAAGCGCCCGCCACCAAGCGCAAGGCAAAGGCAGCAAGGCGTGCAAAACAAGCCGAAAGGGTCTGAATGCCCCACGCGTGACGGAAAGACTTGCGGGACGAAAGAAGAGAAGGGGAGGGAGGTCTGTGGCTGACTTAGTGCAGCCAATCCACGACGGTCGTCGGTGGACTGATCAACGCTGCATCTCCTCGTCTTCAACAAGCAGAAGTTTGCTGGGACTCATCCACGCAACCGTTCCCTTCGCACCACCGCTGTCGTCGTTTGAATGTGCTGAACAGCGACGCTTCTTGGACGACGGCGTCCTTATCAGAATTGCCGATGCTCCCTTCGGATTGACCAGGTCATCGGATCCGCTGACGCGGCAATTTCAGGACTGGCGCTAAGGCGTCAATGGGAGAGTGGCGCCGATGGGCATCTTGCAAATCCGAGGCGAACAGGCGGGCGTAGTAGGCGGTCATTTGTGCCGACTGGTGACCGAGGATTCGTTGCAGCACGAGGCTGTCGCCACCCGATTGTAGCCACTTACGCACGAAAGTGAACCGCAGCGAATGCGGGCTAACTCGGACACCTTCAATGCCTGCCTTGCGCGCCCAATACTGGATTCGCAGGTGAGCCTGTCGTCTGGAAAGTTTCGTCGCGACAGTCGTAATGAACACCCAGTCACCAGCGTTGGTGACCTGCATGCGGCGCAACAAGTAGCGATACAGGACGGTCTTGACGCTATCGCCGATCGGCACGACTCGCTCACGGCGTCCTTTGCCCACGACACGCACAAAGCCTTGTGCCAAGTCCACATCCGACAGTCGCAAGTTCAACGCTTCCGAGATGCGTATGCCCGTGTCTAAGAGTAAGCAAGTCAGTGCTAAATCGCGCAAACCGCTGAAAGTCTGAGCATCTTTGGCGATGGCATTGACCAAAGCGACAACTTGTTCATCTGATAGCGTTCGCGGATAAGTAATTGGTTCCTTCAATCTCTCGATGCCTTGTGTTGGGTTGTCGTTGCGCAAACCTTCCCGGTAGAGCCAATGAGCGAACGCTCGGATCGCTCGCAGGTCGCCATTGACCGTCTGTGGCGTGACCTGCCCAAGGCGCAGGCGAAGGTAAGCTGCGACGGTCTCTTTGCCGAAAGTCGTGGGTGTTTCACCGCGTCGCTGGCAAAAATCCGCAAAGGGTTTCAAGCGCTTGCGATACCAAAGGATCGTCTCCGCAGAAGTGTTCTTCAAGCGTCGGGAAAGCAAGAAAGCGTCGATGGCCGCGTCAAAGTCCGCTCCGAGTTCCGCTTGCCACAGCACCGCTTCCAGCATCATCGCTCGCCTCCTGCTCTCTCCCACACGCACAGGATTTCCGAGAAGGCGAGCAGCACGAAATTCCAGTTCGATGAACATCAAAGCCACAACGACGCCATCGGTTGACTTCAAATCCTGCGCACCGCCCAAAAAGGCGGCGGGTGGTTCAATTCCCATCCGCTCCCACCCAACAAGGCTTTCGAACCCTCTCCGGCTCGCTTATTCTCAGTTCCTCCTATGCGTAGGGATTTACGCCTGCTGACAGCACCCGCTACAGAATCCGTCGGCTTCGGAAGATACTATGCCGCGAACCTGCTGGACAACGCCACCGAGCGTTGGAGCGCCCTGAAAGACGGGACGCCCGCGGCGAATGGCGGGCGTCCCAAATGAAGCAGGGATGCACTCCCTGCGGCGCGCGAAAGGATCAAGGAGGCATGCCGCGAAAAGCGGCGACGCGCCTTCTACGCACCCTTTTTCTTGCTAGAGCGCTTTCGCCGAGCCATTCAGCGCTCACCTCCTATCGTAAGGGTTGGCTCTGCCGCGGTTATCCGGCGGACAACCGCTGCTGAACTAACCGGGCGAGCGCTTCCGCATGGTCGGCTTCAGTATCACCGAGGATGCATAATGCACCTCGGTCATCGGGCGCGCTCGTCTTGTATTTATGCCCGACAGAGAGGCCAATCACTTCGATCGGCCGGTAACGGAGCTCGCGCGCAAAGTTCCGGATCGCATTGGCGATCTTGTCAGCAAGCTGCGTCAAGACCTTTTGATTATGGAGCTTTCGTGCATCGTCCTGATTGGTGACAAACGCTGGTTCTAACAAGACGACCAAAATGTCGTTAGCGTAAGCGTTGATGAAGCCGGCTCGGCATTGTGGTGTGGCGAGTTTGACACCACGCCGAGCGAACCCGCATTCACTGATCGCATGTAGCAATCGCTCCGCAAGGAGCTTGGATGGTGTTGAATATTGCCGATACCACACTTCCGCACCATGTGCGCTCGGATTGTCCGCCGCATTGAAGTGGAACTCGATAACGAGGTCACACCCTGCCTGCTTGGCTTGCCTCTGACGCTCTTTGCGCTTGCCTGTATAATCGCCTGTCAGCCAAACGATCTTCAAGTCGAATTCACCTCTGTTGCACCATCGGACGACTCGGACGCCATTTGCGGGCCGCCGTTGCGTCCGAGCCAGTATCCTCCGAGACCGGCAATAAACCCGACGACCGTGGTCAAAAGGGCGCCATCGATGCCCTTGTGTAACGCTGCCAGTTCGATCACCGTCAGACAGAGAATTGCGACGACGGTCGTCAACGAACTTTGCTTGCGGAACTTTTTCCGTAGCGACTTCATCGTGCTGTCCGCTCCATGTCGACGATAGAAACGATCGCTGCTAGAGCCGAAGGTTACTTCTCCGTAGATAAAGATAACGCATCGGTTGCCTCTAGGCAAGGCAAGAGAGCACTTCGGCATGCACTTCGGCGAAAATCCGTTCGGGCGCCAAAGACGCCGCTACTTCCATCACACGCTGCTTCGCCTGTCGTAACTCCCGTTCGGTCGGCCAACGATCTGGGTCAAAGGGCAAGACGGCGGGACGCGCGGCGCCCAGAAACGGATTGTCTGGGTTGCCATAGATCGGGCGATGCACGGCAAGAATGGAAGTCACGGAACCTGATGCGCCGATGCCAGAGAATCGATGCAGAACGCAAAAGAACCCGCATTCGCCCATAGCGTCCGCAAGTTCCTGTCCTTCCAACCATTCGTCAATGACCTCCATATTCCAGCGTTTCGCTAACGCCTTGAACTCGCTGTAAGCCGCTTCTACGGCTGGCGGTGCGAAGGGGTGCAAAGTCATGATGAAACGAGCGCGTTTTTTGTGATGACGAGCATAGGACAACACGGTCATCGCTCCCTTGCCCAGCCCAAAGAACCCGAACACGCCGACGAGGTCGGGATCGCCGTCAGGCTGCTGCGGACGGTGCGGATATGGGTCTAGAAGCGGCATCGGCAAGGGCTTCGCGCTCGGATGGGCACGCCGGTCAAAAGCATAGATGGCGATCACGCAACGCTCTGGGACCGGCAGCGTCACGAGCAAGTCATGGGCGATGATCACAACCGGCGCGCTGAATTCCGCAAGCTCCTGGGTAAAGTGTGGGTGTTGCCACGCAAAGTTCGGATGCCAATGTAGATAAAAGAAGCGTGCTGGATAATCAGTGCGTCCGTGAGTGAATAATGGGCGCTGCAATGCCTGCGCGTGCTGTCGCGCCGTGCGGTAGACGCCGCAACGACGCAACGGGTTGGCAATGACTGCGCAGAGCGGTTCTTGTGCCATCATCACTGCCGACTTCAAGAGCCATCCGCTCCTTCTTTTTTGCTGGTCAACTTGGCAATAGCATCAATATTGCGCACGCGTGGCTAAAATTTTAGCGGACACTCTGAGGAGGTGCGAGATCGTGCATCTGATGCGCTTGAAGCAGACCGTCTTTGACCCGACCTTCAAAATGCGGTTTGAGGCGGGCCGCTGGTATCTAGCAGAGACGCAGAATGCTGTGCCGATGTTTCCAGGACAACCTAGCGCGTTACAAGCGCGGTTTCCCGACGCAGAACTCATTCCGCTGCGCTGGGAAGAACACGGCTTTCGCGTCGTCCCGCGTTACGACGACCCAGATGAGAAAGTCTGGATTATCGTCTCCGACCCGCCTTGAG
>Ga0079992_131444_pt1 | contig 15798 bp, 15 predicted proteins | sample FaiFalFF_MnMetaG_3_FD_69197 | JGI IMG/M metagenome (GOLD analysis project Ga0079992, IMG submission 69197) | Freshwater microbial communities from Yellowstone National Park, Wyoming, USA - Fairy Falls B (FF_Mn_B) MetaG (SPADES assembly) (version 2) | ecosystem: Environmental > Aquatic >... | reverse complement strand
CCGCCCTGCCGGCGGTGGTGGGTCCATAAGGAGATGAAGGGAGTGACGAGTGACGGGTGAAGAAAGGAGGTCTCGGCGGAGCGGAAGGCCGCCTCGCGGCTTTGGCTCGGTCCTCGGTGCTCGGTATCCGGCCCTCGGCGTCGGACCGGCCCCGGTGCCGGGTACCAGGTCCCAGGTGCCTGGTCCCCGACACCCGGAGCCCGGTACCAGGCGCTTGTCTTCGAAAAACCCGCACGCGGGGTCTGCATCTTGCATCCTGTATCTTGCATCCATAATGGCAGGATTCGGAAGGCCTCAAGAGGGGGCGGCAATGCGGTATAGGTTACGGGGTTCCGCCCGACGGCGAGTCCTGTGGGTCCTTTTGTTCCTGATGACCGGAGGGTTTGGGATGGTCCGAATGGTCGGGTCGGGGACTCCGTCGCCGGAGGCAGAGGTCCGGCACTGGTGGGAACTTCGGCTCCGACGCTTCCGGTATGCTCCGACGTCGCCCCTTGCCGTTCATCGGGCCTTCTACTTGGAAGACGGCCAAACCCTGTATGCAACCGCCTACGACCCGAAGGCCGTCGAGTGGCAGACCGCTTCGTCGGTCCCGGCGGAGGCCGTTTGGGCGGTGACGTTTCGGGACCGGAAGTTTACGGCCGTCTGGAGGGCGGGACCGGCCTCGGTGCAATTTCTCCGGGCTTGGGACCCCGAGACGCTTCGGGCCGATTGGCAGGACGTAGCCTCACCGTACGTCTGGTCCGAGGGGACCCTGCGGTGGGGCGATTGGCCTCTGCATGGGAGTTACCATCCCCCGTATGGCCGAATCCTGGTCTTCCGACCCCTTTCGGAGCGGCCGGTGGCCTTTCCGGGCTTTGACCTTTTCCCTTACGACGGGCGCTTCCGGTTTCGGGCGCGGTTGATTCCGGCCGGCCAGCGGCAGACGGTCTGGGTCGAGACGTCCCGGGGACTTCAGGCACCCATGCCGGATGTCGGCTGGTTGGCGTTCGAGTGGCAGGGACGGACGTACCGCCTGCGGGCCTTTATCGAAAGCGGGGACGACCCATCGGTCCTGTTCATCATTTTTCGGGACGCCACGACGGGGAAGACGACCTATCCCATCGGGCGGTATGTCGAGGCTGAGCGTCAGCCCGACGGTTCGTACATCCTGGACTTCAACAAGGCGTATGTCCCCCTGTGCGCTTACAGCGATGCTTATAACTGCCCGATCCCGCCTCGGGAGAACACCCTGCCGTGGGCCGTCCCGGTCGGGGAACGGTACATGGGGAAGCGGTAGAGCAGTACGGCAGTAGGGCAATAGGGCAATTCGGCAATAGGGCAGTAGGGCAATACGGCATTACGGTAGTCGGTCGCCGGCTCGCTCACCCCGGCTCAGGTCCCACGGATCGCAAGGAGTGATAAGAGTGCCTGCGATTGCTAAGAGATACAGGATACAAGATGCATACCCGGTGTGCGCGTTTTCGGTCCTCGGTGCTCGGTATCCGGCCTTCGGCGCTAATCCGGTACGGGTATCAGGTATCAGGTACCAGGTGCCAGGTAGCCGGTACCTGACACCTGGGACCTGGTACCAGGTACCTGCCTTCGAAAAACCCGCACACGGGGTATGCATGATGCAGGACAAAAAGGGATCGGCTGGCTACCTGGTACTCGGAACCTGGTACTTGGCACCTCTGTCCCATTCCCGCATCTCAAATCTTATTTGTTAAGCTTTGAAATGTGGGAATGGGGCACGGGTGCCAGGTACCAGGTTCTGGGTACCTGGTAATCCGAATCCTGGTCATTTCTATCCTGCATCATGCATCCTGTATCCTGCATCCATCTCTTAACAAAGCACTACCAACCCCACCCGCACTATCGTAATGCCGTATTGCCCTACTGCCCTATTGCCGAATTGCCCTATTGCCGTACTGCCCGGTTGCCCTAAACTGGATCTGAACCTGTGACCCTGGGCGGGCGAGTCGTCGTCGATGATGCGGATCCTCATTACCGAGGACTTACCCGAACGAGCCGTCCGGCTCTTACAGGACGAAGGCTGGACGGTCGACTTCCTGAAGCACTTGGGCGGCCGTCGTCTGGCCGACGTCCTGGAAGATTACGACGCCGTCATCGTCCGGAGCGGGACCCGCCTGACGGCCGACCTCCTTCAGCGGGCTCGCCGTCTGCGGGTCATCGGCCGACCGGGAGCGGGCGTCGACAACATCGACGTTGAGGCGGCAACCCGACAGGGCATCGTCGTGATGAACACGCCGGGTCAAAACAGCGTCGCCGCCGCCGAGCACACGCTGGCCCTGATCCTGTGCGCCCTGCGGCACGTGTACGCCGCCTGTGCCAGCCTGAAGGCACACCGGTGGGAGCGGGTCCCCTTCGTCGGTCGGGAGCTGGCCGGCAAGGTCGTCGGTCTGTACGGCCTGGGACGGGTCGGTCGGGAGCTGGCCCGACGGCTCCGGGCCTTCCAAGCACGTGTCCAGGCCTATGACCCCTACGTACCCCTGGCCATCGCCCGGGAGCTGGACGTCCAGATGGTCGATTTCGACACGCTGGTCCGGACGTCCGACATCCTGAGTCTCCATGCGCCGCTGACGGAAGAGACACGGGGCGTCTTTCACCGGGACGTGTTCCGGGCGATGAAGCCGGGCGTCATTTTCGTCAACTGTGCCCGGGGGGAGCTGGTCCGGGAGGCGGACCTCCTGGAAGCCCTCGACGAGGGTAGGGTGGCGGCGGCCGCTCTGGACGTGTTTGCTCAAGAGCCGCCTCGGGACTGGCGGCTCATTGACCATCCCCGGGTCATCGCTACGCCCCATCTGGGGGGTTCGACCGTCGAGGCCCACGAGAAGGTCGGCTACGACATCGCCGTCCAGGTCCGGGACTACCTTAAGTACGGCATCATTCGGAATGCCGTCAACTTTCCGTCGGTGCCCGAGTCGGCTCAGGCCTTTATTCAGGACTACATGCGGCTGGGTTATGCCCTGGGTCAGGTCGCCGTCCAGGTCGCCGACTTCCGTCCCCGGCGGGCGCACGTCGAGTACTGGGGCCGGGTCGCCCGGGAAGAGACGCGCCCCGTCCTGGCGGCGGTCGTGGCGGGTCTCCTGCGGCCCGTCATGGGGGCCGGGGTCAATTGGGTCAACGCCGTTGCCCTGGCCGAAGACCGGGGCCTCGAGGTCACCGAGATCCGCCAAATGACGCCCCGTCTGTACGAGAGCCTGCTTCGCATTCATCTGGCCGACGAGGACGGCGTCGTCACCGTCGAGGGGACCGTCATCCAGCCGGGCGTGCTTCGCCTCGTGGCCCTGTGGGATGCGACCGTGGACGTGCCGATTCAGCCGTACCTTCTCGTCGTCCGGAATCGGGACGTGCCGGGGGCCATCGGGGCGATGGGCCAGTGCCTGGGTCAGCACGGGATCAACATCGCCTACTTCGGGCTGGCGCGCCTGGAGAGTCGGGGAGAGGCCGTCGGGGTCATCGTCGTCGACGAGCCGGTCCCGGAGCCGGTCATGGCGGCCTTGCGGGGCCTGCCGATGGTCCTGTGGGCGAGCTTCGTGCGGGTCGAGCTGACACCGCCCGCCGGGGCCCCGGAGGAGGAAGAGTAGCCGACGCCGGGCTACGGTTCGTGGCCGCGGTCATCGGACTTTATCGCCGGACTGCGGATATGCGGCCGAATTGGATCGAGACGCGATTGGAACACCTATTTTTCGTGGCCCTGGACGTCGAGACGACGGGTCTCCGTTTTCAGGAGGGCCACCGTGTCTGCGAGGTCGGCGCCGTCCTGTACGGGCCATCGGGTCTCCTGGCCTCCTTCCACTCGCTGGTCAATCCCGAGCGGGAGGTTCCCGACGAGGCCCAGAAGATTCACCAGATTCCGCCCGAGCGTCTGCGCGAGGCCCCGGTCTTTCGGGAGATGGCCTCCCTCCTCGTGCAGTTCCTGGACGCTTATCCGGTCCTGGCCTACAACGCCAACTTCGACGTGGGCTTTCTCAACTTCGAGCTGACCCGGCACGGCTTCCAGCCCCTGGCCAACCCCGTCATCGACGTCCTCGAGCTGGCCCGCCGGTTGAATATCATGGAAGCATCGACCGGCTATCAGCTCGAGCGGGTCGCCCGCAAGATGGACGTCCCTTACGATCAACGGCGGCGTCACCGGGCCCTCCACGACGCCCAGGTCACGGCCCAGGTCTTCCGTCGGATGGAACCCCTGCTGGTCCAGCGGGGATTTCATACCCTGAAAGAGCTCCTTCGGTGGCTATCGGCCGACACGGCCGTCGTCCTCCAGATGGTCCAGGTCTTTACGGACGCCCAGCTCGAGCACCGGTGGGTCCGGATCCGGTATCGTTCGATGGACAACACCGTCAGCGAACGGGTTGTCCTTCCCCTGCAAATCGAGCGCCGCAACGAGGAGTACTTCCTGACGGCCTACGACCTCCTCCGGCGGGACCGTCGGACCTTTCGGATTCGGCAGATTGAGGCCTGGGCCCTGATGGAGGCGCCGCCGACGCCGAGCCCAACCCATGACGAGATTTACGGTCCTGAGTCGTGAGACCGTGTCCATCCCGGCCTCGGCGGCCGGGACCCGCCTGGACCGCTTCCTGACCGCCCGGGCCGACGGCTGGAGTCGGACCCAGGTGCAGACCCTCATCGAGCAAGGGTGGGTCCGAGTGAACGGCCGAGTCGTCAAGCCGAGCTACCGCCTCCGGGCTGGAGATACGGTCGAGGTCACGTGGGCCCGCCTCGAAGAGGCGCCGACCCTGACGCCGGAGGCCGGTCCCCTCTGCGTCCTCTATGAAGACGAGTCCATCCTCGTCGTCGCCAAGCCCGCTGGCCTGCCCGTCCACCCCGGGGCCGGCCATCCGACGGGGACCCTCGTCCACCGGCTCCTCGCCCGATACCCCGAGATCGCCGCCGTCGGCCATCCCCTCCGGCCGGGACTCGTCCACCGCTTAGACCGGGTCACTTCCGGGCTCCTGGTCGTTGCCCGGACCCCGACGGCCTACCTCCGGCTTGTCGAGGCGTTCCAAGGCCGCCACGTGCATAAGCACTACGTCGCCATCGTCTGGGGTCAGCCCCGCTCTCCCACCGGGGTCATCGAGACCCGCATCGGACGTCATCCCCGCCACCGTCAACGCTTCGACGTCGTCTCTACCGGCGGCAAGTGGGCCCGGACCCGATACCGCCTGACTGCCACGACGGGGGCCTTCTCCCGCCTGCACGTCTGGCCCTATACGGGCCGGACCCACCAGATTCGGGTCCACCTGACCCACATCGGCCACCCCATCGTCGGGGACCCGACTTACGGCCATCGGGGGTGGCACACCGTCCGGGACCCCGTCCTCCGAGCCATGCTTCGGCGGATGGCCCGCCGACCTGCCATCGCCCTGCACGCCGGATGTCTGGCCCTGCCGCATCCCGTCTCCGGGACGGTCTTGCGCTTCCGCCTGCGGCCGCCCCGGTGGTTTCGCGCCCTGTGGGCTCGGCTACGGGCTACGGCGGATGGATAGCCCCGGACAGCCCATGCCTCCCCGGAAAGGCGAGGGCTTCTATGCCGCCTGTTTCTCTTTCTCCACCGCCAACGGCCAGGACGTCGGGAGCATGATCATCAGGGCCGCCCCCAGGAGGGCCATGTTCTTCGCGAAGCTGATCATGTCCATCATGCGGGTGTCGCCCGTCTCGGCCCAGAAGGCATGCATCTTAAAGGTCACGGGGACGAGAAACAGGACGATCAGCCATGCGCCCAGGCGGACCTTCCAGCCCAGCACGACCATGGCCCCGCCGACGAGGATCATCAGGCCCGAGACGAGGACGGCCACCTGGGGCGCCGGCACGCCCTTCATGGCCGCATAGCCGGCGAGCATTTTAAGGTTTATCAGGTGATTCAGACCGTTGTAGACGAAAAAGCCACCGTAGATGATCCGTCCGATGAGGGTGAGCCACTTCATGGGGTTTCCTCCGAAAAGTGATAAAAGTGACGGAGTGACGAAGTGACGGAGTGACGAGTGACGGGTAACGGGTAATAAATCATCTCCCTTGCCCTAATGCCGAATTGCCGAATTGCCTTCCTGGCGTCCGCAACGACTGGAACGCTACCCTCCTCATCGCCACCCCGTCACTTCCACGGACTGGGGCAGGCGGGATGTCGGGATTCCGAAACCCCGTCTGCCGAGGTGTCCGACCCAAAGGATTACCGGACCTGGAAGTGCCACGTGGCCCCGTCCGTCGCCATGATGAAGAGGGCCGCCCCCAGGAGGGCCATGTTCTTCGTGAAGTTGATCATGTCGACCATGCGCCACGTCGGGTCCGTCACCGCCCAGAAGTTATGCATCTTGAGGGTCACGGGGATCAGGAACAGGACGATGAGCAGGGCTCCCCATCGGAAGTGGAACCCCAGCAGGACCGACAGCCCACCCAGCAGGATCATCAGGCCCGAGCCGAGGACGGCCAGTCGGGGAGCCGGCACGCCCTTCGACTGGGCGTACTGGGTCATCATGGTCAGGTTCAGGAAGTGGTTGAGGCCGTTGTAAACAAAGTAACCACCATAGAGGATACGTCCGACGAGATGGACGATGGGCCACCATTCGGCCATCGCAACCTCCCCAGACCCGACCGCCGACCGGTCGGGGAGTGGCTACTTGGGTCGCCGCCACTCACGGCGAGAATCTGATATGGATGCAGGATGCATACCCAGTGTGCGCGTTTTCCAGCGGTCGGGCTCGGTCCTCGGTGCTCGGTGTTCGGCCCTCGGCGTTGATTGGGTCCCGGGTCCCAGGTGCCAGGTACCCGACACCTGGTACCCAGTACCGGGTACCAGGTGGAATGCCGTCTCATGCTTCGAAAAACCGCACACGGGGTATGCATGATGCAGGATAGGAAGGGCTCGGATCCCGGCTACCCGGTACCCGGAACCTGGCACCTGACCCCATGCCCTATTCCCCCATTTCAAATCTTAACAGAGCACTACTGTTTATAGAGTGACGAGTAACGGGGAATAATTCATTGCCGTACTGCCGTATTGCCCTACTGCCGTATTCCAACTTCCTCCGGGGCCCAGGGCCGTCTTATTGGGGCCGCCCCGTCCAACGGTCCAGGACACTCTTTTGGACGTACCGCAGGTAGAGGGCCCGCACGAGCGACTGGAGGGTCTCCCGCAGGCGGCGGGGCCCGTCGTCCGTCCCCTCTCCGAGGTCTCGGGCCCGTCGCCGGAGCCGCACCTCCCATCGGGCCAGGTGCCGGGCCGCCTGGACGTACGGCCGGAGGTCCGCCAGGGTCGCGCCCGTCAGCCGCCGGACCTCATCCAGGAGCCGAAGGATGACGATGTCCTCGGGCTCCAGGTAGCCCGACTCGGAGCAGGGGAAGATGAAGCCGAGGCGGGCCGCCTGGTCGATGTCCTCGGCCGTCCAGCCCAACATCTGTCGGACGTCTTCGAGGGGCCGGGCCTCCCAGCCGTTGGCCTCGGCCGTCTGCAGAAACAGCTCCATGAGCGTCGGCTCGGCATGGGGGTCCGTCTCCATCCGGCGGACGATGGCCCGGACGACCCGGAGGGGCAGGTGCCGCCGGAGGCGTAGGTGGAGGATCAGGGCCAGGCGTTCGACGTCGGCCGGGCAGTAGAGGCGATGGCCGCCGCCTGTCCGCCGGGGTCGGATCAAGCCCTGCTGTTCCCAGAATCGGACCTTACTGACGGTCACCTCGGGAAAGCGAGGCTTGAGGTAAGCGACGACCTCCCCGATGGTCCAGAGCCGTTCGGTCGGGCCCTTGGGCCGGTCCATTCATAAACCTCAATTTCACTTTAGATCATAGGCCCCGGACCGCCGACCGTCCAGCCCGTGGACGGACCGACCGGCGGGCCTTAAGTTTCGATCAGGACCGCAGACCCGGGAGGCTACGGACCATGACGCGCACGTTCACCCTCGAGGAAGCCGAGGCCCTTCGCCGTCAACTGGAACCCCAGCTCCGACGTCTCCGGGAACTCTACCAGGCCGCCCGCCGGAGTCAGGCCCGCCTGGAGCGCCTCCGGGAACGCATCCGCCTAAGCGGCGGCTACTATGCCCTCCCCGAGACGACGGCCATCGTCCAGCGGATCCAGCGCCGAGAATCGGCGTTCCAACGCTTTCTCGATTCGATCCAACGCCTGGGCGTCATCGTCCGGGACGTCGAGACGGGCTTGGTCGACTTCCCCGGTGAATTGGAGGGTGAGCCCGTATACTGGTGCTGGAAACTCGATGAAGCCCGCATCTTGTACTACCATCGGCCCGATGAAGGCTTCCAGGGCCGCAAGCCGATCCCCTTCGAACGGGTCGCGCGGGGCCGGCCGGGCGGATGAATCGGCTTTCGGTCTTCAGGAGTCCTCCGCCCGGCACCGAGTCAGGAATCCTGCCCGGACGGGCCGGACGGGAATATGGAACCCCGCCCGCGCGGGCGGAGCGGGGAGGGCCCCACTGCCTTCCTGCCTTATTGCCTTATTGCCCTATTGCCTTATTGCCTTACTGCCCTCCTGCCTTACTGCCTATTGCTCTCCCGCCGGACGGCCGGGTTTCCTTTACGGATACGGCGGCATGTGGATGGAGGCCCTCTGGGACTGGGCAAAACGCTGGGACCTTCGGGTCTTCTGGGTCGGTGGGACCGTCCGGGATGCCCTCCTGGGTCGGTCTTCCCCGGACGCCGATGTCGCCGTCCAAGTAACCGACCCGGACCGGTGGAACGACGTCATCGCCGACTTTCATCAGACGGTCGCCGCCCGGGGCGACTCGGTCGTCGGGCTCCAACCCGAGAAGCGCACGTACCGGTGGGTCCTGAAACGGGAGGGTGGCCCTTCGTGGGTGGACATCGTCTTCTTCGAGGGGACCATCGAGGACGAATTGGCCCGCCGGGACTTTACGGTCAACGCCATGGCCGTCGAGTGGACGGCCGCCGCGGTGGCCCGCTGGGTGGCGCAGGGCGGTGTCTCCCTCACCGGCGGTCCGGAGCCCGTCATCGACCCCTGGGGCGGCCGGGCCGACCTCGAGCGGAGGCTCCTACGGGTCGTCCGGCCGGAGAATCTATGGGACGACCCCGTGCGGATCGTGCGGGCTTACCGGCTGGCCGCCCAGCTGGGATTTGAGATCGACCCGGCGACCCGACAGTACCTGGCTTTAGAGATTCCGGCCCTCACGACCGTCCCGGGCGAACGGCTCCACGGCGAGGTCCTGAGGTGGCTGATGGCACCTCATGCGGATACGTGGATCCGGGCGGCCGACGCCGACGGCTTGTGGGAAGTCCTCTTCCCAGACGTCGGGCCGATGAAGGCCTGCGAGCAGGGCGGGTACCATCATGCGGACGTGTGGGGCCACACCCTGGAGGTCGTCCAGGCGGTCGGTCCGGTCCTCGACCGCCTGGGTGCGGACGGTCGGCTTCAGGCCCTCGTCCGGCAGGTCCGGGAGACACCCTTTGCGATGGGCTTCCCGCGGTATCCCTTCCTCAAGCTGGCCGCCCTCTTGCACGACGTTGGCAAGCCTTACGTTCGGTCCGTCCGACGACCGGGCGTCTATGCCTTCATCGGCCACGCCGAGGTCGGAGCCCGCATCGTAGAAGGGATCCTTGAACGGCTCTGCCTCTCCCGCAGAGCCCGGACCTGGGTCCAGTGGCTCGTCCGTTTCCACATGGCTCCCCTGGAGGCCTGGAAGGCGATGGGACCCGACCGGGCGGTGACCTATTTGCTCCGGCGCTTTGGCCCCGAGGCCGTCTGGCTGGCCGTCCTGTCGGCGGCCGACCAGTTGGGTAAGGCCGGACCCCGGATGGAGGCGACCCGGCGGGAGGAGTTCGTCGCCATGGCTCGGCGGGTCGCCGAGCGGGTCCTCGAGGGTTCTCCCGAAGAGTGGACCTTTCCCCTGCGGGGGTCGGACCTCGTCGAGGCGCTGGGGATCCCGCCGGGTCCGACCGTCGGTCGGCTCCTGGAACGCCTTCGGCGGGATTGGGAGCGGGGCCGCTTTGACACCCGGGAAGAGGGCCTGGCCTATGCCCGTCGGACGGGCAGATAGCTTGCATCGGATGGCCGGCATCTTGTATCTTGCCTGGGCTTCCCATCGGTGGACGAGCGATGGCCCGGAAGTGGAAGAGGGAACCGTCGGAAAGGTCGGAGGCGCCCCCGGCGAAGGACCGGAAGGTCCGCCGACCCTTTTCATGGTTCTGGTTTCTGGCGTCGCTGGTGTGGACCCTCTCGGTCGGCGTCGGGATCGCCGTCGGATGGACGTTCACGTCCGTCTCCGGTCTGGCGGAACGGGTCCGGGAGCTGGAGAAGCTCCGACCCAGCCTTCCTTCGGTCGTCTACGACATGAACGGTCGGCCCGTCTATGAGTTTGCCGTTCAGAAGCGGGTCCCCGTCGAACGCTACGAGGACATCCCGCCCCTCCTGCGGTCCGCCATCGTGGCCGTCGAGGACGACGATTTTTTCCGGCATCCGGGGATCAATCCCCTGAGCATGCTCCGGGCAGTGTACTACAACTTGCGGGCCGGCCGAGTCGTCCAGGGCGGTTCGACGATCACCCAGCAGTTGGCCAAGATGCTGTTTCTGACGCCGGAGCGCACGCTGGACCGCAAGTTAAAGGAGATTTTCCTGGCCCTCCATATCGAGAAACACTTTACGAAACAGGAAATCTTTCTGCACTACTACAACAACGTCTACATGGGCCACGGGGTATACGGCTTTGAGGCGGCCGCCCGCTACTACTTCGGCAAGCCGGCGGCCCAGCTCCGACCGGAAGAGGCGGCCCTCCTGGCCGGTCTCGTCAGTGCGCCGAATCGGTACTCGCCCTACCTGAATCCCCAGCGGGCGGGCCTGCGGCGGAACTATGCCCTCCGCCGTCTCCTGGAGGAGCGGGTCATTTCCCGGGACGTTTACGAGCGGGCTCGGCAGACGCCCATTCGGGTCATCGCCCACGAGGAGAGGCCGCAGGTGGCGGCCTACTTCCTCGAAGAGGTCCGCCGCTTCATCGAGGCGAAATACGGGTACGACACCCTGTACACGGGGGGTCTCCGCATTTACACGACCCTGGACTTGACGGCCCAACAGCTGGCCGAGGCGGCCCTCCGAGACGGCTTGTACGAACTCGCCCGGCGTCAACCCTGGTCGGGCCCCCTGCGGAACGTCTGTGAGGACGCATGCGACCCGTCGGACCTGGCGAGCTTGAACTTGCCCGAGTGGTCGAGGACCCTTTCGGTCGGCGATCGCCTCCCGGCCCTCGTCGTGAGCGTCAGCCCCGAGGGTGCCGTCTACCGCATCGGGACCTTCACCGGCCTTTGGAAGCCCCCAGACCTGGCCGACCTCCGGGCGTCCAACCTGCTCCGAAAGCTTCGTCCCGGCGACGTCGTCATGGCCCGCATCGAGGGCCTGGACCCCGAGCACCGGACCCTTCGGGCCCGGCTGGAGAACGTCCCCCTCGTCGAGGGGGCCATCGTCGTGATGGACACCGTCACGGGCGAGGTCCGGGCCATGGTCGGGGGCCTGGACTTCCAGCGGAGCCAGTTCAATCGGGTGACGCAGGCTCGGCGGCAAGTCGGCTCGGCCTTCAAGCCCATCGTGTGGACGGCGGCCCTCGAGGCGGGCCTTTCGCTATCGACGATCGTCGAGGACGCCCCCTTCTTTTATGAGGACCCCATCACCCACGTCGTGTGGTCTCCGGGGAATTTTGACAACCGCTTCATGGGATGGGTCACGCTCCGGCGGGCCTTGGAATTTTCCCGCAATACCGTTTCGGCCCGGCTTATCACACGGGTCGGCGTCGAACGGGTCCTCCAGGTCGCCCGGCGGCTGGGGATCGAGAGTCCCATCCCGCCGTATCCGTCCATCGCCCTCGGGGCTGTCGACCTCACGCCTCTGGAGCTTACGGCCGCCTATGCGGCCTTCGCCAACGGGGGGCTCCGGGTCCGGCCTTACTGGATTCGGCGAGTCGAGGACCGCTACGGTCGGCCCCTGGAGGTGCACGTGCCCCAGACGGACGATGCCCTTTCGCCGGAGGTCGCCTTCGTCGTGACGTGGGCCCTGCGGGGTGTCGTCCTGCGGGGGACAGCGGCCGGCCTGGCCCGAAATCTCCCCTTTGAGGCGGCCGGCAAGACGGGCACGACGGACGAATTCACGAACGCCTGGTTTATCGGGTTTACACCGTCGGTCGTCTGCGGCGTGTGGATCGGTTACGACGAGCCCAAGCGCCTGGGGTACAACGAGACGGGGGCTCGGGCGGCCCTCCCCATCTGGGTCCGGTTCATGCGGGCTTACATGGAGGGTCGGCCCCCCGAGACCTTTCAGGCCCCAGCCGGCGTCGTCATGCTTCCCGTCGACTACTACACGGGCTTGCGGGCTTCGCCGGAATGCGACGGGCCCGTCATCTTGGAAGCCTTCCTGCCGGGCACGGAGCCCCTCGAATACTGTAGCCCCGTCAAGAATCAGGAAGTCTCCCACGCCGAGGGGACGTCTGTCGGCTTCTGAGAGACGGGCTTTCCCCGCGTCCGGTCTTACGGATAGATGCCCCGGATGCGGGTCGCCTGGGCGACCCGCTCGATGGCCAGGACCTGGGCGGCCTGACGGGGGTTGACCCGGCGGCCGTACTGTTTCTGAAGCGCTCCCAACTTGTTCATCACGTCGTGATAGGCCCGCCGCATCACGTTTTCCAGTTCGCTGTACACCCGGCGGTCGTCCCAGAAGAACGAGTACAGGTCCTGGACCCACTCAAAGTACGAGACGGTCACACCCCCGGCGTTGGCCAGGACGTCGGGTAGGATGAGAATCCCCTTGTCCCACAGGATGGCATCCGCCTCCGGCGTCGTCGGACCGTTGGCGGCCTCGACGACGATACGGGCCCGAATGCGGTCGGCGTTGTCCTTCGTGATCTGGTTCTCGACGGCCGCCGGGATCAGGATGTCGCAGGGGACCTCCAGGACGTCCCGGTGCCCGATGCGCTCGGCGTCCCGGTACTCGACGACCGTCCCCGTCGTCGCCTTGACGTGGATGACCCGTTCGACGTCCAGACCCTTCGGATTGTAAATGCCGCCCTTGGAGTCGCTGACGGCCACGACGATGGCCCCGGCCTTGGCAAAGAGTTCGGCGGCGTACATCCCGGCGTTGCCGAAGCCCTGGATGGCGACCCGCTGGCCCTCCAACTTCTCGCCCCGGTCGGCCAGGGCTTCCCGGGTGACGTAGAGGCATCCCCGCGAGGTGGCGTCATTCCGACCGATGGAGCCGCCGATCTCGACGGGCTTGCCCGTGACGACGCCGGGGATCGAGTAACCGTGATGCATCGAGTAGGTGTCCATGATCCAGGCCATGACCTGGGGGTTTGTGTTGACGTCGGGGGCCGGGATGTCCCGCTCGGGACCGATCAGGATGGAGATCTCCGTCGTATAGCGCCTCGTCAGGTTCTCTAACTCCCGCTGGCTCATTCGCTTGGGGTCGCAGACGACGCCGCCCTTGGCCCCGCCGAAGGGGATGCCGACGACGGCACACTTCCAGGTCATCCACATCGCCAGGGCCTTGATTTCGTCGAGGGTGACGTCGGGCGCATAACGGATGCCGCCCTTGGCCGGTCCTCGGGCCAGGTTGTGCTGGACCCGATAGCCCGTAAACACGTGGATGGAACCGTCGTCCATCTTGACGGGGAAGTGGACGGTCAGTTCCCGTTTGCACGTGCTCAGGACTTCTCGGAGTCCATCCTCCAGGCCCATCAGGTCGGCGGCCTGAAAGAACTGCTGACGCGCCATCTCCCACGGATTGACGGACGTCATGGCCCACCTCCTTGTGGGTCTCGGCCCCACTCCGCTGTGGGGTCCCAGACGCGGGTCTCGAAGACCCGCTCAGGGTATTTTTCCCTTTCCATACGGTCAGCGCAATGCGCCTCCGCCGCTGGCTCAGTGCAGAAGCCACCGGACGCCGTGGAGGCTCAAACCCGTCACGACACCGGCGACGATGTCGTCCGTCATCACGCCGAATCCATGAGGCAGGCGTTCCAACCGTCGAAGGCCCAGGGGTTTCACGACGTCCAGGAATCGAAATATCAGGAAAGCCGCTACCAGCCAGGGCCACTCCAGGGGCAGGCCCATGAGGGCGATCCACTGGCCGCTCCACTCGTCGACGACGATGAAGGAGGGGTCTGGCGTGCGGAGCCGTTCCTCGCAGACGCGGGCGGCCCGAATGCCCAGAAGGGTCGTCAGGAACCATAGGGGAAGCTGGACACTCAAGGGGACCCGACCCAGGCCGAGTCCATAGGCCAGGGTCACGACGGCACTCGCCAGGGTCCCGGGCATGAAGGAGAAGAAGCCCAGAAGCCCCATCGAGGCGAACCACAGCCAAGCCCGATGACCCTCGAAGTAGTCCCGGATGCTTACGTACTTGCGAGGGCCTTTCAGAAACCGGGTGCCGTCCGCACGGAAAGAGAACATCGAACCGTTGATCCACGTCCCGCATACGCGTGCGGGGTCTATTTATTAGCCTTCGTGCTGTCCAAGTTCGCAGGAGTCGGCTCGAAGAGGTTGGGCAGGTGTCCACTGGCCACCCATCATAGGAGTGACGGTGAGGAGCTGAGATACGCGAAGTGCGTTCTACCATGGAGAACCAGAATTACACAGTCGGGTGGCGATCGTTTTGTAAGTGATGTATCGCAAGGGAATCCTCCGTCGGAGGGGTGCCAGGATTCCGGAGACCCGGACTTACCGGTGCCGCCGAGGCGAGCATGGGGACATCGTCCAGAACGGATGGAATTGATACGGGAACCCGCAGTACCCCTGCAAGGCCTGTGGGGCCTACGGGGAGAGGGTCCGCCTGGGGGGACGACCGAGACGGTATGGAGTTTCCATCGGGGCGGTCCGGAAGCCGCCTCTTTTCCCCCTGGTAGCCGAGACCCTGGGGCCGGCCGAGGGAGGGGACGTCCTGGGAGTTTCGGGGGGCGGAAGGACCAGAAGGTCTGGATGTCGGCGCACCCGGCAGGTCGTGGCCTGCGTCGTGGGAGACCGAAGCGAGGCCACCGGTCGGAGGCCGGAAGCCTATCGGGGCGGCCTACGGCCGACCTACCGCTCCGTGGACAAGCCGTCGGGCCAGCGGGCTCATACCGAGCGCTGGCATCCCACGGCCCGTCAGCAGTGGGCCCGTTACGTGCGGAAGACACTATCTTTCTCCAAGTCACTGGCTTTCCATGAGGCGGTGACTCAATGGTTTGTCCCGGACTCCAACCTGGGACTCCTGCCATCAGTTTGATCACCACCATAATCATTCGGATTCACCTCCAAGGGCCGCCGATAGGCGTCCAGGGCCTGCCCCAGGGAAGCCGTGGGGTCCAGACCCCGGCGGAGTTCGTACTCGCCCCAAAACCGGTAAGCCCGGCCCAAGTTACGGTAAACAAAGTAAAGGTTCGGATTCAAGCGCAGGGCCATCTGAAAAGCCTCGACGGCCCGGCGGAGCAGGTCGGCCGGAGTGCGGCCGCGTTCCAGTTCATATTCAAGCAGGTTCCCGTACATGATTCCTATGGTAATGCCCAAATCATGACTGATGACGGGGTTCATGCGGGAAGCCGTGGGGCCCGGCGTCCGATCATTGCCGTGTTGCCCTACTGCCGTGTTGCCTTCCCGTCCGACTACCGTGTAGTGTAAAAACGCCCCACCCACTGCGTCAGTAACGACTTGAACACTACTATTCCCATTATGTTGTAGCGGTAAGCGTTTGGACTGATCTGGAGGGCCTTCCGGTAGTTCTCGATGGCCTTTTCAAAAGCCGAACCGAGATCGACTCCCCGGGCATTTAGGTACGTTCCCTGGACTTCATAGACGTCGCCGAAAACCTCGTAACCGATGACCTCA
>Ga0079992_132807_pt1 | contig 15804 bp, 10 predicted proteins | sample FaiFalFF_MnMetaG_3_FD_69197 | JGI IMG/M metagenome (GOLD analysis project Ga0079992, IMG submission 69197) | Freshwater microbial communities from Yellowstone National Park, Wyoming, USA - Fairy Falls B (FF_Mn_B) MetaG (SPADES assembly) (version 2) | ecosystem: Environmental > Aquatic >... | reverse complement strand
CTAATTTCTGATCCTCAAGTTATTATAAGATCTGCTTTTCCTGTTATTTCAGGAGAGAAAGGGGAAGTTTGTCCAAAGGAAACAACCGAAGTTTCAAACCTAGATATGAGAAAAATCTATCTTGGTGATGATTTTTGTCCAAAAGATGAGTTTCTGAAAGCTATTTCTAAAACAGCCGATTTTTTAATTCAGAATGCAAAAAAATGTAAAAGGGAATTGGAGGGAAATTGTGTAGAGTTTATTTGCAAAGGAGGAGATCCTAAGAACTGTGTTCTTGGAGATTTTGTTGGTAAAAAATTTGACTATTTAATAGATATACCTCAAAAAGAGCTTTTTGAACCGACATATTATGGAAATAAGTATTTCAGAAAAAGTGCGGGAACTGGTCTTGTTTATGCGGCATATTTTGAATCAGTAAAGTTGAGCGGCAAAGTCACAACGAAAGAAGATCTTTTTTCGGTTTCTCTTGATTTTAAGGAACCATCAGGGGAAAAAGAGTTTGTTGCTTTTGAAGTAAGTAGTAGTAGTGGTCAGACACTGAAATATATATGCGAGGCTAAACCAACTGGTACTGAGGTTTGGTTTGCAATTCCTGGGGGCGTCGCAGATGATCCTGCTTCTCCTTATTTTGCAAATATGATAACAGCTTGGGCTTGTCAGCGAGAGTGGCTCAAAGGCGTCACGCAAGGATACTGTGCTATACCGAAAGAGATTTTACCTAAAAATTTCAGTCAAGAAGAGCTCTTTAAAATAAGTTTTTCAAAATTTGAGACAGATTTCTCTTCTTTAATGAGTGGAAATTATCATACATCACCCGTTTGCAACGGGAAAGAAATTTATCTTGTTTTTACTCCACAGTAAAACAAAAAATAAAAAGTCGCAAAAATTGAAAATCTAATTTTTTGAGTTAATAGATAGTGAGCGATGAAGGTGAGAGAAAAAGATATAGCTTTTCTTGACAGTTTAATAAGGAGAGTGCCTGACTTTCCAAAAAAAGGAATACTGTTTTATGATATAAGCACTCTTTTGAAAGACGGAAGAGGTTTTTCTCTTGCGGTTGATCTTATAGCAGAGAAGCTAGAAGAAAATATAAATTTAGATAAGGTTACGAAGTTTTTAAGTATTGAATCTCGTGGTTTTATTTTTGGTGCAGCTCTTGCGTACAAGTTCAAAAAAGGTCTGGTTATAGTCAGAAAAGAGGGAAAACTTCCAGCAGAAACAATATCTTACTCTTACGGTCTTGAATATGGTGTTGCAACCGTTGAGATGCATGTTGACGCGGTAGAAAGTGGAGATAATTTTGTAATTGTTGATGATCTTCTTGCAACGGGAGGAACGGCTCTCGCAACTTTAAAATTAGCCGAAGATTTGGGCGGTCATGTTTTGGCGAGCGCATTCCTTGTTGAACTTGAAAAGCTTGAAGGAAGAAAGAAGTTAGAGGAAAAAGGCATAAAGGTAATTTCTATCTTAACATATTAAATGTTTCAGTGCGCACGATAGTATCAATTATATTTTTTAAGCACCGAGCTTTGTTTTTGTTAAGGTCTGTATGTTATATATGCTTTGTATGAGAAAAGAAAACTTGGATCAAATTGTATAATATTTAGGTTTTTGAGATAGTAAAGAATAATCTCATAGCTGAAAAACTGAAAGTAAAAATCCTGAGAATAAAAAGAGCAGAAAGCAAAAATGTGTTTAAGGTAATGTAAATATTATCTGAACAAAAAAACAGTTTGTTTTGAAAGTAATGGAAAAGTTAAAATAAGATGTCTAAAATAGAAAGGAAGGAATAAGAAAAGTTTTAGTTTAAAAAATAAAAGGGAGGTGTAAAAAGTATGATAAACATTCCAGAAGAAACTTTAAGGTGGTTTCAAGGGGATGAGCTAAGGGCGAGGGTCTTTTATGAAAAGTACGCTCTGCGTGATATGGAGGGAAGGATAATAGAGAAAACTCCACCTGAGATGTGGAAGAGAGTTTCAAGGGAAATCGCATCAAAAGAAAAGACTCCTGAGCTTCAAAGTGAGTGGCAAAGGAAATTCTATGAAATTCTTGAAGATTTCAAGTTTGTTCCTGGTGGAAGAATCCTTTTTGGTGCGGGGAATCCTCGTAAATCCACACTGTTAAACTGCTACTATATACCTATAAAGGAAGATTCAATAGAGGGAATATTTGATTGTGCAAAGGAGATGGCAAGAACATATTCTTATGGCGGAGGAGTAGGAATAGATATAACAATCCTAAGACCGAAGGGTAGTCCTGTTAATAACTCTGCTATTTTCTCAACGGGTGCTGTATCTTTTATGGACCTTTTTTCAAAAGTTACAGGAACAATAGGTCAAGCCGGCAGACGTGGTGCCCTCATGATTACATTAGAAGTTCGTCATCCAGATGTTTTTGATTTCATAGATGTAAAGGATGATCCTCTGAGAATAAATGTTAGGTACGCGAATATATCACTAAAAATATCAGACGAGTTCATGAGAGCTGTTAAAGAGGATGGTTTGTTTACTTTATGGTTTGAAAGCGAAAAAGTAAAAAGAATTGAACATAAAGTTAGAGCTCGTGATATTTGGGAAAGGCTTGTAAAAAGAGCTTGGAGCTCAGCCGAACCAGGAGTTATATTCTGGGATACAGCAAAAAGATATTCACCAACAGAGTATGATGACAAAATGGCAATAAAAGGATGTAACCCGTGTTCAGAACAGATGCTTGAGGACTATGGTTGTTGCAATCTTGGAAACATAAATCTTTCAAAGTTCGTGAAGAATCCGTTCAAGAAAAAACCAGATGTTGAGAAGTTCTGGAAGCTTGTTTATGAAAAATCTCCAGATGAGGCTATGGATTATGCGGAAAAGAAAGGTTGGGCTTATCCAGATATTAGAGAACTTGAGAAAGTTGTAAGGTATGGAATGAGATTTTTAGATAATGTTTTAGATTATTCCGCACTGCGTCATCCGCTTCAGCAACAAAGGGAGGCAAGCCTTTACACAAGAAGAACAGGACTTGGTGCAACCGGACTTGCAGACTTTCTTGCAATGATGAGAATAAAATACGACACTGATGAGGCGGTTTATATGATGGATAAGCTCTTTGAGTTCATAAAAAATATAGCTTATGACGAAAGTGCAGAGCTGGCAAAAGAAAAAGGACCTTTTCCTGCTTTTCAAAGAGAAAATCATCTGGAGAGACCATTCCTAAAACCTAACGGTCGCGGTCACGGTATAAGAGAAGATGTTCTTGAAAAAATTTGGAACTATGGACTTCGGAACGCTTGTCTCCTCACAATACCGCCTGTTGGTTCGGGAGCAATACTTGCGGGAACAACAGGAGGAATTGAACCTATATTTGCCCTCTCATACATAAGAAGGTCTGAATCTTTGTCTCGTGGAACATATAAAGTTTATCATCCGCTCGTTGCTGTTTACCTTGCAGAGTTTGGAGGAGATGAAAGAAATCTACCTGACTTTTTTGTCACGGCTCATCAAATAGATCCAAAAATGCGAGTCAAAATTCAGGGAACAATTCAAAAGCATATCGACTCATCTATATCGTCAACCGTAAATCTACCAAATAATACTACTCCGGAAGAAATAGGGAAAATATACGAGTTAGCTTGGGAACTCGGATGCAAGGGAATAACGGTTTATAGAGAAGGTTCAAGAGAGGGCGTTCTTATAACAGAGGAACAAGCCTCAAAATCTAAATCTGAGTCAGAGGGCGTAGCTTCAGTTTTAGTTAGTGAATGTCCAGAATGTGGGGGAGTGCTCAAAAAAGTGAATTCGCATCATATATGTAAATCTTGTGGAATAACTATATAAGTAAGATAGAATATGGGATAGAAAACTCATAGTATTAGAAAACTAATAGTATAGAAAACCAGATGATTATTTGAATTATTCGGTTCAAATTTTGTTTTTCAGTTCAAATTTTGTTTTTTTAGTCTATTCTGTTTTTTGATCTATCAAGTTTAAAATTTCTTTTTATATGTGTGGGATTGTAGGGTATGTTGGAGAAACTAATGTTCTTTATGTTCTTATACCAGCACTCCAAAGGCTTGAATATAGGGGCTATGACTCTGCTGGAATTGCTGTTATAAAAGATGGAAAAATAAAGATTGCCAAGAAAAAAGGAAAGATTTCACAGCTTATATCCTATCTTTCGGAGATAGATTTTCCAACTTACGCAAATATAGGTATAGGACATACAAGATGGGCAACTCATGGAGAACCATCAGATAGTAATGCACATCCGCATTTAGATTGTACAGAAAAAATAACGGTTGTCCATAACGGGATAATAGAAAACTTTGCTGAAATAAAGTCTGAACTTCTTTCAAGTCATTCTTTTTCTTCTGAAACAGACACAGAAGTTATAGCTCATCTTATAGAGGAGGAAATTAAAACTGGTAAAGTTGATTTTGAAACAGCATTTGAGAGAGCAATATCAAAGATTGACGGAACTTGGGCGATAGCCTCTTTTTACTCTGACGAACCAGATAAAATAATTTGTGCAAGAAAAGGCGCACCACTGGTTATAGGAATTTGGGATAAAGGTTTCATAATTTCTTCTGATATCCCTTCCTTACTCCCATTTACAAGAAAAATTATTCCCCTTGATGATGGAGACATTGCAGTTGTTTCTCCAAAATCAATAAAAATAAAAAATAATGGTGTCCCTGTTGAAAAGAAATATATTGAGATAAACTGGGATATATCTCAAGCGGAAAAAGGTGGTTATAGACATTTTATGCTCAAGGAAATTTTTGAGCAACCTCATGTTGTTGAAGATACTATAAAGGAGTTTATATCTATATGGGACGAAGTAAGATCTAAATTTCTTCGAGATAAAAGGTTTATAATTACTGCATGTGGAACATCTTATCATGCTGGACTTTTAGGGAAATTATGGTTAGAGCATATTGCTCGTGTTAGAGTTGATGTTGAGTACGCCTCTGAGCTCAGATACAAAGATTTTGATTTTAGAGATTCCGTTTTGATCGCAATAAGTCAATCGGGAGAGACTGCTGATACACTTGAAGCTGCAAGAAAAGCAAAAGCCGAAGGAAGTGAAATTATATCTTTGGTAAATATACTGGGTTCAACTCTCGCTCGTGAATCAGATATTGTTCTTCACACTAATGCAGGTCCGGAAATAGGTGTTGCAGCAACTAAAACTTTTTTATCTCAAATTACGAGTTTATATCTCCTTGCTGTTATGCTTTCAGGTGAAAATAAAAATTCTGAATTCATAAAAAACTTAAGGAGAATTCCCGATAAAATTAATCAGGTTTTAAATCAAAATGGGTTCATAGAAAGTATAGCAGAAAATGTTTCAAACTTCAAGCACGCATTTTATCTTGGTAGATGGTTATCTTATCCAGTTGCTATGGAGGGTGCTTTAAAGCTCAAAGAAATTTCTTATATCCACGCAGAAGCTTATCCGGCTGGTGAGATGAAGCATGGTCCTATTGCTCTGATTTCCCCAGAGTTTTTAAGCGTTTTTATAGCTCCGCAAGATAGAGTTTTCAAAAAAGCAATTTCAAATCTTATGGAGGTTAGAGCAAGACACGGAAAGATAATCCTCTTATCTGATTCTCAGATCCAGGTTCCGGAAGTTACGACAATAACTATTCCGTCTGTTCCGGAGCTTCTTTCTCCTTTTGTTTCAACGCCTGTTTTGCAACTTCTTGCATACCACACAGCTGTGATCTTGGGGCACGATGTAGATCAGCCAAGGAATCTTGCGAAAAGCGTCACAGTGGAATGAAAATTTAAAGAACACTCTTTATTTTCCTTTTTATTTTTTCTAATATTCCTTCTTTTTTGCTGTCTTCAAATTGAGCTACAAAGATTAAATCAACATCTTTTCCAACATACTCTTCAGCTGGAATTATCCACAGAACTTTTCTTGATGATAAAATTTTTCCGTTTGTGCTTATAACTTTTCCGGGGAATTCAACTTCAATGGTTGAGTTAAGATCTTTAAACATGGATTTTAGTATTTCTCTCTGGTGTAGTTCTCCTCTTATTCTGTAATAACCTCTGAATTCTTTTTTACCGTTTCCTAAATCTTCCAAAGTGTATTTTGAGAATGCATCTGAAAGTTTTGATATATCTTTGAACTCAAATTCAACCCATACTCTCATCATGTTCTCATTCTCGTATGCGCTACCTGTTCTTATGACTTTGAAACCTTCTTTTTTTGCAATTATTTCAGCGAGTTTATCTTCGTTTATTGCTAATTTCTCTTCATCGGGGGCTGAATATATGCCTTTGGCTACTACATAATCAATTCTACCGTATCCAGAACCATCTCCGTTTAATTTGAATTTTGCGTGAATTTCTATGCATGAAATCAAATGAAGAAGTGCCAATATTAAGATCAAGAAAGAGAGTTTTTTTCTATAAGGAGAGTTTTTTTCTATTAAATTTGCTTTTATTTTGTTCCCTCTTGTTTTGGACATATTCATATTGTAAATTTATATTAGGGTTAAAAGTTTATATTTTCTACTACATTATTGATCTATTTATTTCAAGTATTGGGACTATTACAGAGAGCATTATGAAGAAAATCATAGCTCCTATTGAGAGAATAAGAATGGGCTCTATAAGAGATGTGACACCTGAAAGGAATGTTTCGAGTTCGGAAGAAGTTATTTGAGATATATTCCAGAACATCTTTTCAATCTCTCCTGACCTTTCTCCTACTGCTATCATGTTTGCTATCATCGGGGGGAAAATATCAGATTCTGCAAAACGTTCGGATATATTTCTTCCTTCTATTGCATACTCTTTACTTTCTCTTAAAACTTTTTTTATATGCACATTTGTTGATATTTCCTCTGCCGTTTCTATTGCTTTGACAAGTGGAACGCCTGCTCGTGTAAGTGTCGCAAGAGTAGAAAATATTCTGTATGTTTCCCCAAGAATATGTATCTTTGAATATATAGGAATTTTTAATCTCAGAAGATCAAAATTATATCTTATCTTTGGAACAGAAAGTATTTTTTTTCTTAATAAAAACAATCCGACTAATGCAAGGAGGAAATATGGTGCCGTTGCGGAGAAAATTTTAGAAAATGTTATGAGTAGTCTTGTATATATTGGTAAAGATTTTCCCACATCTTCAAGAAGTTGGGATATTTTTGGCACGACAAAACTCAAAAGAACCCACATAACTATTCCCATAACAGAAACGATAAATACTGGATACACCATCGCAGATGTTATCCTTGACCTTAATGCTATCTGCTTTTCAAGATATTCTCCAAGGTCTTCCATTACCTTATCAAGTTCTCCTGATGTCTCACCAGACCTCACCATTCCTATGTATATTTCAGGAAAAATATTTCTGTGTTCAGATAGAACCTGAGAGAAAGATTTACCTGATTTTATCCCCTCTGAAAGCGAAATTATCACTTGCCGAAGCGATAATTTCCTTGTTTGTTTGGCTATTGTATCAAGAGAATCTGTAAGAGATATGCCGGCCTTCAGAAGGGAAGCCACTTGCCGTGAAAAAACTGCTATATCTTGCCTTGAAATTCTTGAAAAAGGTGATATATTTAAGTCCAATTTCAGGTTCAAACTGAATTTTGTAAGTGAATCTCCTGATTTTTTCCCTTGATTTATTCCAACTTTTTTTTGTACTGCCTCGTTTATTTTTGTCACGATTATTCCTTCTTCTTTTAATTTTGTTAGAGCTTCTCTTATTGAGTTTGTCTCTATTATCCCTTTTATTTTCTTTCCGTTTTTTAATCCAGAATATGAGAAAACAGCCATATAGATTTTATTTTAAGTTTGCTATATATGTAAAGCAAAATTTTCTTTATTAAAATAAAATAGAGTAAAAATTAATGTAATTTGAAGTTTATGAAGCTTGAACACTATCCTGTTGATAAATTGAAGGAGGATGTTTTGAAAATTCTGAAAAAATATGTGGATTTTTCAAAGTATAAAGTTTTCTTTTTCGGTTCACGAGTATCAGGAACTTGTGGAGAAAGATCTGATATTGATATCGGAATTGAAGATCCTCAGGTCTCACCACATATAAAGCTTGAAATAAAAGAAGAATTAGAAAATTTACCTACTTTGTACAAGATTGACTTTGTTGATTTTAATGATGTTGATGAAGATTTCAAAAGAATCGCTAAAAAATATGTAGAGTATATAAATATAGATAAAAATGCGGAAAATAGCTTTGAATGTGTAAATTCTAATGCCTCTGTGTTTTCTGATTTTATGTTTGAGGATTTGCTAAAAAAATTTGAAAGTGCACTGAGAAGGTTTGAAGAGATTTTGCAAAAAGAAAAAGATGAAATTGTTCGTGATTCAGCTATAAAGAGATTTGAAATATGTTTTGATTTAGCTTGGAAGACATTAAAAGCTTATTTATATGAATACCAGAAAGTTGAATGCCATTCACCGAAATCTTGTTTCAAATTAGCTTACCAAGAAAAGATTATAGACTATGATGAATACTGGCTAAAAATAATAGATTTAAGAAATCAATCTGTACACATTTATAGCGAAGATCTTGCGGATAAGATTTATGATGAGTTACATAAGGTTTTGGAGTATATGAAAAAGCTGTTTTTTGTATTAAAACTAAATGTTGGGTAGTAGAAAAAAAGAAAAATTCAAATTAATGGAGGTTCAAATAATGAAGGGAGTTTTTGTTTTTTCTGTCTTTATTTTTTTCTTTCTTGTTTTGAGTAAAATAGCTTATATGGAAGCGAAAGAAACAAAGGAAAAAGGAGCAAAAGCATTTCAGATAAAGTCATCGGCTTTCAAAAATGGTGAAAGAATACCAAAAAAATATACTTGTGAAGGAGAAGATGTTTCTCCACCGGTTGAATGGTCAGGTGCTCCCGAGGGAACAAAAAGTTTTGTCTTGATAGTTGATGATCCTGATGCTCCCATAGGAACTTTTAATCATTGGGTCGTTTATGATATTCCAGCTTCTAAAAATTCTTTACCCGAGGGAGTTCAAAAGAAGCCAGAAATTGAAGGTGGTATAAAGCAGGGTAGGAATGATTTTGGGAAAATAGGTTGGGGTGGTCCGTGCCCTCCTCCAGGACATGGTACTCACAGGTATTTTTTTAAGATAAAAGCTATATCCCAGGAGACATTAAGGCTTCCGCCGGGGGCATCAAAATCGGAAGTTCTAAAAGCAATTGATGGTAAAGTTTTGGGTGAGGCAGAGTTTTTTGGAACATATTCAAGATAAATCATTTTCCAAGATAAATCATTTTCAATTAAATATTTCAGGCTACATATTTTGTTCTTTCTTTTTTTACATTCTTGGTCCTATGCGTATTTTTTTCTTTCTTTTATGAAAGTTTGAACTGTTGAGTCATTTCTCCGAGCTGCTGTGCAACTTTTAATATGTTATCTGCTCTCGTTTTTAATATTATTGTTATTTGTTTAATTTCTTCTATACTAGATGTAACTTCGCTCAAAGATTTTTTTGTTTCCTCTACACCTTTGTATTCTTCTTTTACTTTTTGACCAGTTTTTTCTACAATATTGTTAAGTTCAGATATGGCTGGGATTAGCACTTTTGTGTCATCTATTTCGTCTGATATTAGGTTTTGTACATAAGATAGATTTTTTATTAGTAAATTTAGGTTATTGAATGATTCTGATATTTCTCCCGAAGAGTTCTTTAACGCTTCATATATTTTCATTACGGTTTGGATTATAAACTTGAAATTCATGAATGTTTCTTGGAAGTATGTTAGTGTTTCGTTTAGTTCTGTTTGTATGTCTCTGAATTCACTTTTTAGTTCTTCTGAGTTCCCTTTAATTTTCATAGTGCTACTTTCTATATGAGATTTTATTTTGTCAAGATTGGAGATTGAAGGTTCGGTTTCATTTTTTGTTACCTCCATGATTTTTACAAGTAAACTTTGAATTTCTTTTATTTCGCTTCTTATGTTTTTAATTCTTTCCTCTGCGTTTTTAGAGAGTTCTTTTATCGCACCAGCTATTATTTTAAATTCTCTTTTTGTATCTTCTCCTTTATCCTCGTGAGATATTGCTATATGAGCATTTACTGATAAAATGTTCATGTCATCTATAAAATCTAAAAGTTCATAGGTGATATATACCAGCTTTTCTATGTTTTGTGATATATTTTGTATGATACTCGTTGTTGCGTTCTTACCGGATGTTATCTTACTTATTGAATCTATCAATTCTCCTATTTGATTTTGTATATTTTCTCCGCTTTCTGATATTATTATGATTGATTCTTCAGATTTTTTGAGTTTCTCCAAAGTGCTGCTTATTTTGTTTTCTATTTTCCCTCTTGAATCATCTACTTTTGCTGATTCAGTAGAGAGACTTGCAGATTCTGGCATTATTTTAAGGTTCTTTACAACATTCCCTATGCTTGAGTATATATCTTCTGAATCCTTTATTATTCTATCAATTTGGGATTTTATTTCTGTGATTTTTTTCTCTCTGTTTTCCTCATCTTGTTTGATTTTTTTTGATAAAGAGAGGAGGTCTGCCAGAGAATTCAGTACATCTCCTGCTATTTCATATATATTTTCTATAACATCTGATATTTTTTCTGATTCTTTTTCTTGTGTTTCAATACCTTGTTTTATTCTATCTGACATTTTGGCTATATCTTTTGCTGCTTTTGAGAATATTTCGGAGGCTGTTTTTATTTCTTTTAGTTCTGTTTTGAGAATATCTACCATTTTTGAAAATGAGTCTGATAGTTCTCCTATCTCATCGTTGGATTCTGCATACGGTTTTTGAGTGAGATCCATCTGATTAGCTATTTTTTCTGCTACCTCTTTTACTTTGTTTACGGGTGATATTATGTTGTTTATTATTACTATGAATATAATGGATAGTATTCCTGTAAGTGAGAGAGCAAGAGCACCTATGCGTAATATTACATTTCTGAACTCATTATCAAAATTTTTCATCGTCACGGCTAATGCTGTGAATCCTTTAATTTCTTTCCCTTCGGTTCCGCCTCCTTCTAATATAGGAAGTTCTTGTTTTTGTATCATAACTGGATTAAGGAATATAATGACTTCTTCTCCAGTTATTGTCTTTTTGCTCACTATTCTTTGTGATTGAGAGTTTGTGATGATTTTTGAATCTTTTGGTGTAATTATGTTCTTGATAAACCAAACAAGGTCTTGAGCTATTTTTTCATCTTTTGTTTTGAAAGTTATCATTTCTCCGTTGCTTTTAACAGCACCAGCGAAGATAACATCCTCGTTTCTCATGAAAAGGTTTACGACTTCTCCAAGAAGAACTTTGTCCTCTTGTAGAAATCCGTAATTAACTGATGAGTGATTGCGGAAGAATTCTGATATTTGTTCGCCTTTTTGTGATATCTGTTTTTTGAATATTTCCCTGAAATTCATGTAGAATATTGATGTCAAAGTACCTAAAAGTAGAATAATTCCTGTCCCGAAAGATAATATTAGCTTTACCCTTATTGAATTTAGTTTCATACTTTAATTTTAATATTTTTGGATTTGTATTTTAGTAAATAAAGATTCGTTTATGAGAATAAGTTTTCATTTATTAGGTTTTTTGGCAGTGCCAATAATGTTCCACCGTTTTCCCATATTTCTTTTTTTAGACTATCTGATGGATAAATTTTCCTTTTGTATCTAAAAATATTTGACTTAATTTCCAGTATTACTTCAAGATCGCCATCGGGCTGATTTTTAAGGATACTTTTTATTTTTGAAATACTTTCTTCTGTGGTACTGTTTAGATTTATAAGTAAAGTGAGATCTTTTGGTTCAAAGAATATTTTTGATACTATCTTTTTACCACTTTTTTTTCCGATGAATATATATATATTTCCTTCTTTTATTTTATCTCCATCTTGTCCAATAAAAAAGTTTTCATAGTTTTCTCTTGGGTCGTGTGAAACTTCCAGTGTTGTTATATATCCTGACCTTGTATGTATGATTTTCTTTACTTTTCCTACTATCTCTATTATATCCTTTATTTCTAATGGGAAAATTCCGTATGATACTGAATTTATTGTTTGTTTTATGTTAGTTTTTGATAGTGGTACTCCTATTGTTTCTATTTCCATTTTTTCTATTTCATATTGACCGTTGCTTTTTCCGTTTTCTTTGTCTTCAAACAGGCTTGCTTTGTTTGAAAGTAGGGTATCGAATATATGAAGTGCTTTTTCTCTTGGAATGAACTCATCAAAAGCTCCTGCTTTTATAAGTGTTTCTATTACCTTTTTGTTTATCTTGAATTTTTGAGCGCTCCTTATAAATCCTTCAAAGCTAGATATTTTCACTTTTTGTTTCATCTCTTCTATTGCTTTTGCAGCAGCTTCTCCTAAACCTTTTATTCCACCTAAACCGAACCTTATCGCATCACCCTCTACTGAGAACTCGTATTTACTTTTTGTTATTGATGGAGGAAGAATTTTGAAACCTAATTTTAGTAGTTCTTCTATATATTTTGTGAGCTTTTCAAAATTGTTCATTTCGGAAGTTAGTAAGCTTGCCATGTATTCAAGAGGATAATTTGCTTTAAGATATGCTGTAACATACGATAGGAAGGCGTAAGCTGCTGAGTGGGATTTGTTAAATGCATATCCTGCAAATTTCTCCATGACTGAGAAAATTTCTTCTGCTTTTTCTTCTGGAATTCCGTTTGATTTACATCCTTGAATGAATCTATCTCTTATTTTTTCCATCAGTTCTGCTTTCTTTTTACCCATGGCTTCTCTTAAAGTATCGGCTTCTCCCATAGAAAAGCCTGCGAGTATGTTTGCTGCGAACATTATTTGTTCCTGATAGAGGAAGTTTCCGTATGTCTCCTTTAATATTGGTTCAAGATCAGGATGGATATATTCGACTGGTTTGGTTCCTTTTTTTCTTTCGATGAAGTCATTTACCATACCAGATTGAATTGGACCCGGTCTATAAAGTGCGACTGCTGCTATGAGGTCATCTAAGGTTTCGGGTTCTAATTTTTGCAGAAGATCTTTCATACCTGCGCTTTCAAATTGGAACACTCCAAAAACATCGCCTCTTTTTAGCATGTCAAAGGTTTTTTTGTCATTTAAAGGAATGTTTCCGAATTTGAGTTCTATTCCATATTTTTCTTTTATCATTTTGAATGTTTTATCTATTATGGTCAGGTTTTCCAGTCCGAGAAAATCAAATTTTACAAGTCCTATTTTCTCTAACGATTCCATTTCAAACTGAGTTACGAAATCATCTTTTGCTTTTGCAATTGATGTGTAATCTGTTATTGGTCTATCTGAAATGAGGAAACCAGATGCGTGCGAACCTATGTGTCTTATTAACCCTTCAATTTTTTTTGCATTCTCAAATATTTTTCTGAACCTTGGATTTGAATCCACTTTTTCTCTAAATTCTGGGATCTCTGCATATGCTTCTTCCAAAGTCCATTTTCTTGAAGGTTCCTGTGGTACAAGTTCAGCAAGTTGTGATACATCTTCTATTGGTTCATCAAAGATTCTACCGACATCTCTTATTGCCAGTCTTGCTCCAAAGGTTCCGAATGTTATTATATGGGCAACATTATCTTCTCCATATTTTTTTCTTACATAATCTAAAACTTCATCTCTTCTTTCCTTGCAGAAATCTACATCAATATCAGGAGCTTTTTCTCTTTCTGGGTTCAAAAATCTCTCAAATATCAGTCCGTATTTTATGGGGTCTATTTCTGTTATTCCGAGTGCGTAGGATACAAGAGCACCGGCTGCGGAGCCCCTTCCTGGACCGACCATTATGCCCTGGCTTTTCGCCCAGTTTATGAAATCTTCAACTATCAAAAAGTATCCAGAAAAGTTCTTTTTTGATATTATTTCAAGTTCATTTTCAAGTCTTTCATAGTATATTTTTTCATCAAATTTTTCTCCTTTTTCTTTTTTTTCTTTTAACCTGATTTGTAGGTTTGCAAAAGCTTTTTCTCTTAAAACCTCATCTGGATTTCCGAATTCTGTGGGTTTTGGTATTCTTAATTCCTTTGGTTTTTTGAATTCAAAGGAAACTGATTTTATAATTTGTTCATGAGATTCCATAGTTTGTGGAATATCTTTGAAAATCTCAAGCATTTCTTCTTTTGACTTTACATAAAGACCTTTTATCTTGTATCTGAATCTATCTTTTGAGTGGATTTTTTCGCCATAGGCTATGCATACGAGCATATCCTGAATTTCATATCCTTCTGGTGTTGCGTAGTGGCAATCTCCTGTTGCTACGCAAGGTATATCAAGATCTTTTGAAAATTCAAGTAAGTAGGATTCAACTTTTTTCTGTATTTGAACTGTTTCAATATCTTCTTTTCTGGTTGGATCTGCTGGTTCTCCTCTCATTATTTCAAGATAGAAATCTTTACCGAAAAGCTTTTTGAACTCTTCTGCTTTGTTTTTCGCCTCATCTATTTTCCCTTCTCTTATGAGACGGGGGATTATTCCGTTCAGACATCCAGAAAGCATTATGAGACCAGATCTATATTCAATCAGTGTTTTAAGGTCTATTCTTGGTTTTCTATAAAAACCTTCTATATTAGCGATTTTGAGTAATAGGCAAAGATTTCTGTAACCTTCTTCATTTTTAGCTATTAGGGTTGCATGGAAGTTTTTCTCATCTTGGTTTTTTTCTGTAAGAGTTCCAGGAGATATATATATTTCACAGCCTACCAGAGGTTTTATTCCGGCATCGCGGGCTTTGAAGAAAAATTCAACTGCTGAGAATATGTTTCCATGTTCTGTGATTGCTACAGCATCTATTTTACCTTCATATGCTCTTTGTATGAGCTGATCAACCGTCATCGCACCGTCAAGGATACTATAATGTGTATGAGTGTGAAAATGTCCAACCATATTCATATATACAAAAAGAATATATAAGAAAGAGTTAATTGGTGATTAATCTACCAAATTTCCATAGTAATATAAATCTTTTTGGTTTATGCCTTTGAGTAATCGGAAAATGAAAATTACCATCCGAACAGAAACCTCAAAAATCAGATTTACTCTTTTGTATCTTTTATAAACGCTTTTTCACCCAATAATTCCGATAACTTAAATGGTAGTGCTATCTTCTTTATCATAAAGGATAGATGGAACCCCATTTATATTTTTCTGTTCTTTACGGAAAAAAATTTGTTTCCAAAAAATTCTAATTTTGGATTGTTAGAAAAAGTTTTGTTAATTATGCTTTCGCTTATAATCTAAATTATGGGGATAACATATATTGAAGGGAGAGTAATTGGTCCGAAGGGTGAAGAACGAGTAAATTTTTTGATTGATAGTGGAGCAAAATATTCACTTTTGCCAGAAGATGTGTGGAAAAAGATAGGTCTTACTCCAAAGCGTGAGCATAATTTCATTTTAGCAGATGGTCGAACAATAAAAAGAAAAGTTTCCGAGTGTTATATTATCCTTCCGCAGGGAGAATCACATACTCCTGTAATTTTGGGTGAAGGAGATGATGCTGCTCTTTTAGGAGTCGTAACATTAGAAATTTTGGGACTTGTTTTCAATCCTTTCAATCGCACGCTTGAACCTATGCGCACGCTCCTTTTGTGAAGATAAAAATAAATAGCAGAAAAATTTTAAATTTTTAGTATTCAGTTTGGAAATGGAAGAAAAAAGTCAAAACAGAAAATACAAAATCAGGCTTTCTCCTGAGGAAATTGAATCTATAAAGAGGATCAATAAAAAAATATGAGTTCCCATAGTACTGAAAGACTTAAGAAATGAACTTGCACATGAATATATAGAGGAAAACTTGGTCAAAAAGTATAAAGAAGTAATTATGAG
>Ga0079992_132417_pt1 | contig 15821 bp, 12 predicted proteins | sample FaiFalFF_MnMetaG_3_FD_69197 | JGI IMG/M metagenome (GOLD analysis project Ga0079992, IMG submission 69197) | Freshwater microbial communities from Yellowstone National Park, Wyoming, USA - Fairy Falls B (FF_Mn_B) MetaG (SPADES assembly) (version 2) | ecosystem: Environmental > Aquatic >... | reverse complement strand
GACCGGGTGGTGGTCTATTCGGTGGAAGTGATCACATACATAAAAGACATATATCCAGAGATAGACAGGAAAACCTATTCCATAGCCAAAGCTATAGCCCAAAAGGGATTTACTCCACCGAACTTGGAAGAGCTCGCCAAACTGTATGGCAGGGATATTGGCACCTTAGAGCTTGCCTTGGACTTTATTGAAAGCTTGGCAAAGGGTAAGGTTAGGTTGCCAGCGGGTGAGGTTGAATTGCCTCCTTTGGACGCTTCCATTGAACTTTGCTGAGAAAGGAAAAGATCTCGTCCTTTTTATTGCGGTAGCTTGCCCTGTTGCATATGAGCCTTGCGGTGGATGGGCTGATCTCCTCAAAGACCACCAAGTTATTTTCCTTTAAAGTTCTGCCCGTTTGAACCAAATCCATTATCACATCCGCCAGGTTCAAAAGGGGGGCAAGCTCCACAGAGCCGTTAAGATATATAACCTTTGTTTTTATTCCCTTTTCCAAAAAGAACTCCCGGGTTATCTTGGGATACTTGGTGGCAACCCTCAAAAAGGATGCCTTTTTGTATTGCCCAAGCCTTTCCTCCTTTCCTGCAATGACCAACCTACAAAAGCCTATGCCAAGGTCGTAAAGTTCATAAACTTCCGGCTCCCTCTCCAACAGCACATCATAACCCACCACTCCCAAATCCGCCACGCCGTTTTCCACATACACGGGCACATCGAAGGGCTTTACCAAAAGGAACTCGTAGTCGCCCACCCTAACCTGAAGCCTTCTTCCCTCCTCAAAGGTCTCCTCAAGGATGCCCTTGCTTTTAAAAAACTCCAAGGTCTCCTCAAAGAGCCTGCCTTTGGGTAGGGCTATTCTAAGGGTGTATTTCATCCTCTTAGATATAATAAAACGAGATGGACATAAAGGAGCTTGAAAATTGGCTTTGGGACATAGCGAGCATTTTGAGAGGTCCGGTAGAGGCATACAATTACAAGGATTACATTCTGCCTCTCGTATTCTTAAAGAGGGTCTCCGATATCTATTGTCATATATACTATCATAGAGCTAAAAGGCTAACACCTCTAACCCAAGTTGCTATCCAGAAAAAATCATAAATTAAAAGCCTCCCACAGGGTAGCTTTATACTATCCTAATAAACCCTCAAGGCTGGTTAAGGTGGTAACTTGAGTTATATTTATTAATTAACATTTGGAGGGATTGCATGAATATAAAATGGGAGGAGCTAGAACGAGATCTTAAAAATAGTGGAAAGATCAGGGAATTCCTAAAAGAACGATTTGGAATGTATAGAACAGAAATAGATAGAGAAATTGAGGGAATTGTAAAAAGCATAAAAGAATCTAAGCTACCCAATAATCTTTGGTTATGGGAAAATAAGACAATCCCAGGTATAGAAAAAAGAAATCCTGCTAGAGCTGATTTGCTTAAGTTAATCCTTGAGAAAATAAGAAGCCGTGCTGATAAATACGGATTTCTTGATGAAAAAGTGGAAGAAGACAAAAAGGATGAAGCTAAATTTCAAGAAATATCAGATCAACTCAGTGGAATAATTGGTAGAGTAACCATTACAAGAAACACCCCAGCTACTCCATATGACTTTTATTTCTGGCTAAAATCAGATACTGATATCCACATAGAACCTGGAGAGTTTATTGAGGTAAACCTTGCAGATACTAAAATAGCTATTGCTACAGTGGAAGAAATATATTCCGTTTCTGATAGAGAAACGCCGATTTCCGACTTTTACGGCTTTAGTTATGGGCAGCCAGAAGAAGAACCTCCAACGGAAATTCCTGTTATAAGAGTTGGAAAGGCAAGGATTATCCATAGAGATGATGGTATACAAGCTCCTTTTATCAAGAGCCATGCAATAAGAAAATCTATGGCAAGTAATATTCAACGTGTCCTTCAAAACATGGTTAAGCCTAAAAACAGAGTTTTGCTTGGTTTTGTAGAGGATGGGTTTTCCACTCTTGTGCCTGTGTATGGCGATTATGAATATATCTTTGGCTACAAGGCAGCCCATGTAAATATCACGGGGAAATCTGGTGTGGCTGGGAAGACAAGCTATGCATTATTTTTAATTGCTTCTGCCTTATCTAAGCAGGATGAGGAAAGGTCTTTGGCTGTGGTGGGTTTTAACGTAAAAGAGAAGGACTTACTTTCAGTGAAGGACTTTAACTATGACAGTTTAGAGTCTTCAATACGGCATCTTGAGAAGATACCAGAACGCAGGGAAGATGCGGCAATGTGGGCTAAGGCAAAGGAGGAAAGCATAGACCCAATAAAAATCTTTAAGGAATGTTCTCGTATTTTTGAACCAGCGGAGGACTACTATTATGGTTTGCAGGATCTGTTAAAGAGAAGTCCTTATGTGTTGTTGTCTTTATTTGACCCTTCAGATGTGGATGATAAGTTTGAATCTCTTGTTCTAAGTATTGCTGAACAGTATGGGAATGGGTGGACAAGTTTTAGCCAATTAATGCGGGAACTAAGTCATAAGCTTAACAATGCTGGGAACAAGCAATTCATAAACATAGCTGACTCTTCTCACCATGTTAGCACTGTTCAGAAGTTTCTAAACCGCCTTAACAAAATTTTAAACAGCAGGGTTTTAATAAAAGACAAGCCATGGGGGAGGCCTTTGAATATTAGTAATATAGAAGCAGGTGATTTTTGGATAATAGACATAAATCCTTTAAAGGACAATGAAAAGAGAATGGTGTTCTTTTCTATTCTTTCTGACCTGTCTTTTATCCTTGAAAGCAAAAAACAGGGAGATCCAGAATTTAGAACTTTTCCTTCAAGAGTAGCTATATTCGTAGATGAATTAAACAAATTTGCTCCTTCTACAAAGAGTGCATACTCTCCAATTAAAAACTTCTTAATTGAAATCGCAGCCCGTGGGAGGAGTATAGGTTTATCTCTTATAGGTGCAGAGCAGTTTGCCTCTCAGATAGATGAGGAAATATTAGGTAACTGCTCCACCTATCTTATAGGTAAAACTGACAATGTAGAACTCTCAAACAAGTTCTACAAAAAATTGCCTGAAGGGCTGCAAAAGCGTGTAGAGAATTTAAGAGCTGGACAATTGGTATTAATTCACGAAGCGATAAAGGTCCCTATTTTTATAAGGTATCCCATACCCTTACATAGAGTTGAAGAATAGAGCAATGGCGAAAAGTAGCTGGTTAATTCCATATTTCGCATTAGAAGAAGAGGGTAAACCTCTTTATGATCAAGCAGACATATACTATGAAAAAAGTTCTCTAAGAAATGAAGTTGTTGATCTTACTACTCCTCCATCCTTTAGTTTCAACATTTTCATAGATGGGACTATGCGATTATATAATGTGGGATTAGCGAAACCCTATACGCCATTATACCTTGCAGTAGTCTCGGCTGCTACATTAAGAAGAGAAGGTAGAAAATTATTCAATACAAATATCTCTAGTAGTTTATATTTACTTTTATTTCCTTTTCAAACATACAGAGAATATTTACAAGAAGCACAAATTGGAGTTTCATATGCAGATATTGAAAATTTCATGAATCAAGTTAGCAGATGGTTTAATACTAGAGGGCTTCAAAGTTTTAAAGAAGATGACCTTGATTACAGAAGAATAGGTGGTAGAGAGATATTTAAACATAAAAATTGCCTAGTTATCTGTGATATTTCCAAGAGAGGTGTTGTTCAAAAAGGCAATTATCTAATCTCCAAAGAAGACCTGTTCAATCCTCAAAAAATAAAAGAAGCTGCAAAAGCAAGGGTTAGACGTATTATGGAATTACTTGAGTTTAGATGTTTACTGGAAGCAAGTGACAGTTTCAGTGATTGTTATATTTTAAAGGATGGATTGATAGATAGGTATAACAGAGTAAAACATATTTTCGGCATTGATAAACAAACTTATCAGGCTATGCTAATGAATGTGGTGGGCTTTATAAAATATCCAAGAAAAATTCCTCCCGAAGTAAGGGTTAATATTTTAAACCTGAGTGAATCCCAATATTACAGATGGATAGGGAGACCTGAAGATGACGAAGACGATGAAAACAATCCGTATCCTTCACCCGATACCAATGAACTCTTTGATTTTGCACTGTTGAGATTTAGAAGATTACCTCACTTTCTTGATACTCCAGTAGGGATTGTAAAGCTTCAGACTTTAAAAAGAGAACACAAAAAAGATAATTTGAAAGAAATTGTCCAAGCGATCTTACGAGAAAGGTATCCTCTTCCCTCAGCTCATAGGCGGATTTATTCTGAACCCTTTCCTATTGAAGAGGCAGAAAAAGTAGCTAAAGCACAATTACCATCTGAGGAGAGAATCAGAGGCTTAGTGTATTCCCTTATGTAATTGTTAAATCGCCGTGCATCGTCTTCCCAAATTTTCTTAATTTCTAATATCTCTTCTGGTCTTATAATTTGCAACGTAGTATGCTTTTCTAATTCTAACACCTTTTCCAAGATTTTCTCTCGTGCTTCAAGAGAAAGGGTGCCTTTATTGTTTTCTGCTGGTTGTCCGTTGCGACGGAATGGAAGCCTGTTTTGTAGGTCATTGCAAAATTCTACCAACCAATTCCTAAATTCATAAAGTTTTTGGAGAGCCTCATTCTTTATAGCTTGGTTTCTAAGCGTTTTATCTTCCCTGACCACGGTGCATACCCAACATCCGAACCTCATACCGCATCCACTATGGAATTTATTTTTCTCAGGTATAAGCGGGCATTCTCCTCTTGCGGTTCTGTATAAGCTAATAACTTTGCTGTAATCCTCTCCCCACGGAGTAGGGCTTTGTGTGAGAAACTCCCATATATCCTCCTCAGTGAAATCAAATATAGGTGCAAAGACACGCAAGCCGTTCTTTTCAAGTTCCATGTTATTCAAACGACGGTTAAGAGACCTTTTCCTTGCCAAACTTTCCTGACTTCTCACTGCTACAAGCATAATTCCCTCTTGAAAGCTCGCAAGAACTTTCTTAACAGGTTTAATTTTAAGTTTGTCCTGACACCAACGAAATCTATGATTCGGCAAAGGATAACCCTTTCCTATAACATTAACCCAAAAGCTATTTCTTATCTCAGGCTGTGCTATTAGAATGCGAACATCTATTCCCGTCTTTTCACAGTAGGCTTTAACCTTTTGTAAAAACTCCATAACATGTTGATGAACAACCGGATTTTCAACGAGAGTATCCGCATACACAACTGCCAAAGGATTAGTTTTCATCGCGCTTAGAAGCACAAGCACATGATGTAATAAAAAGGTGCTGTCTTTTCCTCCAGAGTAGGCAACAACGATAGGATTGGTTTCAAACTGGGAAAACAGGTTCCTCAGTCTTGCTGTTAGAAGGTTAATCTTATTTCCCATTTTTCTGCCCTTAATTGCAATTATAACCTCCTTGAAGGTATCAACTTTTGTCATCCATAGATTGGACTGGTTAATAGTTAGGACCTGAAACAGTTATGAAGGCACTAAAAACAATAGAAGAGTAGATGAAAAGGACTTGCCTATGTTTTTGCATCTTTCAAGATGCTTAACGCTAAGCATTCTAAAACTCAAACAGAACACTCCAAGCTTTTAGGGATAAATGTTATAATAAAACCCTTAACCAATCCTTTAAGGAGGCTCTGATGTTTAAGGTTCTCATCACGGACCCCATATCCGAAAAGGGCATTGAGATTTTAAAGAGGGAGCCAGACCTTGATGTGGATAACGAGCCAGACATAAGCTACGAGGAGCTCTTGGAGGTAGTAAAGGATTACGATTGCATAATAACCAGAAGTAGGACGCCCGTAACCGCAGAGCTTTTGGAAAGGGCAGAAAGGCTGAGGGTAGTAGGAAGGGCTGGTGTGGGTGTGGATAACGTGGATGTGGAGGAGGCATCCCGTAGGGGTATTTTGGTGATCAACACGCCCGGTGCTAACACCATAGGTGCCACGGAGCTAACCTTAGCCCATATGCTGAGCGTAATAAGAAACTTCCACAACGCCCACAACTCTATGCTGGAGGGTAAATGGGACAGACAGAAGTTTATGGGCACGGAGCTTTACGGAAAAACCTTGGGCATAATAGGGCTTGGAAACATAGGCTCTCAGGTTGCCATAAGGGCAAAGGCTTTTGGGATGAAAGTGCTCGCCTATGACCCTTACATACCAAAGGAGAAGGCAGACAGGCTTGGGGTCAAGCTTGTTGAGGACCTAAAGGAAATGCTAAAACAGGTGGATATTCTAACCATACACGCACCGCTCACCCACGAGACCAAGCATATGATCACAAGAAAAGAGTTTGAACTCATGAAGGACGGTGCGGTGCTTATAAACTGTGCAAGGGGTGGGATCGTAAAGGACGAAGACCTCATTTGGGCTCTTGAAACGGGCAAGCTCTCTGGAGTTGGGCTTGATGTTTATTCGGTGGAGCCTCCTCCTTACGAATTCATAGAAAAGCTAAAGAAGTTTCCCAATGTTTCCCTCTCTCCTCACATAGGGGCAAACACCTACGAATCTCAGGAAAACGTGGCGGTTATAATAGCCCAGCAAGTAATAAAAGCCCTGAGGGGGCAAACGGTAGAGTATGTGGTGAACGCACCCTTCCCAGACCTCTCTGTGCTTACCCTTATAAAGCCTCACTTGGATTTGGCGGAGAGGATGGGCAAGTTTTTGGTGCAGTGGGCAGAGGAGGGCATAAGGGAAGTTCATGTGGAGGTAAGGGGAGACATAGCGGAGCACTTCCACCCAATAGCGTCGGCGGTTTTGATGGGGATACTGAAGGAAGTGGTGGATTTTCCCATAAACATAATAAACGCATCCTATGTGGCAAGGGATAGAGGCTTAAAGGTGGAGGAGCTGACCTCCGAGGAGACGGTAGATTTCAAGCACTACATAAAGGTAGTGGTAAGGTCCGACGGTGCGGAAAGGGTAGTGGTGGGCACCATCTTGGAGGGCAACCTACCTCGTATAGTCCAGATTGATAAATACAGGGTGGATGTGGAGCCAGAGGGTATTATGCTACTCTTTGAGAACAAGGATGTGCCGGGTGTTATAGGAAAGATCGGAACCATGCTGGGGCAGGCAAAGGTCAACATTGCAGGCTTTAGACTTGGAAGGGAAAAGAGGGGTGGCATAGCTTTGGGTATCCTGAACTTGGACGACCCAGTGCCGGAGGAAGTCCTTGAGGAGATCAAAAAACTTCCGGAGATCCTGCTGGTCAAACAGGTAGTAATTTAGAGATGTGGGCTACTAAAAACTCCGCAAAGGAAAGCTTATCGGGAAAGGAAAAGGGAACAGCATTGCCATCCTTGAATATTAGGTAGCCTTTGTGTCCTTCCTTTCCCATAGTGCCCACTGGGTTTGCCACCAGCAGGTCCAATTTCTTTCTTTTTAGCTTTTCTAAGCCTTTGTCCAAGAGGAATTGTTCCTCCTCAAGGGCAAAGCCCACCACCTTTAAATTCTCAAGCCCAAGCTTGCTAACCTCCTCTAAGATATCTGGATTTTTCACCAGCCTAATTTCAAGAAAATCTTTGCCCTTTTTCAGCTTGCCCTCCACCCTCTCCGAAGGTCTATAATCAGCTACCGCCGAGTTCATCACCAACAGGTCTGCAAATTTCACATTCTCAAGGACAGCCTTCAGCATCTCCTCCGCAGAGGAGACCCTTATGAGGGGTATCTCCGGTGGAGTTTTTTCCTCCGTGTATCCTGCGATAATCTGAACATTTGCACCATACCACCTCAGAACCTTTGCTATGGCAAAGCCCGTCCTTCCGGTGGAAAGGTTGGATATAAACCGCACATCGTCTATAAACTCCCTCGTTGCTCCCACTGTGAGGAGGACCCTTTTGCCCTGCAATGACTTTGGGCGTATGCCCCACTCCACCCAATCAAGGATCCTCTCAAGGCTTGCGAGCCTACCCTTTCCCTCCTCCTCGCAGGCGAGCCTTCCCTCCTCCGGTTCTATTATCACAACTCCTCTCTTTTTTAACCTTTCTATGTTCTCCTGCACCGCGGGATTTTGCCACATCTCCACATTGCAGGCGGGTGCCAGCATCAGCAGACCCTTGTGGGCTAACACGCAGTTGGTTAAAAGGTTGTCCGCTATGCCGTTGGCGATCTTAGAAAGGGTGTTTACACTGCAGGGAGCTATCAGAAAAAGGTCGCACCAGCGAGGTAGTGTTATGTGCAAGGAAGGGTCCTCTTCCTCCCAATCAGAGTATGCCCTGTTTCCACTCAAGGAAGAAAAGGTAAGCCTGCTTATGAACCTCTCCGCAGTGGGTGTGAGGACCACCTTTACCTGATGGTTTTTGTGTTTTAGCTCTCTGACCAGCTCGCAGGCTTTGTGAATGGCAACAGAAGAGCAAACACCCAGCAATATTTTAGCCATTTCCTTATATTTTAAGCCTTAACAAACTCTTAACAGATCCTTAACCAAATCTTAACGGAAGGTTTCTATATTTAAAACCCACAGGAGGTACAAGCCATGGGTGAGTACTTTGGAGATATCCTAAAGAGAGCCCTTGACAGAAGGGACTTTTTGAAGCTAACGGGAACTTCTGCGGTAGTGCTTTCCTCACCCATTGCGTACGCAAAAGTAAAAAATAAACCCACAAGATCCCTCTCCTACAAAACCATCTATCCCAACAACGAAGACAGAGTTATTGTGCCTGAAGGTTATAGAGTGAACGTGCTTATCAAGTGGGGAGACCCCTTGGACAACGGAGAGCCCCTCAACTGGAACAGGGCATACGAAGGACCAACCCCAGAGGATGTGGAAAGGCAGAAAAAATGCTTTGGCTACAACGCAGACTTTGTGGGCTTTTTTAAGCTAACATCCGATAGGGCTCTGTTGGTGGTAAACCACGAATACACAAACCCAGAGCTCATGTTTAAGGACTTTGATTTAAATACATCAACCCCCACAAGGGAGCAAGCAGACCTAATGCTCCAAGCCCACGGTGTATCGGTGGTGGAGATAAGGAGAAAATCCGACGGCTCTTGGGAGTATGTAAAGGGCTCTATCTTTAACAGAAGGATCATAGGCGATACCGTGTGCCTTATCTCTGGACCAGCCATGGGACACAGGCTAATGAAAACCTCCTACGACCCAAACGGACTGTTGGTTTATGGAACCCTAAACAACTGCGCTGCGGGTAAAACCCCCTGGGGAACGGTGCTAACCTGCGAGGAAAACTTCCACAGCTACTTTGGGGGAGATCTCAGTTCCATAAGCGATGACATAGTAAGAAGTATCCACCAAAGGTATGGTGTGCCCAGCCGTCGCGCTAGACGGTATGGGTTTCATATGTATCACGACAGGTTTAATATAAACATAGAACCCAACGAAGCCTTTAGGTTTGGGTGGGTGGTGGAAATTGACCCATACGACCCCACAAGACCACCCGTCAAAAGGACAGGCCTCGGAAGGTTCAAGCATGAGGCAGCAACTACGGTGGTAGCTAACGACGGAAGGGTGGTGGTCTATATGGGCGACGACGAGAGGTTTGAGTATATCTACAAGTTCGTCACAAAGGGCAAATACGACCCCCTCAACAGAACCGCAAACTTTGGACTGTTGGACGAGGGAACGCTCTATGTGGCTAAGTTCAACGACGACCTCACTGGCGAGTGGATCCCAATAGCCACGGTGGATGGAAGCAGGATAACCTCCAATCCCAACCTTCCCGAACCCTTCCAAAGGGACCCGGTGCTGTGCTTTATAAACACCAGGAGGGCGGCAGACCTGCTCGGTGCCACCAAGATGGATAGACCCGAAGATGTTGAATGGAACCCAATAACCAAAAGCGTGTTTGTTGCCCTCACCTACAACGAAAGAAGGGGTCAGTCCGGACAGCCCGGCACAGACGCAGCAAACCCAAGACCACTCAATCACATGGGACACATAATAGAGATCAAGGAACAAAACAACGACCCTACTTCCACCAGGTTCACCTGGGTAATGGCTATACTCTGCGGAGACCCAAGGGCAACCGACGAAAACAGAAAGCTATACATCTACGGACAGCCCGCCAATGAAACCACACCTGCCATTTCTGCACCCGACAACTTTGCCTTTGACAAGCTCGGAAATGTGTGGATAGCGACGGATGGAAACCCAAGCACCAACAGGCTAGCCAAGAACGATGGTGTATATACCCTGAACGTATACACCAAAGAGTTAAAGATGTTCCTCTCTGGAGCGCCCGGTTGTGAAATATGCGGTCCTGAGTTCTCCGAAGACTACAAGACCTTCTTCTGCACCATACAGCATCCCGGGGAAGACGGTGCCAATACCAAGTGGCCCTATCTTGGCGATGGTGTAGTCGTCCCAAGACCAGCGGTAATTCAAGTTCAAAGGAACGACGGCAGAGAAGTCTATCTGTAAAGGGTCCTGGGGAGGGCTCCTGCCTCCTCCTCTTTTTTTTCTTTTTTACCAATTTCTCAGCATTTAACCTTTGTTGTTAAGAAACTGTTAAGAAAAAAGGGGAAGATTTGAAGGTGTTAGCTTTTTAGCTCAATGATGGTATGAATGACAGTAAAGCAAGCAAACCGTCTAAAAAAGATTTCGCACTTAGGGAAACCTCTTCCTTAAGAGAGTTGGTCCAAACAGGCAAGCAAAAAAGAGAGGAAGACCCCCAAAATACGGGGGCACTTTGATCCTCACCCTGTGGCAAGAAAAGCATCCATTGCCTGCTCACTGCTTTTGATCATAGCCTTTTGATCAATGCCTATGAAGGTGCTGGGTTGGGAAAAAGAGAACACCTACCAAAACCAATAGCGATAATAGAATATACACCATTGGAAGGACGGAGGAAACTAAGAATACTGAAAGACGTCTGTCCTTTCCAATAAACTCTGTTCTTCTCCAGAGTATATACATGCTCCAGAACCCTGCTATGAACGGGAAAATCCTAAAGATATGTAGCCAATGGTCTCCTCTCTTTGCTAAAGGTTCCGCTTGTATGCCAAGCCCAAAAGCCTGAGAAAAGCCATTTACTATTTTGTGGTAATACTCTATAAAGAAGAACTCAAGCACATGGGAAAGCCCTCCTACGATCATCAAAGGTGCGAAGGCGTATCCAAGGGTGAGAAGGACTTCTCTAAAGCTTTTTCCTGTAATCTTGGCTATTAGAGTGAAGCTTGCCCAGACTAAAAACAGCACCAAGGAAAGTGCCATCAACATGGCAACAAGCCCGGTCATATCCACCCACTTGGGAAGACCAAAGGTCTTTTGTAGATAGTTTCCAACTATCACCCAAGGCATGTATTCAGAAAGGGTAGTTCTTCATAGTGCATGATGAAAGCGCATGGTAAAGGTTATTACCGCCACAAGGAGTATATAGACCATAACCTCTATCATTTTTGGATTTTTGATCCTTTCGTAAAGGGAGTATCCAAACTTTCTAAACTCCAGCTTTACCGCGTCGCACGCATGGGTACACTCCATACACATGGTGCAGTACATCATAGACTTTCTTTCCTCAAACTTTGAAGGGTTTAGTTCGTAGGGGCATGCCAAGGCACAGTCGGGCTTTTTACAGCTTTTACACTCTTCTTCGTAGGTGGAAAGCCATACAGGAGATGTCCTTGCGAAGGCGGTATTAACAGAACCGATGGGGCATATATATTTACAGTAAGCCATACCTCTAAATAGGAAGAAGAATAGCATTGAAAGTATGGTGAAAAATAGGAAGAAAATGGCTGTGATAAGTGGGCTTTTCAGAAATCTTGGAAAAGTATATAGCACAAACCAGTAGGCTAAAATGTTGGAGCCTATAAGACCTATGTAGGGATTGGCGAGCCATTTGGGGATCCTTAGCTTTAATCCAAACTTGGTTATGTGCTTTCCCAAAAATCCGTGGGGACAGACCATACAAAAGACATTCCCAAGGGTTGGAAGCGTTATAACCATGAAAAAGGGCCAAAATATGGACCAAAATACCGCAGTGGTAAATATGTTCTCTTTGGTGGGGTTGAGTATGCCGTATATTATGGCGTATACGAGCAGGAATAGAGTGGTAAGCCTGTAAAGGGTAAGCATATATTTGTTTTTAAAGAAAAAGCTAAGCACGGGTATGCCAAAGATGTCCCTTTGGCTTCTCTTGGCTATGAAATGAACCCTTTGTGTTTGCATGGTAAAACCTCCTTAAAAGTTGTAGGTAAGCCTTACTAAAAAGGTCCTTGGTGGACCCGGGCTATATCTCTTTACGCCAGATGTGTCCTTTGTAACCTCCACCGCATACTTTTTGTCAAAGAGGTTATCCACCGTGAGGGATAGGTCCAGATTGCCCCTGCTGTAGCCCACGCTGGCACTGGTAAGAAACTCATAACCTTCATACTTTTCCGAGTTTGCGTTGTCCATGTAGTAGCTTCCCCAAGTGTCCGTTTGCACTCGGAACCTAAAGCCGGAGGTATGCTTGTAGCTTATAAAGGCAGAGTATTGATGTATTGGAATATAAGGAAGCCTATTTCCGCTTCTATCTACGTTTATCGGACCAACCCGCTCAATAAACCTTTTAAACTTATAATCCGAGTAGGCGTATGATGCTCCAACCTCCAAACCTTCTATCAGTTGAAAAGTTCCAGCAAATTCAAAGCCCTTCTTCTGCGTCTTTCCTGCGTTGGTAAATATATTGTTTCCACCGGGCTGAATTATCCTAACCACTTCATCCTTAACATCCATAAGATAAAGGGCTGTGTCAAAGGAAAACTTCTTTTGCCTTGCCTTTAAGCCCACCTCGTAGCTTATAACCTTTGCAAGGTTTAGGTTTGGGTTTGAAGAAAGCTCACTGCTGGTGGGCGTGTTGGCTCCTGTGGAGATGTTTCCGTAGATGTTAAATAAAGGTGTTAGCTTGTAAAGAACTCCAACCCTTGGGCTAAAGACGGTGTAAGTTTTTTCTCTTGAGTAGGCAAAGCAGTTTTCTATGCTTGGGCTTGGACACATCCTGTAATTGCCTGCACTAAAGTCGTAATCTCCCCACTTGTATCCGCTTATGTCAAAATTCACCCTATCAATCCTTGCACCCAAATCCAGGATCCACCTTTCCCCTTGGAAAGACTGCTGAAGAAACACACCCGCCAAGGTGGTTTTTTGATCTTGCTTTTCCAAAAGGTCTCCCTTGTTGTCCGAAAGGGTGCTTATGATCCTGGGAGGAGTCCCTGACACTTGAACATCCCTGTATTTGAAGTAATTCGTCTTTTGTTCGTCGTGCCTTACTGTAAAGCCTGTGGTTAATATGCCAAGGCTGTGTTTGTAGTTAGCCTGAAGGTCTGCCCCATAGACCCATGTGTCTGCCTCGTTTATCCTACCAGTTACAGGGTGGTAGTGTTGCCAGTGGTTAAGATATACCAAAGGAATAAGCTCCCAATTTCCAAAGCTCTTTGTAAGCTTTGAACTGAAGAAGAATATCTCCGAGTATCTTCCCATATGCTTCCATGGGTCTGCGGTTCTTGGAACCTTTCCAGTGCGTAAAAACTCAGACCACTGGTCTATTCCTCTTGCTGGGTTAACTACCAAACTTCCGGGCAACTGTAGGCTTGCCTTTGTGTAGCTAATATAGTTTTCCCAAGTGTCTCCATTTTCAAACATATAGGAAGGTTGAAGGGTTATCTGGTTTGTCCAGAATTTGTTCCAAGGTCTCCAAGAGTTGTCAGATTGCCTCCTGCTTACGTTAAAGCCCAAGTAAAAGCCCTTTCCAATGGGTGTAGAGTAATAAAGGTTGTGATTCTGTGTGTTGTAGTCTCCAAAGCTCAGCTTTATAAAGCCCCCTTTCCTTTCAAAGGGGCTTTTTGTTATCACATTTATAACACCTCCGAATGCATTCACACCCCAAAGGGTTGAGTTTGGACCCTTTACTACCTCCACCCTTTCAATGAGGGATGTATCCACAAAGTCAAGCCTTGTAAAGCTGTCCGGGTCAGTTATAGGGACGCCGTTAAGTAATATCATGATCTCCCTTATGCCAAAGGGTGCCTTTAACCCCCCACCCCTTATTATCAACCTTGTGTCGTAGCCTTGATTTCTTGAGGTAATATTTACACCGGGCACTCCCTGCAGTGCATCGTAGAGGTTCAGCATGGGTTTGTCTTGGATCTTTTCTTTTCCTATCACGCTTACGCTTGCCGGCACATCCTCTGTCTTTCTCTCGGTCCTTGTGGCAGTTACGCTCACCTCCTTGAGCTCCACATCCTTACCAAAAGAGACCGCCCCGAGCAAAAGCAACGGATAGACCACCCTTTTCATACCTTTTCCTCCTGATGTTAAATTTGTATAAATTATAACACAAATTTCAAGTCAATATGTGTTATAATTAACCTATGCACAATCTCAAGGAGCTCGTTGATTACGGCATCATAGGGCTACTCTTACTGCTGAGCTTTTTTGCCGTAGCCATAGCCCTTGAGCGGTGGAGTTTTTACAGGAAGGTTGAAGTGGAAAGGTTCAAGACCAAGCAGGAGTTAGAGATGGAGCTAACAAAGGGTTTGACCTTTATAGCCTCCGTGGCGTCCAATGCACCCTACATAGGGCTCTTGGGCACAGTTCTTGGCATAATGCTGACCTTTTACACCATAGGGCAGGAGGGCTTTGTGGATACAAAAAAGGTAATGGTGGGCTTGGCATTAGCCCTCAAGGCTACCGCAGTGGGTCTGTTGGTGGCTATTCCTTCCTCGGTTCTCTACAATTTACTTTTAAAAAAGGTAAAAAACCTTTTGCTCTTGTGGGAGATAAAGAATGGAAGATAAGGAATTCAGTTCCATAAACGTTATACCTTTGGTGGATATAATGCTCGTGCTACTTACCATTGTGCTAATCACCGCCACCTTTGTGGTGCAGGGAAGCATCCCCGTCCAGCTACCCCAAGCAAAGGCAAGCCACGAGGAAAATCTAAAGGGACTTCTTATAACCATAACTCAAGAAGGGAAGATATTTTTTGAAAACAGGATGGTCTCACTTTCGGAACTTGAGAGGGAGCTTGAAAAATATCAGAGGGACAGCCAAGTGCAGGTGATGGCAGACAGGAGGGCAACGGTTCAGAGCTTAGTGGATGTTTTAGACCTTCTCAAAAGGCTTGGCTTTAAAAAGGTTTCTATAAAAACAGAGGTTAGTGGATGAGGGAAATTTTCAAGGCATACAGCCTTTCCTTTTTGATCCACTCCCTTTTACTCTTTGGCTTTTTCCTTCTAACCCAAAGGCTCGTTCCTCCCGAAAAGAGGCTCATTGAAATAGACCTATCCCTTGAAAATGTGCAAATACAACCTTTCGCAGACCTTCCCCATCCCCAAAAAGCCAAAACCTTGCCCGCAAAACCACCTCAAACCCAACCAGTCCCACAGGCAAACATGCCTCCTACAAAGGAGGAAATAAAAAGCTCAACCGCAAAACAGCTAAAGCAGGAAGAAAAGCAAAGCCAAGTCCAAAGCCCACCAAAGCCCGCAGAGGCAGAAATTAGAGAAGGTCAAACCTCTCAGGTTCAAACCGCCCCACAGCCAAAAGAAGAGACAAAGGAACAAACCGCCGAACACCCAGTGCAGGGAGGAGGGTCTCTCCAAGCCAAAGAAATTTCCCAAAAGCCCGCAAGTCAAGAGAGAGAAGAGAAAGATCTTCAGGCTCAAACTAACAAAAGCGTGGAGAGTCCTTCAAGACCCACATCCTCACTTACAGACGAAAGTAGAAGGGTAGCCTTAGAGGAGAGTTTCCTCAGGGAAAGGTTCTCGGTCATATCAAACATAGTCCAAAGGCATATAAACTATCCACCCATAGCCAGAAGGATGGTATGGGAGGGAAGAGTCCTTGTCAGCTTTGTTTTGGAACCAAACGGAGATATAA
>Ga0079992_131713_pt1 | contig 15825 bp, 13 predicted proteins | sample FaiFalFF_MnMetaG_3_FD_69197 | JGI IMG/M metagenome (GOLD analysis project Ga0079992, IMG submission 69197) | Freshwater microbial communities from Yellowstone National Park, Wyoming, USA - Fairy Falls B (FF_Mn_B) MetaG (SPADES assembly) (version 2) | ecosystem: Environmental > Aquatic >... | reverse complement strand
AGGTAAGGAACATATAGAAACCGCAATTAAAAAAATTTTATCCGGAGGTTGGGGAATAAAAGATGAAGAAGTTTTGTCTAATTCAAATCCGAAGAAAATTATTGAATATATGAAATCAGATCCGGAATTTGCTAAATTAATTTTCAAGTTTCTCGACCATATCGAAAGGTCCAAAGATAATACAGAAAACAATTTAAAAGAGTTTTATGAAAACATCACAGCCGAAATGAAAAATGACATAGAATCAGATAGATTTGAAAAATTATTCCGTATTTTTAAATCACGCTATTTATCTAATTTTGGTTATTTTTTAAGTGCTTTTTAACTTTTAAACGAAAATTAAATTGGCTAAATAAAAATGCCAAAAGCAGCAGCGCAAAAAGAAAAAATAATGGAACCACTTTTTAAACCTACTCTGACCCTGACACAACTTGAAAGTTATCTTTGGAAATCCGCTGATATCCTTCGTGGAAGCGTAAACCCGTCTGACTATAAACGATATATTCTCCCGTTGCTTTTTCTCAAACGTATTTCCGACAGATACGACGAAGAAAATCAAAAAAATTTACCGCACCAGTTTAAAGTTCCTGAAAAAGCTCATTGGAAAAACATAGAAAACTGCACCATTAACTTAGGAAAAACAATCAATAAAGCCATTGAAATTTTAGAGAAAGAAAATCCATCACTACAAGGCATTTTAGCAAGAACTAATTTCGCTGATCATCACCGTTTATCTGAAAATGTCCTTCGTAAACTCATTAATCACTTCTCTTCTATATCCTTAAAAGATGAAGATTTTGGCGAACCTGACCTTTTAGGTAGAGCATACGAATACCTTTTAAAACAGTTCGCTGAAAACGAGGGAAGAAGAGCAGGGGAATATTATACGCCAAGAGAAGTAATCAAATTGATGGTCCGCCTTTTAGAACCAAAAGAAGGAATGAGTATTTGTGACCCAACCTGTGGAACCGGTGGAATGCTGCTTGAATGTGCTCTTTATCTCAAAAAAAATGGTAAAGACCCCAAAAAATTAACACTGCACGGGCAGGAGAAAAATCCCGATACCTGGGCAATATGCAAAATGAATATGCTTCTTCATGGATTTGACCACGCCCGAATTGAACTTGGCGATACAATTACAGAACCCAAATTAATTGAAAATGGAAAACTAATAAACTATGATATTGTCATCGCTAATCCACCTTTCAGCTTAAAAGAATGGGGCGATGATTTCGCCCTTGAAGATCCTTTTAATCGCTTTGCCTTCGGTATACCACCCAAATCATTCGGTGACTTCGCATTTATTCAGCATATGATTGCTATACTTAAACCTACTGGAAAAATGGCAGTAGTTACACCTCACGGTGTTCTCTTTCGTGGTAATAGCGAAGCACAAATAAGAAAAAAAATCATTGAAAACGATTTGATAGAAACAATTATAGGTTTACCAGATAAACTATTTTATAATACTGGGATTCCATCTGCGATCTTACTCATAAATAAAGCAAAACCAAAGGAAAGAAAAAACAAAATTCTTTTTATAGACGCCAGCAAAAGTTATGAAGAACAACGAAACAGAAACGTACTTAGAGAAGAGGATATCAATAAAATTATTACAATATTTAAAAACTTCCGAGATCAAACAGGATATTCTAAAGTTGTAACACTTGATGAAATCAGAAACAATTTATATAATCTAAATATCAGTAGATATGTCCAACCTCAAACTGAAGGAGAAAGTGAAGATCTGATGGTCGCTTTGAAAGAAATGAAGCTATTGGAACAAAATAGAGCAAAATTGATCTCTCTTTTAGAAAAAATAATAGAAAATTTAGCTCAGGATTCAAAAAATGAGTAAGCTGAACTCTCAGCAGTTAGCGGAGAAAATGAAGGAAACAATAAACTATTTCCCAACATTCAACCCAGCACAGCATAAGAAATTTATCGTCGCTTTGCTGGTGCTTAAAAGAATTTCAGATAAATTTGAAGAGGAGTTGGCTGAACAAGGTGAAGATGACTCAAACCTCTATGTGACCTATGTGCCAGAAGAAGCAAGGTGGACAACTCTACAAAAGTTAACTGAAAACCTTGGACAGAGATTTAATGACGCTGTGAGTTCGTTGGAAAACTATAATCCCCATCTCAGGGGACTTCTAAGCTGGGTTGATTTTAACAACAGAATGGAATTGCCCGATGATGTTCTTCTTAAACTTCGTCAACATTTCAGCGAAATTCAATTAGGGGACAGCTTCTTGGAAAAAGGTGCTAACACCATCGGGGAAGCGTTTATTGAATTTATTTCCTATGTGGCTGAAGAACACGAAAGGCAAGAAGCAAGCAAGCGAATTACACCTCCTGATTTGAATAAGTTGATGGCAGAATTAGTCGCTGCAAAAGATAATGAATATGTTTACGACCCAGCAGCAGGAACAGCGAGCTCCCTAATTGCAGTAGCCCAAAAGGTTAAAGTTACACTTTACGCTCAAGAAATAGACATTGAAAACTATCGACTTGCAAAGATAAACTTATTCCTTCATGAGATTAATGCTTTCTTAGAATATGGTGATGTTTTAAAAACACCCGCATTTGTTGAAAATGGACGGGTGAAAAAGTTTGAAAGAATTGTTTGCCATCCAGAGTTCAGCCGTAGAAACTGGGGCGCTGATTTTGCCACAAATGACCCTTATAGCAGGTTTTTTTACGGTGTCCCTCCAAATAGTAACGGGGACTGGGCTTTTATTCAACACATAATCGCCAGTTTAAGCGAGGGAGGAAGGGCAGTGGTGCTGATGCCTCATGGGGTTCTCTTTCGCAGCGGTGCTGAAGAGGAGATAAGGAAGAAGGTGATAGAGGCAGATTTGCTTGAAGCAGTGATAGGACTGCCTGAGAAGATTTTCTTTGGTGTAGGAATTCCTGGCGTGATTCTGATTTTCAACAAACTAAAACCTGATGAGAGAAGGGGAAAAGTGCTTTTTGTAGATGCAAGCAGAGAATATCAGGCAGGGACGAGAAAGAACAAATTGAGGGATGAAGACATAGCGAAGATTGTTGAGACCTACCGCCAGTTTACTGAGGTTAATGGTTACAGCAAGGTGGTGACACTTGAAGAGATTGCAAGCCACGACTACAACCTTAACCTTGCCCGCTACCTGCCAACTGCGAGTGACGAGGAGACAGTGGACTGGACAGAGTTACAAGGTGAATTGGAGGGTTTGAGAAGTGAACGCAGTTCTTTGGAAAATGCTTTGCAAAAAGTATTTGAAATTTTGGGAGGTGAGATAGAATGAGCAAAGAACCAATTCGCTTTAAGCAGACAGAGATAGGGGAATTGCCTGAGGAGTGGGAGGTGAAACCTTTATCTGATGTGCTTTTGGACTCCCAGTCAGGTGAATGGGGGAAGGACGTGAAAGAATTCAATCCCGATCTTCATGAGCCTGTGAGAATTATCCGCTCAACAGAGTTTACAAAAGATTGTCGTTTATTGCTTGGGACGGCAGCGGAACGAGCCATTCCTAAAAAGAAGGCGGCGAAAATCCTTCTACAAGAAGGAGATATTCTTGTGGAGCGTTCTGGAGGAGGTCCTACACAACCAGTGGGCAGGGTAATTTTTGTTGAGAAACTACCTGAGGGCAATTGGGGATTTGGTAACTTTATTCAGAGATTGAGGGTTAAGCCTGAATATCATCCACGCTACATTTGGGCAGTTCTATTTTGGCATTGGCTTAAGGGTTCTGTATTAGCGATGCAAGAACAAACTACAGGAATACGCAACCTCCGCTGGAGTGATTATCTGAATCTTCCCATTCCCCTCCCTCCCCTTGAAGAGCAGAAGAGGATTGCTGGGGTTTTGAGGTTAGTGGATAGGGTTTCAGAGGAGACAAGACGCATTATCAGTATCTATGAAAGAGCCAAGAAGTTTGCCCTCAAACGCTTGCTAACAAGAGGCATAGGTCACACCCGCTTTAAACAAACAGAGATAGGAGAGTTGCCTGAGGAGTGGGAGGTTGTGAGGTTAGAGGATGTAGCACGAGTATTTTCGGGTTCATCTGCTCCGCAAGGGCGGGAGTATTTTGAGAATGGCATTTTCCCCTTTGTTCGGGTGCAAGATTTAGCCCGCTACGGACAGACAAGATGCCTTACAGAAGTGACAGACAAGGTAAATGAGAGGGCAGTGCAGGAACATCACATGGTGCTTGCTCGTAAGGGCACAATTTTGTTTCCAAAGAGTGGTGCTGCTTTAGAGAAAAACCACAGGGCGATTTTGGGAGTAGATGCTTACATTGTTTCCCACCTCGCAGCAGTAGAGGCAAACCCTGAAAAGGGGGACAATGAGTTTCTTTTCTGGTGGCTTTGTCGTATAGACATGACATCGCTTAATCCAAATCCTGGCTACCCTTCAATAAGGCTTAAGGAAATCAAAAACTTAACCATCCCCCTCCCTTCCCTTGAAGAGCAGAAGCAAATTGCTGAAATGCTTGGCACCATTGATTCTGCCATTGAAAACGAGATGAGATATTTGGGGGTTTTGGAGAAGTTCAAGCGGTGGCTTTTGTACAATCTCCTCACAGGCAAAATTAGATTACCCTCAAAAATTGATGATATCCTAAAGGAGGTGCTTACTGATGCCTCTTGAAGAAAGGGAATATGAATGGGTGCAAAAGCCTTTCATTGATCAACTTGAAAATTTGGGCTACGAATACCGCGACCCAAAGGACTTGGAAAAAGAAAGGGAAAGCCCTCGCTCCGTGCTCCTAATCCCAAGATTGAAGGAAGCAATAGAGAGATTGAACAATTGGCTTCCAGATCATCATTTTGATACAGTGCTGAGGGAAGTTATCCGAACCATAGAAACCCCTGCCATGCCAGACCTTGTCGCATGCAATGAGTTAGTTCATAGGGCTTTGGTCAAAGGTGTGAATGTGCAACTGGATTTGGGTGAAGGTCTTCGCTCTTACACCGTCAAACTAATTGACTTTGATAACCCTGAAAACAACCAATTTCTTGTAACTGATAGCTTACCTAAGCGCACTTCCTTTAGAGTACAAGGGCATGAGAGAAGCATTGAACCTGACATCCCTGTCTTCGTTAATGGTATTCCCATTGTAGTTGTTGAAGCTAAGGACCCAGCAATGATTGGGAAAAATCCGCTAGAGGAAGCTCAAAATCGACTTGAACGATACCAAAGGGATGCTTCTCAACTTTTCTATCCAAACCTTTTCGTTGTCGCCACCACTAAAGACCTATGCTCTTATGCGCCTGTTGAAGGTGACTTTATGTTCTGGAGGGATGAAGAGAAGGCAAATGAATTAGGTGTGTTTCCAAAATCTCAAGATGTCTTTATATCTTGCATTTTTCCAAAGGTAGACCTGCTTGACTTTTTAAGAAGTTTTGTCGCTTTTTCAGATGAAGTAAGTAGAAAAGTAAAGAAAATTGCAAGACATCCCCAATGGCGAGCAGTGAACAATGCTGTCAAGTCTGCTTGGGAAGTCCGCAATGATAGGAAAGACGGGAGAGGTGGAACTGTCTGGCATTGGCAAGGTTCAGGTAAAACCCTCACCATGCTTTGGCTGGCTTTGAAACTGAGGCGTGAGTTCCAAAACCCTTGCATCATTGTTTTGACTGATAGGATACAATTAGATGACCAGATAGATAAAAACTTCAGCAGTCATGGATATCCTAATCCGATACATGTCAAAAGTATTGCTCAATTGAGAGAGGAGTTAAAACATCCTGTAGGCAAAACCCTCATCGTGACCCTTCAAAAACTTGGAAATAAGTTAGTTCAAGAAACTTCTGAAACTGAGCACCTAACTGAAGAAGAGAATATCTTCGTCATCGCAGACGAAGCTCACAGAAGCCAATATGATGTTTTGGCAACGAGAATGAGAAGCCTTTTGCCTAAGGCTACCTTCTTCGCTTTCACGGGAACACCTTTGAAGAGAGATGATAAGAACACTCAAAAGGTCTTTGGCTCTTATATTGACCGTTACACCATAATGGATGCCCTTGAGGATAAGGTCACAGTCCCAATCATTTACCAACCGAGACTCCCTGAGTTACACCTGAGTGGTGAGGTGGACATAGATGAACTGTTGGCTGCATATTTCAGTGATTTTGGTGAGGAAGAAGAGGAACAAGTTTTAAGGGAAAAACTCAGGCGCTTAAAGTTGACCCCTACCCAAGTTGCTCAAGTCAGGAAAAGGATGCAAAAGATTGCTGAGGATATCGTGGAACATTTTCTGAGTGAAGTTGAGCCACGAGGTTTCAAAGCTATGGTTGTTGCCCACAGACGAAAAATGGCTGTGAAATATAAGGAGTTAGTGGACAAAATTTTAAAGAGCAAAGGACGCAGCGACATCAAAACTGATGTGGTTATTACTGTACAACAAGATGAAAAGTGGGCAAGACTATATCAAAGAACGCCTGCACAAGAAAAACTATTAACCAACCAGTCTTTTCCTGATCCTAATAACCCTCTTAAAATCTTGTTTGTTTCTGACAAATTACTCACTGGATTTGATGCTCCAATCCTACAAGTGATGTATTTCGACAAGCGATTGAAAGAGCATACCCTTCTACAAGCAATAGCAAGGGTCAATCGTCCATTCAAACTAAAACGAACCATTAATGGAAGAGAATGGGAAGTTGAAAAGAACTATGGTCTCATTGTGGATTACTTCGGGATTGCAAGTGAGCTGGAAGATGCACTGGCAAAATATGAAAGCGAAGAGATTAAGGGTATTTATAAAACACGCGAAGAGCTCCTTGAACGGATTGAAGAGGTAAAAAAATCAATTACTCAGATTTTTAGCGTTGATTTAACAAAGAAAGAATGGGAAAAAGGAGACGAAGAGCAATGCTTGAACGATTTAAAAGACGAGGAAAGAAGAAAGCAATTCGCTTTGCTGAAAAAGGAATTTGATAAACTATTAGATCAACTTCTACCTGACCCTAATTCATTGAACTATGTGACCATTTTCAATAAGTTAAAAAAAATTCACCAAAGAGCACTAAACCGTTTTAGCGACTCTACTTTGAAATTAAAAGAGTACCTACCCAAGTTAATGGAGCAAGTTATCGAAGTTAGTGAAATTACAATCCTTGAGCCTGTTAATGTGACCGATAAAGAATTCTTGAACCGGTTAGAAGAATATGAAAGCACAGAAGAAGGAAAAGCTGAGATGTTAATTAATGCTTTAAATACTTACATCTCCGAGCATATCCACGAAGACCCATATTTTTATCAATCCCTTAATGAGCAATTGGAGAAAATCATTAATGAGTTTCAAGAACGCAGGAAGGAAGCCAAAGAGTTTGTGTCCGTTGTGTCCGAGTTGTTGAAACTTAGGGAACAGATTTTACAACAAGAAAATGAAGCAGAAAAGTTGGGATTGGCAAAAAAGCAATTACCATTCTTCCATTTTCTCAGGTCTCAAGGTCTGGGTGAGGAAAAAGCAAAAGAAATGGTCGCAGATTTGGAACTGGAAATAAGTAAAAATTGGCAAAGAGATTGGTGGATGATGGAAAGCTCAAGGAAGAAAATGAAAGTGGCTATCTATAGGGTCTTGAAAAAGCACGGGATAGAAAGGGAAAAAGCAGAGAACTGGCAAAATGAATTGCTTGGTATCGCTGAACAACATTACAAAATTCTAAACTAAATATGATTTTAACTTTAAACGAGAAAATACAGGTAGAAATACAACGGAAAAATGTCAAGAGGGTAAATATTTTAATAAAATGGAATGGAAAAGTTAGAATCACCGCGCCCCATAACATTGATGAAAACACTATAAAAACAATCCTTCAGAAAAAATCCAGGTGGATTGAAGACAAATTGGAAACTTTAAAAGAGTATGTCAGTGCTCACCCAATGCCTGTTAACTTTTCAAATAATGAAACAATTTGGCTCCTTGGGAAACCTTTAATTTTGCAAGTAAGGGAAGGCAAAAAAGAAATTATACGAGATGATGGAAAACTTATAATTCAAGTTGAAAAGGTAGAAAAGGAAAAAGTCAGAAAAGTTTTAATAGAATATATGCGAAATTTGGCAGAAAAGATTATCAACTTAAAAGCAGAAGAGCTTAGTGGAATAACCGGTATAAAACCCCAAAAAATTGAAATTAGAGATTGGAAAAGAAAGTGGGGACTTTGTAAAATTTCTAACCAAACCCTCGTATTCAATTGGAGATCTGTTCAACTTCCTGAAGAACTCATTAATTACATCATAGCACATGAAATTGCGCATTTTAAATATATCAAACACAATAAAAAATTTTGGAATTATCTTCAATATATTATCCCGGAAAGTCAACACCACAAAGAAGAGCTTAAAAGTTGGATTAGCACTCTTCTATGGTGATAAAAACTATCCTAGAATTAAAATTGGGTCAGATTAAAACTACCTTACCCAACATTTCTAACTTTATTTTTATCTACAAAACCTGAAAAAAGAAAGAACGCTAATCTTCAACTTCTTTCTTAAAACCGTTTCAGTCGATAGCAAACACAAATATAAAAATTTGCATCTTTTATTTTCCTTTAATATCATAAAAAAGTTAATCCAAGTAAATTATCAAAGCTCAAAACTATGAGGGAAATGAAAATATACTTAGTTAGCTTGGCTTTCTTGAAAGCTTTATGGGATAGGGAGAAAAAAATTTTATTGGACCTATATTTGCCTTTTTTAGTTGAACTTTTCAAGCGTAAAAATATATTAAGTTTTAGTAATGATGTTAACGAAATTCAGAAATTGCGTGAACAATTAGAAGAAGAATTTGGGTTGCAAATATCATCTCATGCCTTTACCACATTACTCAATAGGGCAAAAAAGAAAGATATCCTGCATCTAAAAGATAAAAAATATTACATAGAAGAAGAAAAGCTGAATGAATTTAGCCTCAATTTAGAAAATGCTAACAAACTCGTTGAAGAATTGATAGATGCGATAGAAAATACAGGTAAAAAATTGTTTCCAGATGTGACATTTGACAGGAATATAATAGAAAAATCTCTTTCTGATTTTCTCGTTCAATTTGACTTCCAGTTAATTATAGATCCTGAATCAATAAAATTTGAAAATTTACAAAAGAGGGATCAAAATTTATTTATTTTAAGTAAAGTCATTTATCATTTCCACAGTGAAGGAGGGCAAAATTGGGATTTGCTTGTAAATATTGTCATAGGACATTTCCTCTCAAGGTTAATATTTTATGACCCTAATTTTTTAGGGGCAAAATATAAAGATTTAAATGTCTTTTTAGACACAAGAATTATTTTAAGGTTATTTGGTGGAGAGGGCGAAGCATTAAAGAAGATTTATGAAGAGTTTTTATCCGATCTTAGAAATGTTAATGTAAAGTTATTTGTGTTTCAGCATACCCTTGATGAAGTAAGGGGAATTCTCGAAGGCTGTCATAAATGGATAGATAATCCAAGTTATGATCCTTCAAAGGCAAGTATAGCACTTAGACATTTTAAAGAACTAGGATATAATCAGTCAGATATTCAACTTATTTTATCTAATCTTGAAAATAAACTGAAGAAGTTAGGTATAGAAATACATAACACTCCTAGCGTTAGCCCTCAATTTCAGATAGATGAAAAAAGATTAAAGGAGGTTATTCAAGAGGTATATTCTAATAATCCGTACTTTGAACCTGCTTATAAAGAATTTACCATTGAAAAAGATATAAAATCAATAAGCTCAATTTATCAATTACGAAAAGGCCATAATTCTCAAAACCTTAAAAATACAAGGTATTTATTTATAACAAGCAATGCTGGCTTAAGTTATTCAGTATTTAAATTTCATAAAGAGGAGTTTAAAGATACTGGATTTTCTATTCCAGCGTGTGTGACAGATACCTTCCTTGGTACTTTAATTTGGGTAAATAATGCAAAGAAATTAAAAAGCAACATTATTCCTTTATCTGTTATTACAACTTCGTTAAGTTTGATCCAACCCTCAAAGGAATTTATCTATAAATGGCAAACCGAGATAGAAAAACTAAAAAGTCAAGGAATAATAAGCGAAGAACAGTATATTTTGCTTCGCGATTCTCAATTAGCAAGAGAAATGCTGGAAGAAAAAACACTTGGCGATCCAGAGCAAATTGTTCCTGCCACTCCTATTGAAATTTTGAAGAGAATTGAACAGAAAGCTTATGAAGAATTTATAAAAGAGGCGAAATCCCATGAAGAAACAAGAAAAAAATTATTAGCTGAAACTCAGAAAAGGCAATTATTGGAAGAAAGAATCAATCAAATCTCACAGCGATGGGCAAAGAGAATTGTTGGGTTTTTATTATTATTTGGAGTTATTTTTATGAGCTTACAATATTTTATCTCGGGAACTATAGAAAGGCTTGTTAGTTTCTTTTTTTCTTTAGTAAGTTTTATGATAAGTATTATTGGTATTACAAAGGAGAGAATGCGTTTATGGATAGCCGAGAAGATAAAAAATTCTATATTAGGTAAAAGATTGGATGGTAATTATAATTAAACTCTTTTTCAAAAATCTTTCCAATTGAAATAAAGTTTTGCAGCTTTACTAGGTACATCAATGTCAGCTCCAGTTGTCACTGGCTTCATCGCCCTTATGCTTTCCACAAACCCCCAAACTTTCATCATCACAAATTATTGGATTGTCTATGATACATCAAATTCGGATTTGCCTGATAACTATGTTTTTACAATAACCATAGACGAACAAAGAAATAAATGGATAGGGACACGAAATGGACTCGCAAAGTTTGATGGTATAAATTGGACCATTTATGATACCTCAAATTCAGGGCTTCCTGATGATAGTGTTAATACTATAACTATAGATGGAATGAATAATAAATGGATAGGAACAACCGGAGGACTTACAAAATTTGATGAGGTTAATTGGGTTGTTTATTGTACTTCAAATTCTAACTTGCCTTCTATCTTTATCCGTGTCATAACTATAGATGAACAGGGAAATAAATGGATTGGAACATATGGAGGACTTGCTGTCTATCGTGAAAGTGGCGTTATAATTATACCAGTTGAAGTAAAAGAAAAATCAAACGAAATCCCGACAAATTTCGCACTCTATCAAAATTATCCAAATCCATTCAACCCATCAACTACAATTGAATTTGACATACCCGAAAGAACAAATGTAAAACTTATTGTCTACGACATCCTCGGTCGTGAAGTTGAAACACTAATTGACAAAGAACTTGAACCAGGGAAATATAAAATCAACTTCGCCGCAACCAATTTACCAAGCGGTGTCTATTTTTATACTTTGAAAACGCCCAAATTCACAAAAACAAACAAAATGCTTTTGATTAAATAAACCCTTATCCCCCTCATCCTACCACATTTAAAACAGGATGAGGGGTTCTCTTTTTATTAACTTAAAAACTAAAAGGGTATTAAAATGAAACAAAAAACCCACCTTCAAGTTAAAGTTATCTTCATGGTTTTGCTGATTTTTATTTTTGTTGGCTGTGAGACGGTTCATCTAACAGCAGTAAGAGTTGAGAAACCGATCTCAATGACTCCAAATATTAACAGGGAATTTACAGTTATTAAACATTTCAAACGCGATCTCAAAGCGTGGTTTACTATTTTGGGCTTGGTGACCATCTCCAATCTAAAAGTTGAAGAAGTAATACGTGAGGAGATTCTCAAAGCACAGGGTGACGGGGTTGTAAACCTTGAAATTACAGGTCAAACAACCATCTTAGATGGTCTTATTCCTGTTGCGGCTGGTACTGTTGGTTTTCTTGTAGCTCCTCCATATGGAGCATATGCTGCGTATCTAATTGGTGCACGAACTTATACGATTGAAGGTGATATTATAAAGTATACCCGATAATTTTATCTTGCACCCCGCATTGAATAAATATATCTAAAGAAGAATCAAAGGATGCGGGGTGCTGACTTATTTCTAACCCCTATGCTCGCGACGAGTTCTCACAATACTTGACTTTTTCTTCTAACTTTGTTATATTTTTTTCAGCGGTGTATAAGTGCAGGCAGGGTGGAGAAAAGCAAAAAATTAGTCGCTGAAAAATGGTTTTTTACATAATTTTACCGCCTTGCCTGCACTTATTTTTTTGTGCAGGTTGCACCGCATCAGCCCCGCAGCTTCCCAAGTTTCTTCCAACCCTCGGGGAAGTTGCGGGAAAAGTTTCCCCTTCCCAAATCTATTTCCCAAAACAAAAAACGGAGCCCTAAAATGAACGCTTTAAAACTCCTCTCACTCTTTGCCTTCGCATTTTTTATTTTCTCTTGCTCCAACCCAACCACAAGCGATTTTAACGCCAAAACCACAGAAGAAGACACACCCGAGGCGTTAGTAATAGACGCACTAAAAAACTTTGAAGAAGTCCACGAATGGATACTCGCTGGAAAACCATTCGGAAAAAGTAATGCCTTGCTGAAAGTTGACCAAATAAACGCTGATTCAACTTGGATATATGGAGACACTTTAAGAGGTGGAATCGGAGTCGTAATCACCGAAAAACACGCCTACCCGAAAGGACTCCTCTTAATCACCAAAAACTACAAATACGGCATAGGAACTGGTGAACCAGGAAACCCAGCAGATGTTAAAAAAATCGTAAACTGGACCAAAAAATATATCTCCTGGACACAATACAGAAACGACACCCCAGAACAAGAAGTCAAAACAGAACTATATAGCGAAGATAACAAAATCACAACCCACATAACGAGAAAGAACAAAAACGGAATAGTTACAAGAGAAACCTATACATTTAAAGACCCAATCGTCACAGTCGTATACGGCAGAGACCTTAAAATAGTGAGGAAGGCAAGCGACTACTCAGGTGATATTGAAACCCATACCTATCAATACAGCACCGGGAAACTCCTCTCCGTTCGTGCTGTTGGATCAGCTGCAGGCGATTACGGAGATGGTGCCTTCCATTCATCTTATACAGAATACGACATAATCCAACCACCTTTGAGGGTCATTAGATATAACAAAGTTGTTGTTCTAGGAAAAGGAAACGGTGAAATATGGCGCTATGTAGAAAGCTTCTAAAAGGTTTTAACCCTCTCCCCCGCTGTTTGTGGGAGAGGGCTCTCTGTGTCTTGCTTGCTACTTTGCTGTTTTCATGCTCAGCACTTGAACCCGAAATTGTAAAGTCGCTGAGATTTGAGCCACCGCTCTTTGACAGCTTCAAACAAAACACTTATTTGAAATACACCCTGACAAAACCAGCGGTAGTGAGCATTTACATCCTTGACAAAGACGGAAACATCATCAAAACCATCGCTGAAAACCTACGCCTTACTCAAGGATCTCAAAGCCACGGTTGGAAAGGCGACAACGACAAAGGGGAGTTTCAATCAACAGGAATTTATATCGGTGTTGTTGATGTCAAGGGAAATAAGACATACAAAACCACAGTTGAGATTTTTCACTGGTGATTATTGTTATTTGTTATTGTAGCAAGGAGTTATCAACAACAAAGAGCCCCGTTGTTAATAACCTGTTGTTGATAACTTTTTGAGCCGAAAATTTTGAAAAATGGCTATATAAGAAAAAATTTTTTCCGTAAAAGTTATTAACAACAACTTATCAACAACAGATGATCACTTTCTACGACATAAACCGAGACATTGAACTCAAACCAGAAATTGCTTTTAAGACAATCATAAAACTTGACCCTTTTAAAGTAACAAATGAAAATACTTTCGCAATCGCTTTATATGACAATTACTTTGACCTTTTCACTTCAAGTGATACTTTAAGATTTACCCCCGAATTTAAAGTAAAACTTGAAAAGAAACAGATAAACGAATTGAATTACAAAGAAATAATCTTCTTCACCGCTGACGATGAATATATCCAACTTTTAAAACAATACTTATCACTTGAACCTTGCTTCAAAATCAAACCCCCGCAGGATCTACCCCGTGAAGAACTCTTAAAACTACTTCAAAACTCCTCCTGTAAAAACGGTTTTCTTGAAATAAACGCAATCCCAAATCCAGAAATTGACATTCTATTGATACAAAGCGGAGAAGAGTTTAACCTGATTGATTTCCCAGACCTTGAAAGAATAAACCGAATCCTCATTTACGACATTGAGAAAAACACCTGCCTTGACGGTCCAAAACTAATATACTCAGACGCAAAAAATTCCGTAAGCGTCCAAGCCCACAACTTGCACACAAAACTTTTTGAACTTATCGCTGAATACATTGAAAAAAATATCTCCGCTCGGATCATCTACGAAGTGCCACTTGATAGAAATAAAATCTTTCGTGACGATTCAAACCCCGACACATTGAACGCCACTTTCCAAGCCATCAAAAAAGCCATCAACCTGATCAAAACCGACAAACCTAAACACATTGAAAACATCAAAGCCCTTATTTCCGCCTTCTACACCGAACATTATCACGAACTTGAAAAACTAAAACTCATCACACATCTTGAAAAATTTTACACAGAAATATAAATCCTTTCTTTCTTTCCTCTCTACTCTGCGGGAGAGGGTAAGGGTGAGGGGTGCTTTTATCCTTTTTTCCTTTCTTCTGTTTCATGCCACTTCATACACACAAACCGAATACGAAATCCTAAAAAAACAAGAAGAAATAAAATCACTCTCGCTGTTTAACCGCATCATCAACGCAATTGATGTCCGCATCCACGCCGGCTTTTCCGCTGGATATTTCCTAAGCCAATACGACCCAATCAACCCAATTTATCAACCCTACGCCGTAAGAGATAGATTCTCCCTCTCTGTGTCCCTGAACCTGACGAAGATACTTGACAATTCAAACCTGAAAATCAAACAAATTGAACTCAAAGCACTTGAAGAAAAAAAGAGAAGGGAAGACCAACAGAAGGACTTGAAACGAAGAAAACTTGAAGAACAACTCAACCTCTTGAACGAACAACTTAAAACACAATCTCAAATAGTTGAAATTAACGAATTGTATTTCAATCAAAACAAGATTTCACTTGAGAAATTACTTGAAGAAAAAATGAAACTACTTGAATTGAAAACCAAAATTAAACAAATTGAACTTGAACTAAACAATCTAAACTAAAACAAAAAGGAGTCCTCATTATGCCACTATTCATCAAAAAAGAAGACGAAGAACAGCAGGAACAATTCATCAACGAACTAAAAACACCCGAAACTCAGCCAGAAACAGGGCAAACAAAACAAAACCCAGAGCCGACATTCCAACCAAGAATCCAACTTCAAGCAACACAAACCAAAAAACAAGACCAACTCCCAAAGGGAACTTTCGCTGTTAGCGTCATCTCAGAAAACTTTGAATTCGCCCGCTTCACCATAAAACCCGAAATCTTCAACGAAGCCGTTGAAATGATTAAAAACCTACTTCAAACACTCAACGAACCACAATTAAAACTAAACTCAAACTGCGATTGTATATGGTGCCAACAAAAAATCAAAGAACTCAAGGACTTCTTGCTCAGTTAAAATTTTTTCTCTTGCTCCCTCTCCACCTTGCGGGAATTTCTCTCATCTCTCCTCTCCCCTTGCGTGGCTGTGTCGTAAACCCATGGGAAATATACTCATTTAAATTTCACTTTAATATCAAACAATAAACCAAACCCTCCCCCAAACCCACTCACACACTAAAACCCAATGCAATCACATCCCTAAGGCTTAAAAACCCCTCCAAACCCTTCCTTAACTCCTTTATATACCTTGCTATCTTAAACAAATTATGAGCAATACATAGCAAAGTAAACTCACTTTTTACCTTCTCCAACCCACGAAGAAGAAAACCACCAAACCCAAAATTATGCGTCAAATTCCCCAAGACAGGCTC
>Ga0079992_124094_pt1 | contig 15826 bp, 17 predicted proteins | sample FaiFalFF_MnMetaG_3_FD_69197 | JGI IMG/M metagenome (GOLD analysis project Ga0079992, IMG submission 69197) | Freshwater microbial communities from Yellowstone National Park, Wyoming, USA - Fairy Falls B (FF_Mn_B) MetaG (SPADES assembly) (version 2) | ecosystem: Environmental > Aquatic >... | reverse complement strand
GGAATACGAGCCATACAGAAGTTGAGATTGGCTTATTAATCATGAAAATAAGGAGCCTGCAAAAAGAAAATGAAAAATTACAAAATTGGAGATTATTATGAAATTGAAGTGATAACAGATGAAACAATGAGAGCTGAATTTGAAGGTGTTTTAATTCATAATTTGTATTCAACTTGGAGTTTGGTTTATCATGCAGAGCTTTGTGCAAGGAGATTATTAGAAAAGTATTTAGAAGAGAATGAGCAAGGCATTGGTTATAGCATATGTATAAAACATTTAGCACCTACAAGAATTGGTAAAAAGGTTCAAATTAGAGCCATATTAAGAAGTGTTGAAAACAATAAATTTATATGTGATATTGAAGGCTATAATGAAGATGGTAAAAAAATAGCGGAGGGTTATCAAATTCAAGTTTTCATGAATAAGGATGAATTAGAAAAGAGAATTAATCAAGCATGAAAATTGGAATAATTGGAGGAAGTGGATTGTATAACATTCAAGGAATTGAAATTATTGATGAAATTGAAGTTAAAACACCATTTGGAAATCCATCTGATAAATTAATATATGCTAAATATAATCAATTTGAAATATATTTTCTTCCAAGACATTCAAGAGCACATTCAATTCCACCCCATAAAATAAATTATAAGGCGAACATATATGCTTTTAAGATGTTAAATGTTGAAAGAATTATAAGCGTTTCTGCAGTTGGTGGTATTACAAAAAAACCAAATGAAATTGTAATATCATCTGATTTTATTGATTTTTCAAAAAGAACATTAACATATTATGAAGGTCCAAAAGTTATTCACATTGATTTAACCCAACCATTTTGTCCAATTTTAAGGGAATGCTTAATTAAAAGTGCCAAAAATTTGAATATAGAAGTTAATGAATTTGGAGTTTATGCCCAAATGGAAGGACCAAGACTTGAAACACCTTCTGAAATAAAAATGTTAAGAATTCTTGGTTGTGATGTTGTTGGAATGACAATGGTCAGTGAAGCTATTTTAAGTAGAGAGCTTGAAATTTGTTATGCTTCAATAAATGTTGTGACAAACTATGCTGCTGGTATCAAGGAGGAAAAATTAACGACACTTGAAGTTATTGAAAATATGAAGAATAATTTAGAGAACATTAAAAAAATCATTTTAAATGCACTTGAATTTATACCAAATGAAAGAAATTGTCCTTGTAGTAAGGCTCTTGAAGGGACAGAATTATGATGTTTGCCCTTGATAGTATCCTTTCAATTTATTCAATAAATTTTAAGAAAAATTTTGCTTTTTATAAAAATGATACAATTTATTTTAATTTCACAGATAGCACATTTTCTTATAAAGGAAAAAATTTTAAAATGAGCTATAAAATTGAGAATAACAAAATTTTTTTAGATGGAAGTAGTTTAGCAATTATTATTTATAGATTAACTTCAAATCCTATATTTTGGGATTATAAAAATAATGAATTTTTTAGAGCTATTGAAACAATTAAAAAATTTGAATTTATTGAAGGAAATGATAGCTGTATATTGAATTTTTATTTTTCAAAGAGTTTAAATGAGCAAGTTTGGTTTGATGAAAATAGCTTAATTATCCATATAAAAGATGGATTTTATCCGAAATATAATTTTATTAGTAGCAATAGCGAAGTTATAGATTCTATAAGAATTTTTCATACAAAAGAAGGAGCATTCTTTAAAATTTTCATAACTACTAAATATGGCTCTTATAAGAAAATTAAAGAAAAAAATGTTTTAAAATTTGTAATTTACTCATATGGTAATTTTGGATATATTATTATTGACCCAGGACATGGAGGTGAGGATCCAGGAGCAATCGGAAAATGGGGCATAAAAGAGAAAGATATAACATTAAGTGTAAGCAAAAAAATAGCAGATATTTTAAGGAAGGAGTATGGTTTTAAGGTGGTTTTAACAAGGAATGATGATTATTTTGTTTCTCTAAAAGAAAGGGCAGAAATTGCTAAAAAATTTAATGCCAAATTATTTGTTAGTATTCATTGTAATTATTCTGAAACAGATAATGCGGAAGGTCCTGAAACCTATTTCCTTTCAACAGCAAGAACAAATGAAGAAAGAGCGGTTGAAACATTAGAAAATTCAGTTATAAAATATGAAGTTGAGGATAATGACTTACTTAAATTTATTATTTCTGATATATTACAAAATGCTTATTTAAAAGAATCTCAAAAGTTAGCATTTTTCATTCATCAAAAAATAAGCAAAGATAGAAAAGATAGAGGAGTTAAACAAGCGGGATTTTATGTTTTAAGAGGTGTTTATTCACCATCTGTTTTAGTTGAGCTTGGATTCATATCAAATCCAAAGGAGGCAAAACTTTTATCAGATGAAAAATATCAGGATGAAATTTCAAGAAATATAGCGGAGGGTATAAAAGCTTATGTAGATTGGTACATAAGGAGGTAAGAACACATGAATGTTGAGCAAATTTTAGAAGATGAGTATAAATTACATCCACAAATAATAAAAGTTCTTATGAAAAAAGGTATAGTTGATTTAGAGCTTGTAAAAAGTCTATTTCAACCTACAATTGAAAACCTATTATCACCAAGAGCAATACCTAATATGGAATTAGCATTAAAAGAAATTCTTAAATATGCTTCAAAAGAAACAATTCTCATTTGGGGGCATGATGATTTAGATGGAACAACTTCAACTGCAATTTTAATAAAAACTTTAAATATGCTTGAATCAAATTCAATATATTATATTCCTAAAAGAAATAGTGAAGGTCATAAATTGAATAAATTTGGTGTTGATTATGCTTATGAAAATAATATAAAATTAATAATATGTGTTGATACGGGATTAAGTAGTTATGAAGAAGTAGAATATGCAAATGAAAAAGGCATTAGTGTAATTATAGCGGATCACCATGAATTGCCTGAAAAACTACCTAATGCCATAATTGTAAATCCAAAGATGGGAGGCTCATTTGCTCATATTTCTGCCTCTTTATTAAGTTTAAAAATTGCTGTTGGTCTTCTTAATTTAAAATTTAAATATGATATAAATTACATTATATCAAATATGCCTGAACTTATTATTTATTCAGCACTTGGAATAATTGCTGATAGAGTTCCATTATTTTCTGAAAATAAAATTATTGTGGATTTAGCAAAGGAGCTAATAAATAGATATAGTTTTCCATTATTTAAAGTGTTTTCAATGATAACTGGTCAAAGTCCAAATTTATATTCAATCATTCCAATTCTTTCAAGTATTCATAGTGAAGGATTTAGGCATCTTGCTGTTGAGCTATTATTGTCCAATGATGAAACATTCATAGAAGAATACCTTATTAAAATTTATAAGAAAACCAAAGATATATTATCAAAATTAGACCAAGAAGTTATAAGGATAAAAAATGAAAATAAGAGGGTTAAGGGATATCTTCTTTTAGATTTAAGACATATAGAGCCTGAATACATTGGTTATATTGCAGGTAAAATAAAAGAAATTTATAAAGTTCCTGTGATTGCGATTTCTATTGATGAGAATAATAAAATTGTTGGAGAAATTAGAGCGCCTTTGGGATATAATATGCTTGATTTTTTAAATAGTATTTCTGATTTACTTAATAGTTATGGAGGGCATAAGCTTGCTTGTGGATTTTCTATGGATGTTGAAAATTTATATGATTTTATTGAAGAAGTTGAGAGATATTTTTCTAATTATAAAAAGGAAAATGATGATGAAAATTATGATTTAATTCTTGATAAGTTTGATGATGAGATTATCCAAAATGTTGAGAATTTAAGGAAACTTGGTGTTAGATTTAGAATTCTATTTAAAGGAAATTTAAAAGACATTATTTCAAAAATAAAGTACTATCCTATTATTGACCCAAATCAAATTTTATCAATTTATGCGCCAGAAGATTTAAATTACATCGTTGTTTTAGCTACGGAAGATGGATTTAAAATTGAGGAAATAGGATGATTTTGGTAATGAAATTTGGTGGTTCATCTGTTGCTAATAAGGAAAGAATTTTAAATGTTGCTAATATAATAAAAGAAAAAATAAAAGATGGTTATAAACCTGTTGTCGTTGTTTCTGCTATGGGTAAAACTACTGATAATTTATTGAATTTAGCTTATGAAATCTCAAAAAATCCTCCAAAAAGAGAATTAGATATGTTAATATCTGTTGGTGAAAGAATATCTATGACATTATTATCAATTGCTTTAAATGATATTGGTATTCCTTCTCGCTCATTTACAGGCTCACAAGTTGGAATAATTACAGAAAATAGATTTAATAATGCTAGGATTATAGAAGTTAAATTAAATAGAGTTGTTGATTGTTTAAATAATAATGAAGTTCCAATTATAGCAGGTTTTCAAGGTGTAAGTATTGAAAAAGAAATAACTACACTTGGAAGGGGTGGGAGTGATTTAACCGCTATTGCTATCGCTATTGAGCTTAATAAGAGATTTGGTAATGTAAAATGTGAGATTTGGACAGATGTTGATGGTGTTTATGCTATTGACCCAAGAATTAAAAAGTCATATAAATTTGATAAAATTAATTTTGATATGTTAATAGAAATGGCAAGTTTTGGAGCAAAAGTTATGCATTCAAGAGCCGTTAGTTTATCAGCAAAATTCAACTTTCCATTTTATATTTATAGTTCTTTTGAAAAAGGAGAGGGAACTATGGTTGGAGATTTTCTTGAATTTCCAAAACTAAAATCTATAACTCAAATGGATGTTGTTTTGATAAAGATGAAACACAATGATGAAATTTTGAAAAAACTTACAAGCAATGATATTCAAATTATTTTATTTCAAAAGCTATCAAATGAAATCATATTAGTTATAAAACAAAGTGATTTTAATCAATTTAGAAATTTATTTGAAAATTTTGAAAGTTATCATAATAAGAAATTTGTGTCAGTTATTGGATATGGACTAACAAATAGCACAGAAATTCACTCAAAAATTATTAAGTATCCGATTGAATTTTTAACGATTTCAGATTTAAGAATTAGCTTTTTAATTGATAGTAATTTATTTGAAATTGTTTTAGATGATTTAATATCCAACCTCAACTAATGTTAAACCTTTTGAAGGAACAATATAAGGAATAAACTTTCTTTTAAATTCAAGAATTTCAATTATTTCCTCTTTTGAAATTTTATTCAAACTATATAATATCATTAAACCTACAATTGAGCGAACCATTTTGTATAAAAATCTATCTGCCTTAATGAAATAGTCATAATAACTATCATTATAAATCCAATATGATTCAAAAACATTACAAATTCCAGATTTTTCTGTTTTAGCACTTATATTTCTAAAATCATGCTTTCCTATAAAAATACCTTCAATTTCTTTTAACTTTTTAAAATCAATTCTTATTTTTGGATAAAATCCATATCTAATTAAAAAAGGGGAAGGATATGTTAAAATCCTATAACGATATAATTTGAATTTAGCATCATATCGGGCATTAAAAGTTTCACCAACTAACTCAATTTCCTTTACATAAACATCTTCATCCAAAATACTATTTAATGCTTTTTTTAATTTTTCAAATTTTAATTTTAAATTACCTTCTATTTTAACATTACAAACATAATTTAAAGCATGAACACCACTATCAGTCCTACAACATCCAATTATTTTAAATTTTCCATCAATTAAATGTGAAAATGCTTTTTCTAATTCTCCACAAACAGTTCTTTTGTCTTTTTGTTTTTGCCAACCTTTAAAATTTGTTCCATCAAATTCCAAAATAATTTTTAAATTCATTAAAAATTAATAGTTAGACTTGTTCTATGTGTAAGTCCTAAATCAGAATGATAAAAAGAGCCATAATCAATTGAATAACTTTTATAATTTATACCAAAGCCAAAAGAAGGTTTTGAATTCCTAAAACCTCCCCTTAAAGAAACAACATTTAAATTATATTCAATACCAAATCTAAATCCCATAGAAAAATTGTTAAAAGAAATTAATCTATCAAAATTTCTATTTTCAAGAGTAGAAAAATCTAAACTTGTTGATAGAAGAAAGTTTTTATATTGGCTATAAGTTGATAGTATAATCATTGGTGGAATAAATTCAGTAGTCTTACTATTCCAATATAATAAACTTGGAAGAAAATCTTTTAGAATTATTGAAAAGTTTTTCAAATTTGTGGATATATCAAAACCAAAGCCAAATGCTCTATAATTGCTTATTCCTTGATAAAGAATTTTAGCACTTATTCCAAAATTTTTATAACCACTTGATAAATAAATAGCACTTGCTAAGTAGTTTTCAATTGATATTATGTAAGGTTTGTTATCCTCACTTGGAGGTTGTGTAGTATCAGGTAAAGATGTAAATTCTATATTATCTGTTAGAACTAAATAAAGACCAATTCCATAAGGCTTATTTTTAAACTTATAAGATAATGAAACAGCATTTATTCCCTCATATAAAAGTCCAAATCCAAAAAATATACTTTCATTAGAATAATTTAAATGAGATGGATTATAAAATACACTTGAAGCATCTTTGAAATTGTAAAATGATGAGCCAAGACCTATTAGTTTCCCATTTAATTCAACTCTATAAACTTCACCTGAATAACTTGAAAACTGCCCAAATAAGATAAATAACAAAGCTTGAAAATTATAAAGCAACAAAAATTATTGGACAAAGCACTTAGTTTTGGGGTGGGGAAAAACTATGCTTTAAAATTTTGGCACTTAATAAGGGGACGTAGTTCAGCTGGTTAGAACGCCGGTCTGTCACGCCGGAGGTCGCGGGTTCGAGTCCCGTCGTCCCCGTATGAGATTTAAAGTTTCAATTATAGGCTCAGGAAATGTTGGCTCAGAATGTGCCCGCTATATTCTATATAAAGATTTAGCAGATGTTGTATTAATTGACATTGTAGAAGGATTAGCAAAAGGCAAAGCATTAGACCTTGGTCAAGCAAGCCAAATAATTGGATTTTCAGGCAAAATTAAAGGTTCAAGCAATTATGAAGATATAGCAGATTCTGATATTGTTATTATAACTGCTGGTGTTCCAAGAAAACCTGGAATGTCAAGAGATGACTTAATTGAAGTAAATTTTAAAATTATAAAAGATGTTTGTGAAAAAATAAAAATTTATGCTAAAAATTCAATCGTAATAGTTGTCACTAATCCTCTTGATGCTATGACTTATGCAGCATATAGAATTTTAGGATTTGAAAGAGAAAGAGTTATAGGGCAAGCTGGTGTTTTAGATAGTGCAAGATTGAGTTATTTTACTGCTCAAAAACTAAATGTTTCACCATTTGAAGTTCAAGGAATTGTCCTTGGAACACATGGGGATGATATGATACCATTAATAAGATGGACAACGGTAAATGGAATCCCTATAACTGAATTATTAAATGAAGAGGAAATAAAAGAAATTGTTAATAAAACGAAGTTTGGAGGAGGAGAAATTGTTCAGCTAATGGGAACATCTGCATTTTTCGCACCAGGAGATGCTGTTGGATATATGGCAGAAATTATATTAAAAGATAGTAAAAAATTAATACCAGCAAGTGTTTTAACAAAAGGGGAATATGGATTAAGTGATGTCGTAATTGGTCTTCCAATTATTCTTGGGAAAAATGGCATTGAAAAAATTGTTGAATTTAATTTAAACGAGGAAGAAAAAAATTTATTAAATAATTGTGCCAATCATATTAGAGAATTACAAGCTATTGTTGATAGATTATTATGAAGGAAATATCAATATCGGAAACAATTTTTGAAATTTACGAATATGTTTTTCCACAATTAATAAATCCCGCAGGAACACTTTTTGGTGGAAAAATGCTTTATTTTATAAGCCAAGCAGCAACATTATCAGCAAGTAAAATTTCAGAGGGACCTGTTGTAATGGGTTCTATGGATAGTGTTGATTTCGTAGAACCTGTTAATAGTGGAGATACTTTAATTTTTCGTTCAAGGGTTCAAGCGGTATTCAATAGCTCAATGGAAGTTGGCGTTACAGTATTTAAAAGAACAAATAATGATGAATTAAAAGTGGTAACACTTGCTCACTTTGGATATGTAGCAGTTGATGAAAATGGAAAACCAAGAAAATTGAATGTCAAAATTGTTCCAAAAGATGATAAAGAAAAACTAATTTATGAATGGGCATTAAAAAGAAGAGCTTATAGATTAGAAAGAATAAAAAACAGAAGAATGGAGATAAATGATTTAGATATAAGCAGAAAACCTACTTATAGTTTATATTCTGCTAAACTTGTTTTTCCTTATGAAGCAATATATTCAAACATGATGTTTGCAGGTTATTTATTTGAAAAAGTTGATGAGCTTGGAGGTATATTGTCAGTTCAATATTCCAAAAGCCCAACATTCACTGCTTCCATTGATGAATTTGACTTTATATGTCCAATTAGAGTGGGTGATATTTTACATTTTTATTTGGGAATAAATTATGTTGGTAATAGATCTATGGAAATTGGTGTAAAAATTGTAAAGGAAGAAGCCTTAACATCAAAAAGATTTAAGGTTGCAAGTAGTTATATGACTTTTGTCTCTTTAAATCAACTCAAACCATTTAATCCTTGGAGAGATTATGAAATTGAAAGATGGAAAACAGCAGAAAGTAGAAAGATATTAAGACTTGAAAGAGCAAATAAATTCAAAGAATGTATAAAGAAAAATCCCCTTGAACCGATTTGTTAATTATAATCCCTTAAAATTTTCAAATGTTAAAACCATTACTAACACATGAGATAGGTTCTCTTGCTAAACCAAATTGGAGAGTAAAAGCGATAAATAATGTTCCCTTAAATGATGATGACATTGAGGATGCTAAAAGCTGGGCTAAATTTTTAAATATATATGCTGATGAGTTATTAGATATTTTAAGAAAGAAAAAGAACTTCACTGATGAGGAAAAGAAAAAAATCATAAATTACTCTTCATTATTTGCTACCAAATTACTTGAAAAATCAGGAATTGATGTTGTTTATGATGGAGAGCAACATCGTGTTGAAATGTACGAATATCCAATATCAAAAATTGAAGGATTTAAATTTTATGGACATGTTAGAAGTTTTGATAATAAGTACTATAAAAGAGCTGCTGTTTTTAAAAAACCAAAATTAAAAGAATTTTATCATTTGGAAGAATTTAAAACAATTTCTAAATTTACTGAAAAACCTATTAAAATACCATTAACAGGACCTTATACACTTGTTGATTGGTCATTTGATGAGTTTTATGTTAAAGGTGTTGAAATTGGAACATATAGCGGTTTAAAAAATAGGAAATTAGCAAGAAAACAATTTATAAATGATATGGCAAAAGAGATTATATATCCAAATTTAAAAGCTTTATATGAAAATGGAGCAAAATTTTTACAAATTGATGAGCCTGCTGCTACTACAAAAAGAGAAGAAATTGACTTATTCATAGAAGGTTTAATAAATTCAGTAGGAGATTTAAAAGGAAAACTTTTCTTTTCTGTTCATATTTGTTTTTCTGATTATAATTTGCTATTTCCTGATATTGAAAAATTAGAAGGAATCATAAATGAATTTCATTTTGAATATGCTAATAGAGATAGTACTGAGCTTGGAACTAATGAAAATGTAAGAAAAGGTTATGAAATTATTAAAAAATTAAAAAATTATAATTTTGTTATTGGTCTTGGTGTAATTGATGTCCATACAGATTTTATTGAGCCACCTGAGTTAATAAGAGATAGAATTTTATATGTTTTGGATATTGTTAAAGATCCGAATAAAATTTTTGTAGCGCCTGATTGTGGTTTAAGAACAAGAACATGGAACGTTGCTTATGAAAAATTAAGAAATATGGTTTTGGCTGTTAATATGGTAAAAATATGAGATTTTTAAATTGGTTTTTATTTTTATTGGTTCTTTTAATGATTGGATATGGAGCTTATTTTTATTATTATGAATACCTCCCGATTTTAAAGGCATTTTATGACCTTGAAAATGAGAATAAAAAATTAATTAAAATTTCGGGTTATTCAAATAATCAAAATTTTACAAAAATTGTTATACAAACTGACAAAATTTTTAGACCTGGCTCTGATGAATTAACTAATGAAGGAAAAAATTACTTAAATGAAATTTTAGAGCAAATAAAATCAAAAGGGTTTTCTGAAATTAGAATTGAAAGTCATACTGATTCAATCCCAATTCAAACAAACAAACATATCTATCCTACAAATTGGGAATTAGCAGCACATAGAGCAACAGCAATTGTGCGGTTTTTTATATCAAATGGAATAGAGCAAAATAAAATTTATGCAGTTTCTTATGGTGATTCAAGACCATTAACAAGTAATTCAACGGAAGAAGGCAGAAGACAAAATAGAAGGATTGAAATTTTAGTTTATTATTGATTAAAAATGTTATGCTTTATAATTTTGGATATGACGAACAAAAACCTTAATAAAAAGGAGGTGAGACTATGAAAAAGCTAATGCTCATAATAACTATAATAGGTGTATGGATTGGTTATCTATTAGCAGGAACATGCACATGCCAATCAAGTGGTCAGACTTATAATTGTCCAAATGGAAGTTGTCATCCTTGTGTTGACGTTGGTACTTGTAGTAGTGATCCAAATGCAACAATAATAGGATTTTGTAATTGTCCAGCCTGCTTGGTAAAAAGACCTTCAAATTCAGAAGTAATAGAGCTATTTATAAATCCAAAAGAAGCTTCAAAGAAAATTCTTATTACTTGTGCTGTATGCTGTTTTTCAAGTTCACCTGTAAATAAAAATGAAAACCTAAAAGGTTCATGTAGATCAGATTATAAAATAGAGGCAAATAAAGTCATTTTTGAAAACGAGAAAAGTTATAGAGTTTATAGACCTGATGGAAAGGAGGTTATAAAATTATGATTAGTTTAGTAATTTTTCAAGCAACAAGCAAAATTGTATATATGAGCTATAACTCAACAGGATGTGTTACTTGTCATAGAATAGCATCTGTAAAGATGAATGATACACTATATCTCTTTGGAACATTTCATAACAATGGAAAAATGACACCATTTCTTATAGCAGTAGATTCTTCATTAAATGTTAAATGGTATAAGGCTTTTAATCATAATCTTCCAAATTTAGGTATTACTCAAATGTTAAAAGTAAATGATAGTCTTGTGCTTGTGTCAGGAGGACATGCTATAAGGAGCGCCGAATGCTCTTCACAGAATTGTAATTTCTTTGGATTATTTAATGTTAAAACACAAAGTTTTGTTTGGTCAAAAAGCTTTTCCTCCCAAACTTGCACTTATGGAACCTTTATGGATATTGTCCAAACATCTCCTACTACATTCATACTTATGGCTCATAAAGATGGTTGTGCTCATCAATATTCTGGAATTGTTAAAATTGGTATAAATGGAAATGTTATTTATCAAAAATTAGTTTCTGTTGGCTCTGATAACAGATGCACAAGTATGGAACTTATAGGAGATAAACTATTTATTAGCTGCTTTCTCTGGGATGGGACATATCACCAATCAAGAATAATTATTTTAGATACACTTGGAAATTTTATAAGTTCTAAATTTATAAATTTTGGTTTTCAATTCCTGCCATACAAAATTATAAGAGATATAAATGGACTTTTAATAGCAGGGCTTTATATGGCTGGTAGTGGCTGCTGTCCTAGACCTCACCATATTATGATTTATAAAGTAGACTTTAATGGGAATGTTATGTGGTCAAAGCGATATCAATTCAATTTAGGAAATTCAAGAGCATTTAACATTACGAAAGATGTAGATGGAAACTTTTTAGTTGCTGGATATATAGAAACTAACACTACAAGTTATCCATTAGCTTTAAAAATTGATGGTAATGGTAATGTAATTTATGCTCTCTATTGGAATATGCCTCCCACGGGATTATCAAATATGGCAAAAGGTATAATACCTATTTCACAAGGGAAATTCTATTTACTAACATATTTAAGCACGGGAGGTGTTGATCAAACACAAGGATTTGCTGTTATTAGAGAAGATACAAATCCTAACTTAATAGGTCATTGCACTCAACCATCAATTACTCCTAATATCTATAATTTTACACCAACTATTGTAAATGAAACACCAACAATTACAGATGCTAGTTTTACACTTAATGATTTAAGCTTAACACCTTATTCTCCAAATATGGGTATTACAAATTCCTGTCAAATTACACCCCTTTCAAATTATGAATATATTAAATCCTGTGATTATGAAATAAAATCTCAAAGAAATTATATTGAGATAAATTTAATGAAGAAGAAAGAAGTTTATATTTATGATGTTCTTGGTAAGGTAGTTTATAGAGATGAATTTGAAGGGAAGAGAAGAATTAAATTAAAAGATGGAATTTATGTCATTAAATTAGATAATGAGAAGTTTAAAATTGTTGTAAAATAGGGGGGCTTTTGCCCCTTTAAAATTTTCACTATGTTCATAATAACAGAAGAGGAAATAAGAAAGAAGGTTAAAGAAATTGCGAGAAAAATAAATGAAGATTATAAAAATTGTGATGAAATAATTTTAATTGGTGTATTAAAAGGGGCTTTTGTATTTTTAGCAGATCTTATGAGAGAAATAAAAATTCCATCTAAGATAGATTTTATAAAAGTTTCATCATATGGACAATCTACGGAAAGTTCTGGAATTGTTAGAATTGAGCTTGATACATCTATTGATATAACAAATAAAGATGTTATTATTGTTGAAGATATACTTGACACAGGCTTAACACTTAAATATATAAAAGAATTATTTCTTTCAAGAAATCCAAAATCTCTTAAATTAGCTGTTTTGCTTGATAAAGTTGAAAGAAGGAAGGTTGATATAAAAGCGGATTATGTAGGTTTTATTGTTCCTGATAAATTTCTTGTAGGTTATGGACTTGACTTTTCGGAAAAATTTAGATATTTACCTTATGTAAGAGAATTATCTGAAACCGAAAAATCTTCTTAATACAAAATCAATTAAAATCAAAAAAATAACTAAAAATCCAAAAAACAAATTATTAAAAATTTCTCTTTGAACTTTATTTTTTTCAAATTTAATATCATTTGTGCTTTTTATAAATTTTCCACCTGTTCTATTAACGATATTAGCAAGTGTTAGGCTATCTATTCCTTCCTCATTTTCAAATCCAAGTGTATCGGGAATTAATGTGATTTTATTCTCATAGATTTTTCTTGAGTTTAAATAAGCATTTAGAATTAAGGTTTCAGGTTTAGAAAATTTAATGATATTATAGCTTGGAATTTCTTTGTTATTTAAATAAAATTTAACATTTGGATTATTTGAGCTAACTTTTAAATATGCCTTATTGAAAACTACATGATATTCAATATTTATCTTTGGCTTTAAGTTTAAAGCAGTGTTTATAATCGGCAATAATAAATTTTTATATTCTAAAAAATCAAATCTTCCGATTTTCCAAAGCTCATTAGTTAAAACAAAAACTCTATTATTATATATTCCGCTAATAGGACTAATAATAAACTCATCTAACTTAAAATCAACAATACTATCTATGCCTTTGAAATTAACAAATTTTTTCTTACCCTCAATAAAAACTAAATCTTCGCCATTATCCTTTCCATATCCAATAGTTAATTCAAAATTTCCAGTAATTTTTTCATTTTTCAAATTTAAAATTACATCATATCCCAATTCCTTAAAAAGTCTATTTAATAATCCAATTTCAGGTGTAATTTTATAAACATTTATTAAAACTTGTTTTGAAGATTTTCTCACATTTAAACTATATTGTCTTACTTTATCTGATAATTTTAAAATGATTTTGTAATTTCCTTGAAAATTTGGAGCTTTTAGAATAAAAGTAAATGAATTTATTCCTTTTGACAAACTTAAATTTTTTTTAATGATTGTATCAAGCTCAATTTGAAAATCTATAATTGTATCTTTATTTGAGAAAATTTCAAGATAAGCTTGAAAAATTTCATTTGGTTCAACAAACTTAGGATAAATAAAATTTTTTATTGATATTTCATTTGTTTTTACATTTGGATAAATTACATAAATTGGAGAAAAAAAACTATTATAATCAATTTCAGATGGATAGTTATGCCAACCATCACCAACATAAATAATTTTATCATAATTTTTAAGATAACTTAAAGCATTTAAATTTGTGATGTTGTATTTAAACTCAAAATTTTTAAATTTATAAATACTATCTCCAAGCTCATATTTATCAAAATTCTTCGCATCTACATTTTTATAAAAATCCAAAAGCCATTTTGAACTTTTCGTTAAGTCAAATACAATAGCAATTTTTTCTTTTTTTTCCTCATAAGTTGTTATTTTTGGATTTAAAACCATTAAAATTAAAATAAATATAGCTAATGCTCTTAAAATTTTTGAAAATAAAGGTTTTACTAAAATTAAGTTTAAAATAAGAGCGAAAATTAGAATTAAGATAATCAAGAACTTAACCTAATAATAAATAGCTCTTGACCATATTCAACAGGTTTTCCATTTTCAACAAGAATCCTCTCAACTATACCATCAACATCACTTTCAATTTCATTCATAACTTTCATAGCTTCAATAATACATAAAACTTGTCCTTTTTTAACAAAATCCCCTTCTTTAACAAATGGCTCAGCACCAGGCGAAGGCGCCCTATAAAATGTCCCTACAAGTGGAGATTTAATAATATGAATGTTTTCTTTTTTCTCTTCTTTTACTTCCTTAATAACTTCTTCCTTTTGAATTGGTTGAAAATTTTGAATTTGTGGAATTTGAATAACTTGATTTTGAATCTGATTATTTTTTGAAAGTTTTATTTTAAATTTAGGCTCATCAATTTTTATTTCAAGTTCAGTTAAATTGCTTTTTTCAAAAATTTCTATAATTTTTAAAATATCTTCAAATTTCATTTTCTCCCTACCCTTTCAACATATTTATCTTCTCTTGTATCTACTTTTATAATATCACCAACTTCAATAAAATAAGGGACTTTTATAATTATGCCTGTTTCAAGTTTGGCAGGCTTACCACCACCTGCAACTGTATCACCCTTAAAATTAGGCTCAGTTTCAATAACTTCAAGCTCTACAAAATTAGGTAATTCAATACCAATCGCTTGATTATCAATATATAATATAAACAATTCCATACCTTCTTTTAAATATCCAAGAGCATTTTCAATATCAGATTTATTTAAATGAACTTCTTCATAAGTTTGATTATCAAAAAATACAAATGTTTCATCATTTAGCTTATAAGAAAAAATTCCTTGATGTTTTTCAAGTTCAATTTCTTCAAATGGCTCATCTCTTTTAAAAGTCATATTATAAACACTTCCCGTTTTTATATGCTTAACTTTTAAAGAATACGTAGTAATGTCATTTGCTTTATGAACATGTTTAAAATCAAGAACTAAATAAGGTTCATTTTTATACCTAATTGCCATTCCTTTTCTTATTTCTGCCATGCGAAAATTTTAAAGGACTAAAAGTAAGGCTTTAAAATTTCTTGCGGAAACGAATGAAAAAATTGAAAAGTTAAGAATAGAAATTTCCAAATCAGAAGGTAGAATTATAAAATTTATTTTAGCATCTTCCATTATTCAAACAATTTTTATTATCTCAGCAGTCCTAACGATTTGCTTTGTCTAGTAAATGATGTTAAGTTCTTGATAATCAATAACTTATCAAAATTTTAGGAAATTATTTATTTTACGGGGGAATATAGGGGGGCGAAGCCCCCCAAGTCAAAAAATGGGGTTTTTTAAAGCCGAAG
>Ga0079992_154381_pt1 | contig 15828 bp, 13 predicted proteins | sample FaiFalFF_MnMetaG_3_FD_69197 | JGI IMG/M metagenome (GOLD analysis project Ga0079992, IMG submission 69197) | Freshwater microbial communities from Yellowstone National Park, Wyoming, USA - Fairy Falls B (FF_Mn_B) MetaG (SPADES assembly) (version 2) | ecosystem: Environmental > Aquatic >... | reverse complement strand
ACTCCTGATCTTTCTTCAACAATTCTTGAAAGTTCATAGAATTTTTCAAACTTCAGCTTAACATCAAGACCGTAAAGCAGCTTTAATCCTAAAGCAACTTCTTCTAATGCAGCGTTACCGCACCTTTCACCGATACCATTCATAGATGTATGAACCACTTCAACACCTGCTGCAACAGCTGCTAAAGTATTTGCGACAGCTAAGCCAAAATCATTATGACAATGTACTTCTAAAGGAACTTTGCAGAACTCCCGTATTTTGTTTACTAAATGAAACATTGCCTGCGGGTTTATGCATCCAACCGTATCAAAAATTGCAATGCTATCAACTTTGCCTTCCTCTACAACCTTTTGAATAATAGATTTAAGTAAGCTTATATCAGAGCGGGTTGTATCATAAGGAGTATACGCGACATATATACCATGAGATTTTGCATAAAGAGCTGCTTCTATAGGTGCTTCAATTGCTCGTTCAATTGTCCAGCCAAATTTTTGTTTTATTTGTAACTCGCTACCTGGTGAATACAGAAGAATACCTGAGACATCGCAACTAAGGGCAAGATCGACATCAGACTTAATTGAACGTGATAGCGAAAAAATTTTGGCATTAAGTCCAAGGTTTGCGACAGCCTTTATGCTCTTTCTTTCTAATTCTGAAATAGCAGGATTGCCTGCCTCAATTCTATCAACACCAATTTCATCTAGCCATTTAGCTATTAAAATTTTATCATCTGTATTGAATACCACTCCAGCCATTTGTTCTCCATCTCTCAAAGTCACATCGTGAAATATTATTTTTTCCGGGAATCTGAACTGCCTCCTTACTTCCTCTGTAAAGTTATAAGGGCTTACCCACCATTTATCACTTTTATACATAATTAACTAAAAAAGTACTTATACCATTCTATAGCTGTGTAAAAGCGGAGAGATTGTGTTCCCGTTGCATAATGTACATTTCCAGATTCATACAATAATAAAGCACCCATTCCATATCCCTTCATTTTAACTTGTAATCTCTGCAACTTTTCTTTCTTGAGATATTTAAAATAATTCGTTCCTCCCTCTCCACATATTGTAACCCTTATGTCCTTTTTATATAAAATAGCCATCCTATGTATTATTTTCGATCTTATATTTAAATTTTTTATTTGAATGTTCAGCGAGATTGCTCAAAATAAAAGTTAAATTTATATATTAAAAAAATAAATATTAATTATGGCGATGGGAATAATAAAAGGATATTTTTGGCCTAGCATAACATCAATGCAAACAGCCTACAGAGCAACGATTAGATATTCTGGAACTACTTATTATTTTAGGAAGAGGTGTAGTTAAACATGGCTAAGAAATTGAATCCTGTCCCGACAAAGATTATAATTATCGCTGTAGTAATTGCAGTTATTGTAATCGCAGGAGCTTTAATATATTACTTCCAATTTGCACCTCAAGGTCCACAGCGACCGGCTGAATTCAGGTTAGGCGCAGTACTTGATTACACAGGATGGTTAGCTGCATGTGCAAAAGCGGAGGAAATAGGTATTACGCTTGCAGTAAAAGATATAAATGATAAAGGAGGACTTTGGGGAACTACTCCAATAAAACTTATTACTAGGGATGGAGAATCTACTCCTGAGGTTCAGCTAAGAAGATTTAGGGAGCTTTTTGAAGTTGAAAAAATACATGCAGCTGTAGGAACATGCCATGCAGGTGGGGCATTTGCTTTAATGAAAGAAAGCTTAAGTGCAGGAGTACCCTTCTGGCCTTCACCTTTTACAGCAGTGGCAGCACTTAAGAAAGATGAGAGACCCCTTTGGAGCTTTGTTTCGATGGGTGTACCATGGAGTGTAGGCTATGCTATGGCTTACTTTGCAATTAAAGAACTCGGAGCTAAAAAAATATACTTGCACGTAGCCAGCTATGCGTGGGGCTGGGACCTTAGAGATGGTGCTAGAGAAGCTATGAAAAAATATGGAGGAGAAGAGGTTGGATATGATGAATATGCAGCAGGCACACCTGATTTTACACCATTTATCACCAGGATTATAGCTGCAAAACCAGACGCTCTAATAACATCAGCTGTTGTGGGAGACCAACCTACATTCTTAAAACAAGCACGCGAATTAGGTCTACATGAGGTGACTAGAATCGTAATATTTACTTCACATTTATGGTTAAAAGGTGTACCTCCTGAGGCGCTAAAGGGTGTATACGCTGTAATATCCTCTTACCATGATCTTCCAGCAGGACTTGTAGATGACGAAACATTTCGCTTAATGCGTGCATTCACAGATAGAGTTATACGAGAGGCTGGCGAACCGCCAGATCCATATACGATTACAAATTATGTTGTAGTAACAACTATAGTTAAAGTATTTGAAAAATTGGGCAAAATAGAAAATATCAAACCTGAAGAATTTTACAGAGCTGTATTAGAAATAGGCGAAATAATGACACCAAGGGGTCCGGTGAGATATACGGAAATAGGTTTACCAGCATGGAAATATTACTTCTTCTTTGGTATCGGCAAAGGACCCGAAGAAAAAACTTATATCTATGACTATCTGCGTATTACAGGTGTCATTGGAGGCGAAGAAGTATTACCACCACCAGCACTATTAGGCTATTAATAACTAAATTTTTAAAATTAAATTATGTTTTTTATTTTTTCTTTTAAATTATGCTTAACAAATTTTTCGTGAAAACAAATGCTTGAGGTACATACTCTAACTAAATATTTTGGAGGAATAAAGGCTGTAGATGGAATATCTTTTAGATTGCCAAATGCTAATGAGAGAATCATAGGATTAATGGGACCAAATGGGGCTGGAAAAACTACTTTAATAAATCTTTTAACAGGCTATTTAAAACCTGATAGAGGTAAAATTTATCTAGACGGTCATGCTATAGAGCATAGTTCTCCAGAAGAAAGAGTAACTAAAGGATTAGTACGTACATTTCAGCTTGTTTCTGTAATTGATTCCCTTACAGTAATAGAAAATTTGGCATTACCTGTTTATAGAACTAAACAGAGGAATAAAAAATGGAATTTTGACTTTCTTGTTAAACATCCTTTAAAAGATGGAGATATTGAAGCTGAAGTTAATAGTATAATTGAATTATTTGATCTTCGTCATATTAAGAACAAAATTGTTTCAGAACTTTCTTTCGGTTATAAAAGAATTTTGGAAATAGCTATGGCCTACGCTCTTAAACCTAAATTTCTATTCCTTGACGAACCCTTTGCTGGTTTAAGTGAGATAGAGATAGAAAAGATATTAATGATACTTAGCGACTTAATCAAAGATAAAAAAGTTCAATATTTATACGTAGCAGATCATAAAATTTCATGGCTTAGAAGCCTTGTTCAACGTCTTCAGGTAATGTTTGAAGGTAAGATCATTGGTGATGGTAAGCCAGAAGATGTTATCAAAGATAAAAAAATTATTGAAATTTATTGGGGTAGTGAGCCCAAATGATCAATTTAAGATCAAATTTTGAGACAAAGAGAAACAATAGTATCATTACTATCGAGAATGTAAACGCTGGTTACGGATCCCTTCAAGTACTCTTTAATATTTCCTTTGCCATACCTGATAAATCGTTTGTAGCTATTGTTGGGAGGAATGGAGCTGGAAAAACAACATTATTGAAAACTATATCTGGATTTATTAAGCCCTATAGTGGAAGGATAATATATAAAAATAATGACATCACAAATTTACCGCCATATAAAAGAGCACGAATGGGCTTAGTTTATCTCAGGCAAGATAAAAGAATTTTTGATAATTTAACTGCGAGGGAATGCTTAGAAATTACTGCATATTCATTTAATAAAAATAAAAGTGATATGGAGAAGGTTTTGGAGCATTTCCCAAGATTGAAGGAAAGAATTGATAGCAAAAGCAAGTTTTTAAGTGGTGGAGAACGCCAAATGTTACTACTTGCACAAGGTCTACTTGCAGGAGCAGAAATTTTAATGATAGATGAGCCAACAGAGGGTTTAGCTGCAGGAGTAATTCGTGAATTATCAAAGGTTTTCATTGAGCTAAAGAAGGAAGCTCAAAAAACTATTATTGTTGTAGAACAGAACGTTCAATTGGTTAGGATGTTAGCAGATATCGTCATAGTGCTTGCTGAAGGTAAAATAATTGATATTATTGAAGATAGAAATAACATTGAGAATTTAGATCTAAGCAAATATAAAATATGAAAACAATGAAAGTAGCATTACTATATGAGAATTCTAACGATCTCGCTTTAGAAGAAGTTAATATATCGGAACTTAATGAGGGTGAAGCGCTTATTAAGGTTAAGTCCTGTGGTATATGCCATAGTGATTTAAACATAATTGATGGAATAATTAAACCCCCAAAATATCCTCACATTTTAGGACATGAAATAGCAGGAATAATTGAAGATTATAAGCATATAAACAGAGAAGAAAAAGTGTTTGTTGAAAATATACTTCAAGAAACCGAAGGAAGGGTTTTAGTTTATTTTTATATAACGTGCAGTAATTGTAGCTACTGTTTAAGAGGAGAAGATAACCTATGCTTATACTTTAAAAGAATAGGTTTCGAGGAATGGGGAGAATATGCTGAATATATCAAAGTACCAATCAAGAATCCCATACCCCTACCTAAGCAGCTGGATTTTAGTGTTGCAATATTAGTTGATGCAGGTGCTACCACATATAGAGCATTTAGGAAGATATATCCATTACCAGGATCTATCATGGCTATTATTGGTATTGGTGGTTTAGGTGGCATGGTAATACAAATAGCTAAAGCATTTGAAGTACAAGTTCTTGCTATAGACATACTTGATGAAAAACTCACATATGCTAAAAAGCTTGGTGCAGATTACATATTAAACTTTAAGGATATACGATATAAAGATATAAATAATGTTAGGAATGTTTTAAAGAAAAATTTAAATATAAACTATGTAAATGCTGTAATAGATACTGTTGGAAGTAACGATACCTTAAGTTTAGGAATGTATACGGTTGGAAGGAGTGGGAGAATAATACTTCTAGGCTATGGCAAAGAAAAAAGCTTGAGCATATCGCCAATTAAGATTATATACGATGAAATAGTATTAGAAGGTTCTAGAGGTGTATCAAAATGGGAGGTATATGAAATACTTCAACTAGCTAAGAAAAATTTAATAGTACCAAATGTAACAAATGAATATAAATTAGAAAATGTGAATGTTGCAATCAATGATTTTAGAGCAGGAAAAATTCTTGGTAGAAGTATTATAAAATTTGATTAGTTATTTATGTTGTGATAAAAATTATAAGTTATAATTAAATAGGACTTATATCCTTAGCTTCATTTTTTATACATAAAGATAATATGTATTACTAAAGCTGAATTTTGATAACATGATCTCTACCTTTTATTAAAGAAAAAGGTTTAAATAAGTGATACTGATGTTTTTCAGAACCCATTGCTACAGCTCTGTAGCTACAGAGTCTTTTTTAAAGGCTGGTATCGGCTCCAATTTTTCTTTGTTCCTCAGGATAGAAAAGTTCAGTGCTGACGGCCTTAAAGGAATGTCTTCAAGTATACCTTTTTTAGAGCTCTCCGCTCGGATAAGTTAAATGCTTCTATAAACTGACCGGCCTTAAGAAACTTCCTTTAACTCCTTATTTTTGCATATTTTAAAGTAAATTAATTTTTTCTTTCTAAAAGATGATTTTTCGGAAAAATAAACTCAAAAATTTAAAAATTTAGAACCACCTGTTTATTACTATCTTTCTGTCCGTAAAGAAATCTATAACGTCTATTTGTGGATGATGACTTCCTAACCCAGATAATCCTCTTCCTCCGAAGGGGAACCAGCCAACCGGCGCAGCTGTTCCAACGTTTACTCCTACGTTTCCAACTTTTACACTTCTAACAAAGTTTCTTACCAATTTTCCATTCTGAGTAAATATGGATGCTGAGTGATGATACTTACTATTGTTTATCCATTCAATAGCCTCATCTAAACTTTTGGCTCTCATTAAATTAGCAACAGGTCCAAAAACTTCCTCTTTAACTATTTCCATATCAATAGTTACATCTTCGAAGATCGTTGGACCTAAGTAGAATCCGTTTGGATAATCTTTAGATCTGTATTCCCTACCGTCTAGAAGAATCTTTCCGCCTTCATTTAATGCTCTTTCAATTTTTTCAATTACCTTTATTTTATACTGGTAAGTTGTCATGGGTCCCATCTCGACTTTTTCATCGAGTCCGTACCCTATTATAAGATTCTTGGTCCTTTCTACGAATAGTCTCTTGAACTTATCGTAGAATTCATCACTTCCTATAATTACAATATTTTGTATAGCCAGGCATCTTTGTCCAGTGTTTCCATATTTAGAATGTATTAAAGTTTCAATTGTTTTGGGAAGGTTACAATCTTCTAATACAACTGCATAGTTAGTAGCACTTCCACCGCCTAGATACCTTTTACCGGCTTTTGCAGAAGTTTCATAAAGCTTTAAGGCAACATTCGAAGTTCCAACAAAAGCTGTACCCTCTATTAGATTATGAGAAACTAAATATTCTACTGAAGAATTATCAATATGAACCAAATTAACCACTCCTGGAGGCAAAACATTTCCTATTTTTTCAAAAACGTAACTAATGGGAATCGGTGTTACAGGACTAACTTTCAAAACAACGGTGTTTCCTAAGGCTATAGCATATGGTATGAACCAGAAAGGTATCATGATGGGAAAATTAAAAGGTGTTATTATTGCAAAAACACCAAGTGGTTCCTTAATTACAAACTCATCTATTTCCCTTGCTATTTCTGTTTGATACTCACCTTTTGATATGGATAACAAAGCAGCAATGGCAGCCTCAACATTTTCAATAGTTCTTCTAAGATCACCCCTTGAATCATTTATTGGCTTTCCATGATTCTGGGTATTTACTCTAGCAAACTCTTCCTTATTTTCTTCTAAAATCCACTTTATTTTGAATAAATATTGTAATCTTTCAGGAACAGAGGTTTTGCTCCATGTTTTAAATGCTTCATAAGCTACTTCAACTGCAGTGTTAACATCTTCTTTACCGCCTAAAGGGTATTCTCCTATTACTTCGCCCAATCCTGGGTCATAAAGAGGTGTTCTATCGACGGCTGTTGATTCAACCCATTTACCATTTATAAAGTTTCTTAGAATACCCCAAGAACTTCTTGGAACTTTTAAAACACTCATAATATATATTATACACTATTCAAAATATAAAAGCCTTTGAATTCCTCTCGAGATAAATCCAAATCTCATCAATAACATTTGCTATTTCCTTCATAAATTCTTTAGCCTTATTCCAGTGCATAACTAACTTCGCGTAGTTCCACATTTCTCATAATCCACGAAAAGATGGTGCTAAGGGGGCATTCGGTGTTCTCAATATAGCCTCAATACTCATACTACTACTGTGAACCCTCAATGCCTTCTCACTTAACTCTCTAGAATGAAATAACTAGCATAACTGATAAAGTACTTACTACAATCCCTGCAAAGATACCTTTGTCAATCCAAAGACTTACTGCACTTAACATGTAATATTACTCCAAGAGGAAAACTCAAATCTTGTCTTATTACAAGTCTCCTACTTATTAGGATACTTATTATATGAATGTAAGTAGCTTAATATTGACGTTATGGAAAGGATCAGTCAATTTAAGGTATTCTTATTAGAACTAATATTTTTAGTAATATAAGTTGAAAGTTTTTCATTACTAAGATATATAAATTCTGATTAGGATTATATCAGCGTATTAATACCAAAAATATATAAACTATACAAAATATAGCATTATGTTAATCAATATTAGCGTAATATATTAAGATATTGTTTCTTAGGATACTTTTTATGTGGTATAAAGTAAGGGGAAAATTAATTCTTTTATCATAATACTCTTCCTCCTAAGGCCCTTTCATAGATGGTTACCGGAGCTGAAATTTCCTTATCCACTATTATATCCAAAAGTACTGGGCCTTCATAAGATAGCGCATTGATGAAGTTATTCTTAAGCTCTGATTTGTCTTGAATTCTAATTCCCCGAATTCCAAACGCTTTTGCTACTTCTGCGTAATTTACATCTATAAAATCATTTACTTCAGGTACAACTGTTCCATATCTATATTTCTGATCATGATATTCAAAAGCTAATGAGCGATTATTAAGGATAAGTATTTTGACATTATTTATTTTTAGTCTAATAAGTGTTTCAATTTCACTAATATGGTATCCTATGCCGCCATCACCGATAATACAGATCACATTTTTATCTTTAGCTGCTAAAGCAGCGCCTATAGAAGCTGGAAATGCCCACCCCAATGAACCGTTTGCCCTTAAGAAATTCCTTCCAGGCTCTTTAATAAGATATAGTGAACCACTCCAAGCAGCCATATATCCTGTATCTGCAACCACCACACTATCCTTTGGTAATATTTCATTTAAAATAGCGAAAATTGCTGCTGGATGTATAGGAGAATTGCTACTTGAGGAAGCTATATTAATGAAAGATTCCTTCCATTTATTAGTAGTCTCGATAGCAAACTTAGTCCAATTGCTCATGTCTCTCATTTTAGTTCTTTTCTTTACTTCTTCAAGCAATTCCACCAAAAATAGTTTAGCATCAGCGTAAATGCTCACCTCCTCTCTATAATTACTTCCCAAAACCATAGGATCGATATCTACATGAATTATCTTAGCATCACGGGGTATGAGTCTGTAAGTATCTGTTTCAAAGGGTCCTAATCTAGTTCCTATAGCTAGTATAGTATCGCTTTCTTGGACAATATCATTAGCGCTTTTCCTAGAGTATCTTCCTATAACTCCAATAGATAAAGGATTGTAATCTGAGATGGAACCCTTTCCACCTAAGGTAGTTGCAACAGGAATTTTCAAATACTCTGCTAATTCTTTTAACTCATTCCATGCTTCAGACCACTTTACTCCTATTCCTGCGAGTATTATAGGCCTTTTTGCATCTAATAATATATCAGTTGCTATTTTAACTAAATCCTTTTCAGGTGCTACTCTAAGTGAAGGAACTTTTCCGAAAGATTTTTCTTTATATATAGGCACATCTCCTATCTCTACATCTAGAAGATCTGAGGGAATTTCTAGATGTGACGAACCTGAAGGAGGAGCAGTAGAAGCCCTTATTGCAGCTCTTAGTAAATCGGGCGTTCTATCTGGTCTAATTACCTGCTTATTAAATTTTGTTAAGGAATAATGCATAGGTATTTGATCTATTTCTTGGTACTCATACTTATCCTTTGTAAGTGTTCTAGTTGAAGTTGTAAGAGAAACGACTGGGCTTAAAGCCCAATAAGGTTCTGGCAATCCCGAAACTACGTTAGGAACCCCAGGTCCGTATTGACCATAAACGAAACTTACTTTTCCAGAAACTCGAGAATAACCATCCGCTGCATAAGTTGCTGCTTGTTCGCTTCTGAATAAAAGCATTTTGATCCCAACTTCTCTTAAGGATATCCATAACGATTGGTCTCCACCAGTAAGTAAAAAGAAATATTCTGTATCATATTCTTTAAGAGTTTTAGCAATTGCTTGAGCGACTTTCATAAATGCTCACCTATAATCTCTTTTAACATGAAATCCTCTAGAGTATTGCTAATGGATTAACAGGAGAACCTACAGCACCTTCTATAGGTAATGGTGGAGCCACAAAGAAGAATGTATATCTGTTATATTTTGCACATGCCTTCGCTAACTCCTCCAAATAAAAGATTTCACCAACAACTAATCCCATATTTGGTATTACAACATGATGCCATGGCTGGAAAAGTTCTTCAACTTCATTCGGTATGACCTCAACACCCCATGTGTCACTCGCAACTGCAGCAACTCTTTTTTCCCATAACCATTCAGCAGTGTCTAAGCTTAATCCTGGTGCTGGTCCTCCTGCGTAATCCCCCCATCCGCTTTTCATAGCTTCACCTATTTGACCTGTTCTTATCAACAGGAAGTCTCCCTCTTTTATCTTGACCCCTTCGAACTCTGCTATTTTATCTAAATCCTCGGCATGTATCGCAAAACCTTTAGGTAGCGCTTCGACGTTCTGCCATCTTGCTGCATCTAATAGTACACCCCTACCCACTATCCTATCCTTGAATGCAACTATACTATTTGCCTTCGCACCACCTACAGTAACTAAATGCATGTCTCTACCATTATACATTTTACCTTTCCAAAATATATGTGAAAGAGCGTCCCATTGAGTTGCACATTGGAGAGGCATTATTATTATATCATCAGCATACCAAAGTTGTTGTTGACCTGCCGCAACATCAGTACCTGTGGCAATCATTAAATGAATGGGGTTAAATCTATTAAATCTAATTTGCTGATAAGGACCTGAGGGCCCAAACAGAATGCTCAAAGAATAAACTTCACCAAGCTTAATTTCTTTAGCAGCCTCCACAATTTTATCTGGCGTCACATAATTTAATGTGCCTAATTGATCATCAGGACCCCATTTTCCCCAGTTCCTTACTTTTTCAGCAAGCCTTTCAACATCTCTTAACGAGAATTTTTTCTTTACACTCATACTATAATAAATATCATTAACATATATAAATTTTTTAAAAATTTCTTAGAAAAATGATCGTCATCTAGCATTAAATATAACTTATCATCACTATTCTAGCAATATGACGTTAAAGAAAAAATTTATTAAGTAAATCAGAGTAATAAAAAATATGGATTACTGTTTTGGAAACTTCAAAGATGTAGAAGTAAAGCCATTTCAGACAATTAGAGGATGTATAGATACATACGTCCAATGGCTGGTTAGCAAAGAACATGGTAATGAGAAATATGCTGTAAGACATTTTATTATTAAGCCTAAAGGTACGGTAACCTATCATAAACATAAGTATACTGAGACTTTAGTAATATTAAAGGGGAAAGGTAAAATTTGTGTGAATAACTATGTTAGGGAAGTACAAAGTGGTGATTTTGTATTCATAAATTCTAATATTCCACATGCGATAAAAAACGAATATGATGAGGATTTCGAATTTATCTGTATAATATCATATGAAGACGATATGAGTATACAACCTCTTGAAGGCTTTTGTGGTGAATAATCTTTATTTTCATTTTCACCAGATTTAAACGAGCATTTTTTAGTATACAATATGTAAGCTGAGCAGCATTATCTTAACATGGATTCCAAATAGATTTTAGACTATAATTATTTTTAAAGATATGTTAATTAAACATTAATTTATAAAGAAGTTCAGACCTGTAAAAGTTAAAAATAAATATTTAACTTTGATTAGTTATTATATTATGACATATAAACCTCTATGGTCTTCAGACAAGTGGTTTGTTAGCCCCTATAACTTTATAGAAAATGTTACAAGGAATTTCAAGTTACCAGAGAAAATTATTATTCATGATACTACTTTAAGAGATGGTGAGCAACAAGCTGGAGTAGTATTTAGAAAGAATGAAAAGATAGAAATTGCCATGGCCTTAGATGATGCTGGTATTCATAGAATAGAAGTGGGTATGCCTGCAGTATCTAAAGAAGATTTTGAGGCTATTAAAGAAACTGCAAAACAAGGTCTTAAAGCAATGGTGATGGCATTTGTAAGATGTTTAAAAAGCGATGTTGACTTAGCTCTTAAATGTGAGGTTCCTGGTGTAGTTATGGAACTTCCCTCTAGTAGACATTTAATACGCTATGCCTATAAATGGAATGAAGAAAAGGCTATAAATAGTGCTGTTGAAGCTGTAGAATATGCAAAAAGTCATGGCCTTTTCGTGACATTTTTCACAATTGATGCTACAAGAGCAGAGCTAGATTTCTTCAGAAAAGTTGTAGAAGCTGTACATAACCATATGGATACACTTACGTTTGCTGATACATTTGGTGCATGTTTACCCTGGGCTATAAGCTATTTTATGAATAAAATTAAGGAATTCGTGAAAAAGCCTATTGAAATACATTCCCATAACGATTTTGGTTTAGCTGTAGCTAATTCTCTTACGGCGCTGGTATCTGGTGCGGTAGGCGTGCATACAACTGTAAATGGAATTGGTGAAAGAGCAGGCAATGCATCTTTAGAAGAAGTTGTTTTAGCATTAGAATTATTGTTAGGAGTTAAAACAGGCATCAAATTAGATAAATTATATGATTTATCAAAACTGGTTGAAAAATATTCAAAGGTACAGCTACCCCCGTATAAACCTGTTACAGGTGAAACGCCATTTATGATAGAATCAGGTATTATTGCAGAATGGTGGCTGAATGTCAAAGACGTTAAACCTACAGAAGTGATACCATTTATACCAGAGTTATTGGAAGGAAAAAACCAATTGAATTGATTATTGGTAAAAAAGCGGTAAAGCAACAATAAGATATGAATTAAATAAACTAGGTATTACTAATGTATCTGATGAGATAGTTATGAAGATATTAAATGATGTTAAAGAAAAAGCTATTGAAAAAAAAGAACCATTAACTAAAGAAGAGCTTATAGAAATTGCTAAAAAAATTTATAAGCTAGTACAACTATTAATGTGGTGAGGTATGTAATATGTTAAGATATTACAATGTACAATTAAGAACATTAAAGAGCTTAGGTAAGTGGACGGATGTATTTTTACTTCTTGTATTACTCTTGGTAGTATTGCCCTTATTTATCCCAAGATTTCTACTAGCTGATATTTTGGCATGGAGTATATTAATTTTCGCATTTAATCTACTTTACGGATTTTTAGGATATCTTTCATTTGGCCATCTTGCATATTTTGCTGTAGGTGCGTACACATTTACATTCGCAATACGGTATCTTCACATAGATCCCCTTTTAGCAATTATATTAGCTCCGCTGGCGGGAGCATTTGTAGGCGCACTCTTTGGAGTTGCAGTTGTAAGGAGAGGCGATATTTATTTTGCTTTAACAAACCTAAGCATAAGTGTTGTAGTGTATTATGTAGTGTTATTTTTTCTTAAGGATTATACTGGGGGAGATGCAGGAGTATTTGTTCCTTTAAAATCCGGTATAATCGACTTATCATCAAGGGGAACGGTTTACTTAGTCATATTAATAGTTTTTACGTTGGTTTTCATATTATATAAAATTCTGAGCAAATCCACATTTGCGCTTCTCTTACAAGCAATAAAAGAAAAAGAAGATAGGATAAAATTTTTAGGTTATAATACCTTCTTGATAAAGTATATAGCATATATTATATCAACATCCCTTGCAGCGCTTGGTGGTGCTATGTTGGTGCTTTCTCATGCGTATGTAAGTGCATCAGTATTTTTTCCTGTTTATAACGGAGAAATCATAGTTATGAGCATGTTTGGCGGGCCATTGAGCATCTATGGAGCAATTGTGGGCGCATCAACCTACCTTGGACTTAAGTACGTCATTGCCGCGTATATAATTAGATGGGAGCTTATTGTGGGCATAATACTACTAACGATAATGGTTTTAGCAAGGGGGCTTGGAATATGTGGAGTAGCAGAAAAAGTTTTGAAAAGAACAAAAATTATTTCAGTGGTTAGTAGATAATGGTTGATATAGAGATTATAATTCGCCAGACAATGTATGGAATTGGTATAGGAATGATATTTGCATTGGTAGCTCTTGGATTGTCCTTAACATTTGGCAAAATGAAAATTGTAAATTTGGCACATATGCTGTTCTATGCATTAGGAGCTTACCTGGTATTTACTACAACCACCTTAGCTGGTAGTTTCTTGTATGGTATATTACTATCAGTTGCAATTTGTTTTATTCTTGGTATGTTGAGCGAACAAATACTTAAATATTTATATGGTAAAACAATTGAATATACATTTATAGTTACTTACGCTATTCTCCTCATAGGCATAGATATAATTAAATCTATTTGGGGTGTCGATTATAAAGCTGTAGCTTCACCAAAGGAACTATCTTGGGCTATACCATTCTTGGGAATAGAATTTTATAGAGTATTTGTTATAATATTTTCAGTAATATTATATTTATTAATTATATTATTTATGAGATATAGTATGTTAGGTAAAATAATTGTAGCATTTATAGATAATGACGAACATCTGCAAGCCATGGGTATAAATCCTAGAATAGCAACTCTTTTAATGTTTGCATTAGGTTCAGCTTTAGCGGGTATAGGCGGATCTTTACATGCTCCCTTATATGTTACATTTCCATACATGGTTGGTGACATGTTACTATATGCCTTTGCAACTGTAGTAGCTGGTGGTATAGGCAGTGTGACAGGTACGTTGGTAGGAGGTATAATTTTGGGGCTAGGATATTCATACGCTGGCTATATTCAACCATTCTTAAGTCCCATAGTTGTATTTTTAATGCTCTTCATAATACTTATTGTAAAACCTGAAGGTATATTTGGCACCAAATAATAAGTAACTACATAATTATTTTTATTTATTTTAAATAAAATTAGCTTAAATTCCTAATATTATATTTAAAGAAGAAATTAATTATTTTTCCATCACATGCTAATTCTTTAGTTCATCATTTCTCTTAAGACATAAATATAAATATGATATTGAAAACAATATAATTCACATCTACATTTCGGGGTGTATATATTATAAAGGTTATATCTTTTTTAAATTCATCAGTTCTCTGAAATATTGGATCACCTGCTATTATTAAGCTGCTATACCTGTCATTCTTGCTATGATATCTACGGTTGTTACTGCAGAAATACTTTAGACATATCTAAATAATTGTGGAACCATCGAATAACCTTCCTCTTAGAAAATGAGCTTCTGGAAGTAACAGTTTTCCAGCTTTAATTAAATTCTTCTATTTTTTAACGGAATCTACAAGAATATCTCTAAGATGTTTAGAAACATATTTATCATGGTTCGCGATTCATGAATAATGTTATTCCCTACCAGTTACTATACCTATTATAGGTCTTGATCGTATTATGTGCTTATATTTTCCTTTGTTAATTATTAAAAAAGAATAAGTTATAACGAAAAGACTCTTACCTGTTCCCGTAGGCCTAAATATTCCTATTAGAACATTATCTGATTGAGTGCTTTCTTTAATTCTTCTTGACCTTTGCTTTTAGATTCAAGTTTTTCAAATATGTTTTCTAAGCTCATCATTACAAGATTTTAAAGTATTATAATGATATTTAGACACTTATCTTTAAATTTCAAATTAAATGAAGTCTACATGAATTGGCAAAAATCGTTCGCCAAATAATTTGATAGATTCCCTGGTTTTTTAAAAATGCAACAGATATCTTTCATGCCGTGTCTCAGTTATGAGATAAAGTTAATTGTTTGAAGGTTCAAACTATCTTATGAGCATCCTATGTTTTTAATTTATACAAATATTGAACTTTTACTATTATTCACATGGTGAGAAGATTATATATCAAGAAAAGATTTATATATTACTTAAACTAATATAGCTATAAAACATGAGCACAAAAGTTTTTAACATAGGCGAATATGGCCGTACAATATCTCCTGTTGCAAATATCGACTTTGATAAAATGCTAAAAGATAAGCTTAAAAGAGCAAGAGATGCCATGAAAAAATATAATCTTGGTTCTGTTCTCTGTCTTACAGCTGCCAACACAGAATATGTTACTAACATTCAACCCATGGCTGGAACAGCTATTGGAATAGGTGGAAACGTTTACGCGTTACTTCCTTACGAAGGAACGCCTATATTTTTCCATGACTGTGATGGTGCGTTTCATCTTAAAAATCTCGTAAAAAATGTAGAAGTTGAGTATTCTATTCCTCCATTTGGAGGACCATGGTGGAGTAGCGC
>Ga0079992_127604_pt1 | contig 15834 bp, 12 predicted proteins | sample FaiFalFF_MnMetaG_3_FD_69197 | JGI IMG/M metagenome (GOLD analysis project Ga0079992, IMG submission 69197) | Freshwater microbial communities from Yellowstone National Park, Wyoming, USA - Fairy Falls B (FF_Mn_B) MetaG (SPADES assembly) (version 2) | ecosystem: Environmental > Aquatic >... | reverse complement strand
GTGCCCGGGCTGTAGGAAACCTGCAGACCACTAAAAAATTGAGGTCTAAAGTCCTCTAAGAAGAATATGTAAGGAAAGTCAGAAAGTTCCTTAAGTTGAAAGAAGGCAAAGATGGTAAGCTCAGGAGAGTAAATAACTGGCACATCGTAGGACTTTCCATCCTTTAACACCTTTACCACCAGTGCAGGCTTTAGCTGCTGTGTGTCCTCTGGGTTCTCCAAATTCAACACAGACCTGTCAATGGAAAGGAGCATGTCTTTGAACTCTGCCACCTGCCCAGCCCTGAGCTCCACCGTTCCCAAGAGCGCCCTTTGAGGGTCCTCCGGAAGGACTCTTCTGTCAAAAACTGAAAGCTTAACATAGCCCGCACTGCCCGTTAGCCCGTAGGTAGCCTGGAATATTCTGTAGGCTCCATACTCGAAGGGACTATTTACCGCAACTATTCCCTTGGCGACCACCCTACCACTTTCTATGATCTCTATTTCACTTTCAAAGCTTGCAATGGCATCCTTTACCTTTGGGTCTCCTTTAAATTCTTTACCCTTTCTCTTTGCCTCCTCTTCGTATGAGACTATGTGAAAGGCATCTACCTTAATTTGAAAGGGAAGTTTATAGAGCTTATCCTGGCTAAGGCTTGTCATTATGTTTTCTCTTGCACCCTCTGGCACAATGACTGTGCCCCTCCTTCCAAAGAGCCCGTCTATTAGTCCCCCCGCCATGATCACAAGGAGGGCTATATGGACCACATAAACCCCAAGCCGGGAGTATTTACCCTTTTCTCCGTAAAGGTAAGTTCTGTTTCCTTCTTCCTCTGCATAGACCTTAAAGCCCTTTGACTGGAGGAACCTTATGACCTTTTCCTTGTCCGGGTTTATCTTGACCTCTATAGGTTTTAGGTGTTTTTCTGAGTGTTCGTCCAATTTTTGAAACCTCTCCTTCGAAAAGGTATGCTTCCACACGCCGGGCAGTCTCTTGTAAGAGCAGAAGATCAGATTTAGGGCAAGCAAAGCAATAAACAGTATGTAATACCATGAATGGAAAACATCGTTTAGCCACAGTTTCCAAAACCACTCTGCCTTCGCCGGACCGTACTTATTCACATAAAATTCAAAGGGTCTGTTTTGTTCTATGTAGGTGGAACCCAGCATAGAAAGAACGCCTATGGCGATCATCAAAAATATGGCAAGCTTTAGACTGGCAAAAAACTCAAAGAGAAAGACCGGGAGGCTGTTGAACTTTTTGTAGTCTCGGTAGAGTGCCCTTAGGCTGTCCCGAAGGAACTTCAAAAAGGACACTGCAAACAGAAAGCCCGAGGCAAACAAGAGGGCAAAATAATAAATTCCAACCTGTTTTAGATGGAATAGCCCTGCAATAACTACCCCAAGAAAAAATACTGAGGAGAGGATCAAAAAGGCATAACCTTTAAGCATTTTCAAGAGCCTTATAGTAATCTACTACCTCCCTCCTTATCCTGTCAAGGAGAACTTTAGATTTTATCTCTACCACCAGGTAGTCCTTGCCACCTTGATTTATGGCTGGTAGTTGGATAAAGAGCCCTCCGTTTTTTGCCTCAAAGAGCTTTATACCCCTTATTATTACCTCGTCTATCTTAACATCCGCATAACCCAAAAGGCGGGGTCTTTTAGCGCTTACCTCAAATGGATAGAACTTCAAAAGCTCAACCTCCAGTGCCCTGTCTTTGGAGTTTTGAGTATCTTTCAAGGGCTAACCTCCTCTTAAGACCGTTTACCCTGTCTATAAAGGTGATGCCATCCAGATGGTCCAGTTCGTGCTGGAATACTATGGCGGGAAATCCCTCCAACTCATACTCTTTTATCTCTCCCTTTAGGTCCATTGCCCTGAACCTTACCTTTTGGTATCTCTCCACCTCCACCGTAAGACCGGGGAAAGATAGACAACCCTCCCTGTATTTTATGCTACCCTGTCCCTCTAAGAGCTCTGGGTTTATGAGCACCAGCTTTACAGGAGGAGACTCCTTTTTTGGGGATGTATCTATGACCATTATGCGGAGGGGTTCTCCTATCTGATTTGCCGCCAAGCCCACACCCTCTTCATGATACATGGTTTCAAACATGTCCTCCACGAGCTTTACTATATCTCTGTCTATAACATCTACCCTTAGGGTGGGGGTTTTCAAAATAGGGTCTGGATATCGGACAATCTTCCTTACAGCCATAGTGTGAATAATTTAAACCATGCAATGTTAAAATACATCCCAAATGTGCGGTATAGTTGGGTACACAGGCAAAAGGAGGGCTGTTTTTGTCCTTTTGGAAGCTCTGGAACGTCTTGAATACAGAGGCTACGACTCCTCTGGCGTTGCCCTTCTGGAAGATGGTCGGATCTTTGTGGATAAGAAGGTAGGTAAGATAAGGGAACTGATAAAGAGCCTGTGGGGAAAGGAACTCAACGCCACCACTGGCATAGGGCACACCCGATGGGCTACCCATGGGGGCGTATGCGAGCTAAACGCCCACCCTCACACCGACGGTCAGGGAAAATTTGCCTTGGTGCATAACGGCATTATAGAAAACTATCGGGAGCTAAAGGGGTATCTTCTCTCAAGAGGTGTAAAGTACGTTTCCGAGACAGACACAGAAGCCATAGTGCATCTGATTTCCCTTAACTACGAGGGAGACCTCCTAAGGGCTGTGCTGAAGGTTCTACCTATGCTAAAGGGAGCGTATGCCTTCGCAGTAATCAGTTCAATGGAGCCGAACCGCATAGTGGGCGTAAGGTACGGAAGTCCTCTGGTGGTAGGACTTGGAGAGGGTGAAAACTTTCTGGCTTCGGACATTCCAGCTTTGCTTCCCTTTACCAAAAAGGTTATACCTTTGGAGAATGGAGAGATAGCAGACCTCACTCCGGATGGTGTTAGCATCTACGACTTTGAGGGCAATCTAAGGGTAAAGGAATCTATAACTGTTCAGTGGGACCTGCTATCCGCCGAGAAGGGAGGTTTCAAACACTTTATGCTAAAAGAGATCTTTGAACAACCTCGGGCAGTGGCAGACACAATAAAGGGCTACATTTCCCGAGATTACGAACTACCCTTCTCCCTAAAGGACTTTAGGAGGATCGTCATAACCGCCTGCGGAACATCCTATCACACAGGACTTATAGGAAAATACTGGCTTGAAAGGTTTGCGGGCATTCCTGTGGAGGTATCTTACGCCTCGGAGCTCAGGTATTCAGACACTCCCGTAGGAGAGGGAGACCTGGTGATCGCCATATCCCAATCGGGCGAAACTGCAGACACACGCTTTTCTGCCCTATCTGCCAAGGAAAAGGGTGCGGTTTTGATATCCATCGTGAACGTAATGGGCAGTGCCCTGAGCAGAGAGTCTGATTACACCCTATACACCCACGCAGGACCCGAGATAGGCGTTGCAGCAACCAAGACCTTTACCTGTCAATTGGCAGTTCTCTTTTCCTTAGCTATAAGCGAACATCCAGAGAGGGAAAATCTTATAAACCAGCTTTTGAAGGTTCCCAACCTTATGGAGGAAGTTCTGTCAAAGGCTGAGAGCATAAAGGAGGTGGCGCTTAAATATTCCCAAAAGAAGAACCTTCTCTACTTGGGAAGGTATCTAAGCTACCCCGTTGCCTTAGAAGGTGCCCTAAAACTGAAGGAAATTTCTTACATACATGCAGAAGGTTATCCTGCCGGTGAGATGAAGCATGGTCCCATAGCCCTCATAGACCAGCACATGCCCGTTGTGGTGGTAGCCCCAAGGGATAGGGTTTATGAAAAGATCCTATCCAACATAGAGGAAGTTCTCGCAAGAAAAGGTATCGTTATATCCGTTGGTTTTGAGGGAGATGAAAATCTCAAGAGGCTCTCAAAGGACTTTATTGAAATTCCTCAGGTGATAGAGGAACTGAGCCCTTTCTTGACAGTTCTTCCCCTACAGCTCTTTGCCTACTATATCGCAGACTACTTGGGGCTGGATGTGGATCAACCAAGAAACTTGGCAAAGACCGTCACTGTTGAGTGAATAGAAGCTTTAAAAGCCCCATTTGGGCATACACCCTGTTCTCCGCCTGCGTAAAGATAAAGTCTGCAAACTTTTCAAACACATCCTCTGTGATCTCTTCTCCCTTTTTGGCAGGCAAGCAGTGCATCACCAGCACGTTGTCCTTTGCATGCTTCAAAAGCTCACTGTTTACTTGATAGCTTTTTAGGGCTTGCAACTTCTCCTCATCCCTATCTTGGTTCATGCTCACCCAAACATCCGTATATACCACATCCGCGTCCTTTACCGCCTCCACAGGGTTGGGAGTAAGATAGATGCTACCGCCCGTGATTTTGCAAAGGTCCTCACCCGCCTGATAGTAGTAAGAGGAAGGCTCATAACCCTCCGGAGTAGAAACGAAAAGTTTTAGACCAAAGAGCCCCGCACCCACAAGCCACGTGTTGCAAAGATTATTACCGTCCCCCACATAGGCAATCTTGAGATCCTTTATGCCCTCCCCAAAGCGTTCATAAAGGGTAAAGACATCACTGAGGACCTGACAAGGATGGGACATATCCGTCAGGGCGTTTATGACCGGAATGGATGAATAACTGGCAAACTCCTTGAGCTTTTCATGAGAATCGGTGCGCACCACCACACCGTCCAAATATCTTGAAAGGGTCCGTGCGGTGTCTTTTAGGTCCTCTCCCCTCACCAACTGAAGGTTGCTTTCCTGAAGGAACATAACCTCACCACCTAACTTTCTTATGCCAACCTCAAAGGATACCCTTGTGCGGGTGGAGGGTTTTGTGAATATAAGGGCAAAGTATTTACCTTCCAAAATTTTCTCTTGGTTTGTCCCTTCCTTTATCCTGAGGGACTCGTCTAATATTAGCCATCCTTCCTCTACTGTAATGTCCCACAGGTCAATAAAATGTCTTATCATAGCGTAGTATTATAAACCGAGCAGACTTAAGGCTTTTGTGGGAAAGTTTTTACCTCTTGACAGCGACACGATCATGGTGTAAAATATATTATTGTCTTTTGGGGGCAAAGGTTTAAAGCGCTTTGTTAAAAAGGACTTGACAAAGTTGGGTTGTTAGGTTATAATAGAACTTAGATAAGGTTGATTGAGGAACCCAAAGTTAGTGGTTCCTTGTAAAAGGACTTGACAATCGCTGTAAAGTGGTGTATAATTAATAACATCTCTGAGGGGTGTGAAAAGCTCCTTGTTGAAAAGTGCTTGACAAGTTTGAGTTGTTAAGTTATAATTAAAATCAAAATCCCCGTAAGGGGAACTGAGGGGCGAAAGATTGAAGCCCCTTGTCAACTTGGCAACTGAATAGGGAGGAAGAACCCGAGAGTTTTTATGAAGAGTTTGATCCTGGCTCAGCGCGAACGCTGGCGGCGTGCCTAACACATGCAAGTCGTGCGGAGGGGTGATGAGCCCCTCAGCGGCAAACGGGTGAGTAACACGTGAGTAACCTACCCTTGGGAAGGGGATAACCCTCCGAAAGGAGGGCTAATACCCTATACTGCCGGAGACCACTAAGGTCTTCCGGTGAAAGGTGGCCTCTGCTCTGCATGCTACCGCCCAAGGAGGGGCTCGCGGCCCATCAGGTAGTTGGTGGGGTAACGGCCTACCAAGCCTATGACGGGTAGCCGGCCTGAGAGGGTGGTCGGCCACAGTGGGACTGAGACACGGCCCACACCCCTACGGGGGGCAGCAGTGGGGAATCGTGGGCAATGGGCGAAAGCCTGACCCCGCGACGCCGCGTGGAGGAAGAAGCCCTTCGGGGTGTAAACTCCTGTCGGGGGGGACGATGTGCCTTGGAATGAATAATTCCAGGGCATGACGGTACCCCCAGAGGAAGGGACGGCTAACTACGTGCCAGCAGCCGCGGTAATACGTAGGTCCCGAGCGTTGCGCGAATTCACTGGGCGTAAAGCGTCCGCAGCCGGACGGGTAAGCGGTGCGTCAAAGCCCACCGCTCAACGGTGGAACGGCGTACCGAACTGCCCGTCTTGAGGCACGCTTAGGCAGGCGGAATTCCCGGTGTAGCGGTGAAATGCGTAGATATCGGGAGGAACACCGAAGGCGAAGGCAGCCTGCTGGGGCTGTCCTGACGGTCAGGGACGAAAGCTGGGGGAGCAAACCGGATTAGATACCCGGGTAGTCCCAGCCGTAAACCATGGGCGCTTGGCGTCGTCCTCGTGGCGGTGCCGCAGCTAACGCGGTAAGCGCCCCGCCTGGGGAGTACGGGCGCAAGCCTGAAACTCAAAGGAATTGGCGGGGGCCCGCACAACCGGTGGAGCGTCTGGTTCAATTCGATGCTAACCGAAAAACCTTACCCGGGTTTGACATGGTGGGAAACCCTTGCGAAAGCGAGGGGTGCCGTCCTCTGGACGGAATCCCACCACAGGTGGTGCATGGCCGTCGTCAGCTCGTGTCGTGAGATGTTGGGTTAAGTCCCGCAACGAGCGCAACCCCTGCCCTTAGTTGCTACCCCGAATGGGGAGCACTCTAAGGGGACTGCCGGCGATAAGCCGGAGGAAGGTGGGGATGACGTCAGGTCAGTATGCCCTTTATGCCCGGGGCAACACAGGCGCTACAGTGGCCAGGACAATGGGATGCAACCCAGCAATGGGGAGCAAATCCCCCAAACCTGGTCATGGTGCAGATTGAGGGCTGAAACTCGCCCTCATGAAGCCGGAATCGGTAGTAATGGCGGATCAGCTAAGCCGCCGTGAATACGTTCTCGGGCCTTGCACACACCGCCCGTCACGCCACGGAAGTCAGTCTTCCCGGAAGCTCCCGGGCTAACCCGCAAGGGAGGCAGGGAACGATGGGAAGGCTGGTAACTGGGGCGAAGTCGTAACAAGGTAGCCGTAGGGGAACCTGCGGCTGGATCACCTCCTTTTTAACGGAGTAAAGCTTCAGGCTTGCCAACAAATTCGGGTTCTTCCTCCCTATTGAGTTGCTCTCCCTTGAGGGCCTCTAGCTCAGTCGGTCAGAGCGTGCCCCTGATAAGGGCAAGGTCGGTGGTTCAAGTCCACCGAGGCCCATTGTCTGGGGCACAGCCTTAGGGGATGTAGCTCAGCGGGAGAGCGCCTGCTTTGCAAGCAGGAGGTCGAGGGTTCAAATCCCTCCATCTCCATGCTTACAAGGCAGGTGGCGGGTTCTGTGGAGGACCCGCGTCAACTTGGCAACTGAATAGGTCTTTCTTCCTTGTGGGTGTGCAAGTTAGTAAGGGTCTGGGGTGGATGCCTCGGCTGCCCGAGGGGACGAAGGGCGTGTCAAGCTGCGATAAGCCGGGTGGAGGTGCAAAATGCCTTTGAGGCCCGGATGCCCGAATGGGGAAACCCGGCAGGGTGTTGAGCCCTGTCATCCGCGCAAGCGGAGCCAACACGGGACGAAGTAAAACCTTCTAGTAGTCCCAGGAAAGGAAATCAAACGAGACTCCCCGAGTAGCGGCGAGCGAAAGGGGATCAGCCCAAACCGCACGGGTGCCATGGTGGCAGCCTTAGCTCGTGCGGGGTAGCGGGACGTATCCGGAGAGGTCTGCCAGCCTCTCAGGGAGTTACAAAACTTCCACCTAGCCGAAGTGAGCTGGAATGCTCCGCCACAGAGGGTGAAAGCCCCGTAGGCTAAAGGTGAGAAGTCTCCCGGGGATACGATCCCAAGTACCACGGCCCCCGTGGAAGGTCGTGGGAATCAGGGGGGACCTCCCTCCAAGGCTAAGTACTACGGGCAGACCGATAGCGCATAGTACCGTGAGGGAAAGGTGAAAAGAACCCCGGAAGGGGAGTGAAATAGAACCTGAAACCCCAGATCCACAAGCCAGTGGAAGGGTCCTTTGGGCCCGACTGCGTGCCTTTTGCAAAATGAGCCAGGGAGTTGTCCTCAGCGGCGAGGTTAAGCCGTCAGGCGAAGCCGTAGCGAAAGCGAGTCCGAATAGGGCGTTAAGTCGCTGGGGGCAGACGCGAAGCGGAACGATCTACCCATGCCCAGGGTGAAGGGCGGGTAATGCCGTCTGGAGGCCCGAACGGGTCGGTGCTGCAAAACCGTCCGATGAGGTGTGGGTAGCGGTGAAAAGCCAATCGCGTTCCGTGATAGCTCGTTCTCCCCGAAATAGGTCGACGCCTATCGTCACCCGTTCCTTCCCGGAGGTAGAGCCACTGGTTGGGCTAGGGCCTCGAGAGGGGTACCGAACCCTGCCAAACTCCGAATGCCGGGATAGGTAGGGTGGCAGTCAGTCCCCGGGGGATAAGCTCCGGTGGACAAGAGGGAAAGAGCCCAGACCGCCAGCTAAGGTCCCAAAATCCGGGCTAAGTGGGGAAGGATGTGCGGCTGCTAAGACAGCTGGGAGGTTGGCTTAGAGGCAGCCATCCTTTAAACAGTGCGTAACAGCTGACCGGCCGAGCGGCCGTGCGCCGAAAATTTAGCGGGGCTCAAGCCCGGTACCGAAGCTGCGGGCTCGCGTAAGCGAGCGGTAGGGGAGCGTTCCCTGTGGGCTGAAGTCTCACCGTAAGGTGGGATGGACCGCAGGGAAGTGAGAATCCTGGCATGAGTAGCAGCGAAGACAGGTGAGAAACCTGTCCGCCGGAAGCCCAAGGTTTTGGCGGCAATGTAAATCATCCGCCAGTTAGCCGGGACCCTAAGGTGAGGCCGAAAGGCGTAGCCGATGGGAAGCGGGTCAACATTCCCGCGCCAGCGGTGTGGAGCCAGAGTCGTGACGCAGGAGGCTAGGGAGAGCCGGCTATGGAATGCCGGTCTAAGGTAGTAGGAGGGGGTGGCAGGCAAATCCGTCACCCCATACTCCGAGAGCCGATGGGGTAACTCTCCTGACGCCACACTGCCGAGAAACAACGGCGCTGGCGTTGAAGCATCGCTGCCCGTACCGGAAACCGACACAGGTGGGCTGGGTTAGCAGCCTAAGGCGTCGGGGGAACTCTCCTCAAGGAACTCGGCAAGTTGCCTCCGTACCTTCGGAAGAAGGGGAGCCCGTGGAGGTGAAGCCTCTCGGTGTAAGCCTCTGCGGGTCGCAGAGACCGGGCGGTGCCGACTGTTTATCAAAAACACAGGACTACGCAAACCCGTAAGGGGATGTATGTGGTCTGAAGCCTGGCCAGTGCCCGTAGGTTAAGGGGCGGAGTGCAAGCTCCAAACCGAAGCCCGGGTAAACGCCGGCCGTAACTCTGACGGTCCTAAGGTAGCACTTGCTGCCTGAACCTCGCTGTATGCGGGGAAGCCCTTAGAGCTCCAGCTACGAGGTGCAAAAAGGCACCCGTAAAAATGCTGGAGATTGGGCAATCCGCAGGAAATCCCTAAAAGGGAGTTCCTCAGAGACTGCACGCGAGGGCCTTTGCCTCGCGAAGGAGGGGAAGGATGGAGCTTTCTCCAGATTGGGTTGTGGGCTTTGTGGATGGAGAGGGCTGCTTTCACGTCAGTGTAAACGAAAACCCAAAGACCGAGCTGGGTTATCAGGTTCTTCCTGAGTTTGTGGTGGTTCAGCATCAAAGGGACGTGCAGGTGCTCTATGCCCTAAAGAGCTTCTTCAAATGCGGAGTGGTAAGGAAGAGCAACGGAGATAGGTGGTGCTACAGAGTTAGAAAGCTGGAATGCTTGAGGGCTATATGTGAGTTCTTTGTTAGACATCCGCTAAAAACCAAGAAAAATGTGGATCGGATCAGGTTCTGTAGGGTCGTGGGCTACATGCTTGAGGAAAGGCACTTGAGCTTGGAAGGTCTTTTGGAGATCGTGGAGATAGCCCTCCAGATGAACACAGGGCAAAGGGATGCCCTCCTTCGCATAAAAAGGGACCTGGAGGCAAAGGTAAGATACAGTCCACCCCTTGGCGAAAGTCGAGGAGAAAGGTGAGCGAAATTCCTTGTCGGGTAAGCGTGGACTTGCCCGTGTCCGGCTCATATCGGGGGAGCCCTCCTACCCAAGAGGGTGTGGGGTAATCCCGAGGGAAGCCCATCTCTCGTGAGGGAGATGGAGCCCCGTAACGACTGACCCGAAAGGGGAGGCACGCAAAAAGCGTGCAACACGCCGGCCACCACCCGTAGCCAAAAGGCTACGCAGAAAGGGCTATGGAGGAAGGTATGTTAGAGCCTTGGTATATAACAGGCTTGGTAGAGGGTGAAGGTTGCTTTTCTGTTAGCTTTAATCTGAGGGACAGCCTGAAGGTGGGTATAGAAACGAGGGCTTCCTTTTCAGTCTCCTTAAACAAGAGGGATTTAGAGCTTCTGAAAAAGCTCCACCAATACTTTGGCTGTGGAGGAATAAGGTTTTCAAAGGCAGATAACACCTACAAATACGAGGTTAGGGAGCTGAGAAGCCTTACAGAAAGGGTGATCCCTCATTTTGAGAAGTATCCCCTTCAGGGCTCAAAGGCAAGAGATTTTGAAGCCTTCAAAGAGATCTGCACAATGATGAAGGCAAACCTTCACCTATCACCCAAGCATATGCCAAGGATCATAGAGCTTGCCTACAGTATGAACCCATCGGGCAAGCGTAAATACTCAAAGGACTTCCTCCTACAGGTCCTTGGTGGTGAGAAGGTATAGTCTACCCCTTGCCGAAAGGCAAGACAGGGTGAAGTTCCGACCTGCATGAATGGCCCAACGAGTGCCGCACTGTCTCGAGGAGAGTCCCGGCGAAATTGTGATGCCGGTCAAGACGCCGGCTACCCGCGGCAGGACGGAAAGACCCCGTGAAGCTTCACTGTAGCCTGGTACTGAGTCTTAGCCTGTCCTGCGCAGGATAGGTGGGAGCCTGTGAAGTCCCTCCTCCGGGAGGGATGGAGGCGCCGGTGAGATACCACCCTGGACAGGCTGAGACCCTAACCCAGCGGAGTTATCCTCCGCGGGGACCGTGCCAGGTGGGCAGTTTAGCTGGGGCGGCTGCCTCCTAAAAGGTAACGGAGGCGTCCAAAGGTACCCTCAGGCGGGTCGGAAATCCGCCGTAGAGTACAAGGGCAGAAGGGTGCCTGACTGTGAGGCCGACAGGCCGAGCAGACGCGAAAGCGGGGCCTAGTGACCCACCGGTCCCATGGGGAAGGGCCGGTGATCAGCGGATAAAAGCTACTCCGGGGATAACGCATGTTGTCCCGTTATCCGGGCAACCGGATAACTAGCACACGGCTTATAACGGGGGAGCCCTTATCCCCAGGGTAATCCCGTGGGAAGTCTGGAGAGGCACTATGGTGAGCAAAAGGCAAAGGGAGATCCTCATAGGCGCAATATTGGGAGATGGATATCTCCAAAAAACGGGCAAACGCAACGCAAGGCTAAAACTTGAGCACTCGGAAAAGCAAAAGGATTACATCTTTTGGAAATACGAGGAGCTCAAGAACCTGATGCAAGATAGACCAAAGAGGATTGAGAGGTTTAACCCAAAATGGGGAAAAACCTACGTGTATTACCGATGCCAAACCCACTCTATGCCTCTGCTGGGAAGGTATAAGAGATATTTCTACGACGAAGGCGGAAAAAAGAAGGTGCCCGAGAACATAGAAAAGCTTTTGAGGTCTCCCTTGTCCTTGGCAGTCTGGTACATGGATGATGGACACTACTACGCAAGGGATGGCGTAGGTTATATCTACCTCCCAAAGTATAGCCCGGAGGACTTGGAAAGGCTCCTAATAGCCCTAAAAAACAACTTTGGGTTGGAGCCAAAGCTGATCAAAAAGAAGGGCTATCCAGTGCTATACTTTCCAAGGGAGGAGTTTGAAAAGCTTATGGCAATAATAAAGCCTCATGTGCCAGACTTTATGAAGTATAAAACCTCTCCGGACCCTGTAACGACTGAGGGCGCGTGAGCCCGAGGGTTCCCAAACTTAGGGAGCCAACACGCCGTGCTCCTCATCCAAGAAAGGATGGGGATGAAGATATAGTCTGCCCTTCCGAAGAGGAAGGTTGCGAACAGGCTAATCTCCCCCGAGAGCCCACATCGACGGGGAGGTTTGGTACCTCGATGTCGGCTCCCCCCATCCTGGGGCTGAAGCAGGTCCCAAGGGTTGGGCTGTTCGCCCATTAAAGGGGGACGCGAGCTGGGTTCAGAACGTCGCGAGACAGTTCGGTCCCTATCCGCCGCGGGCGCAGGAGTCTTGAGGGGGTCCGTCCTTAGTACGAGAGGACCGGGACGGGGCAGGCTCTGGTGTGCCGGTTATCTCTCCAGAGGTAGCGCCGGGTAGCCATCCTGCTACGGGATAAGCGCTGAAAGCATCTAAGCGCGAAGCCCACCCCAAGATAAGGACTCCCTGAAGGGCCGTGGGAGACTACCACGTTGATAGGCCGCAGGTGGAAGCTCCGTAAGGGGTGTAGCCGAGCGGTACTAATAGCCCGTTCGACTTGCACACCCACAGGAAGAAAGACCTATTGAGTTGCCAAGATGCCCTCGGGACCATAGCGGAGGGGAAACACCCGGTTTCCATTCCGAACCCGGCAGTTAAGCCCTCCAGCGCCGATGATACTGTGCCGGGCGAACGGCACGGGAAAGTAGGTCGTCCCGGGGGTTTATATTATACTTATTCTCCCATGTATGACCACATCATCATAAAAGGTGCAAGGCACCACAACCTAAAGAACATAGACCTAAGTATTCCCAAAAACAAACTGATAGTCATAACCGGTCCATCCGGCAGTGGAAAATCCTCCTTAGCCTTTGATACCATATATGCGGAGGGGCAAAGGAGGTATGTAGAATCCCTCTCCTCTTACGCCCGTCAATTCTTAGGCGTTATGGAAAAGCCGGAGGTGGATGTTATAGAGGGGCTATCACCCGCCATAGCCATAGACCAAAAGACCACCTCTAAAAACCCTCGCTCCACGGTGGGAACAGTCACAGAGATTTATGACTACATGAGGGTCCTTTGGGCAAACGTGGGAAAGCCTCATTGCCCAGAGTGTGGAAGGCTCTTGGAGGGGCTATCTGCCCATGAGATCTTGGAAAAGGTGTATGAAGATCTAAAAGGTAAAAGGATTACCATTTTGGCACCCTTAGTTAGGGGTAAAAAGGGGGAATTTAGGGACCTCCTGAGGGAGCTTGACAAGAAGGGCTACAGCAGGGTTAAGGTAGATGGTGAGTATCTCCGCATAGTGGATGTCCCACCTTTGGAAAAAAACAAAAAGCATGATATTGACCTTGTAATAGATCGGTTCGTTTTGGAAGAGGAAGAGAGGGCAAGGGCTTTAAGTGCCATAGAGAAAGCCTTTGAGCATTCAAAGGGTCTTGTGAAGATTGACGATGTGGACGGTGGAAGGGAACTAATATTCAGTCAGAGCAGGACCTGTCCGGAGCATGGCTTTTCGGTGCCGGAGCTAACACCAAGGCTCTTTTCCTTTAACTCTCCTTATGGTGCATGCCCTACATGTAAAGGGCTTGGTGTAAGGTGGGAGATCAACCTAAAGCTTTTGGTGGATGAAAAAGAACCCGCGGTAGATGCCTTTAGGATCACAAAAAACGGCTTTTTTGACTACCTTAGATACCCTGTTGCCAACATACTGAGAAGGCTCGGCTACCATCCAGAAACACCCTTTGGAGAACTGCCAGGTTCAGTTAAGGAGCTCATTCTTTATGGGGGTAAGGTGCTAAAGACGGAATTTGAGGGCATAATTCCACACCTTGAAAGGCGCTTTTTGGAAGAGGATTCAGAAAGACTGAGAGAAGAAATCGGAGAGTATATAAAGGAAAGACCGTGCCCTGCTTGCGGAGGTTCAAGGCTAAGACCAGAAGCCCTCTCTGTGCTTTTAAACAGTAAAAACATATACCAAGTGTGCAGTATGCCCTTAGGACAGGCTATGGAATTCTTCAGGGAAACCTACGAAGGCTTGACGGGGAAAGACCGCATAGTGGGAGAAAGGCTCATAAAGGAGATCACCGACCGGCTTGGCTTTTTGATAAAGGTAGGCTTGGACTATTTGGACTTAGCCCGCAGTGCAACCACCCTCTCTGGGGGAGAGATGCAAAGGATAAGACTGGCCACCCAGATAGGTTCCAAACTAACGGGTGTGCTATATGTTTTGGATGAGCCCTCCATCGGTTTGCATCCCAGAGACACCCACAAGCTCATAGAGACCCTCAAGGACCTTAGGGACCTTGGCAACACGGTCATAGTGGTGGAGCACGACCCAGAAACTATACTCTCTGCGGATTGGATCATAGACCTTGGTCCAGGGGCTGGGAAAAACGGAGGTTATGTAGTGGCAGAAGGAACGCCTGAGGATATAATGAAAAACCCAAACTCTTTAACGGGTGCCTACCTTTCTGGTAGGCAGGGCATACCTCTGCCAGAAAAGAGAAGACCACCGGGCAAAAGGTGGCTGAAAATAATCAACGCCAGAAAGCACAATTTGAAAAACATAACCGTCCAGATTCCGGTAGGTCTCTTTGTGTGTATAACGGGGGTCTCGGGTAGTGGAAAATCCACCCTAATATACGACATACTCTGGGAGTATGCAAGGGGACTTTTCTATGATAGCAACGTGGATGTGGAAGGGGTGGATCGCATAGAGGGGCTTGAGCATTTTGACTATGTTATCAATGTGGATCAGTCTCCTATCGGTAGAACTCCCAGAAGCAACCCGGCTACTTATACAAAGCTGTTTGACCCAATAAGAAACCTCTTTGCCCAGACGCCAACCGCAAAGGCAAGGGGCTACACGCCGGGTAGGTTCTCCTTTAATGTGCAAGGTGGAAGGTGCGAAGCCTGTCAAGGAGAGGGTGTGATAAAGGTGGAAATGCACTTTTTGCCTCCCGTTTATGTAACCTGTGAAGTGTGCAAGGGGACCCGCTACAACAGGGAGACCTTGGAGGTGCTCTATAAGGGCAAAAACATAGCAGAAGTTTTAGACATGACCGTGGACGAAGCCTACGAGTTCTTCTATCACCATCCTCCCATACGCAGAAGGCTTGAGCTTTTGAGGGATGTGGGGCTTGGATACATAAAACTGGGTCAGCCGGCTACTACCCTCTCTGGTGGAGAAGCCCAGAGGATCAAGCTCGCCCGAGAGCTTTCAAAGAAGGAAACGGGAAGGACCCTTTATCTTTTGGACGAGCCCACCACCGGGCTACACATGGACGATGTGAAAAAGCTAATAGAGGTCCTCCAAAGGCTTGTGGATAGGGGAAACACGGTGGTGGTCATAGAGCACAACCTGGATGTGATAAAGTGTGCGGACTGGATCATAGATTTGGGTCCTGAAGGTGGAGACAGGGGCGGATACATTGTAGCGGAAGGAACTCCAGAGCAGGTGATGGAAAATCCCAACTCCTACACAGGGCAGTATCTCAAAGAGTATTTGAAGTATAATAGGATAGAAGCTTTAAACAGGAGGGCTTAGATGGCAAAAATATACTATGAGGGAGATGCCAGTTTAGAAGCGCTAAAAGGTAAAAGGGTAGCCATTTTGGGTTATGGCAGTCAGGGGCATGCCCATGCCCTCAACCTCAGGGACAGTGGCATTGATGTGATAATTGGACTACATCCAAACAGCAAGTCCAGGGAAAAGGCACAGAGGGATGGGTTTGAGGTTTATGAGCCCTCAGAGGCAGTGAAGAGGGCGGACATTATAATGTTTTTGACGCCGGACCCTGTGCAACCGGGACTTTACAAACAGTGCGTGGAGCCTCATTTAAACCCGGGGAAGACCTTAGCCTTTGCCCACGGCTTTAACGTACACTTCAAGCAGATCGTTCCACCAAAGGATGTGGATGTTTTTATGGTGGCACCCAAGGGACCTGGGCACTTGGTGAGGTGGATGTATGAAGAGGGCAAAGGTGTGCCTGCCCTGGTAGCCATCTATCAGGATGCCTCCGGCAACTGCAAAGAAAAAGCCCTGGCTTACGCCA
>Ga0079992_136461_pt1 | contig 15875 bp, 12 predicted proteins | sample FaiFalFF_MnMetaG_3_FD_69197 | JGI IMG/M metagenome (GOLD analysis project Ga0079992, IMG submission 69197) | Freshwater microbial communities from Yellowstone National Park, Wyoming, USA - Fairy Falls B (FF_Mn_B) MetaG (SPADES assembly) (version 2) | ecosystem: Environmental > Aquatic >... | reverse complement strand
TGGCTGCGGCCGGTGATCAAGTCGCCGCGGGAGATCCGGACCCTGCGGGTGCGCCTGGAGGACCTGCGCTACCTGGTCTTCATGCCCCCGGAGGACATCCGGAAAGCCATCGACCAGGGCCGCCAGCCTCCCCTCTCCCGCTACCCGAAGGCCGCCGCCTACATCCGCTGGGGAGAGAGGCAGGGATATCCCAATCGCCCCACCTGTGCCAGCCGAGCGTGGTGGTGGGATTTAGGGCTGCGCAAGTTCCCAACTGTTGTATGGGTTAAATCTGTGAATGACAGCCACAGGCAAGCTTATTTTGATTTTCCAGCTTTGGTAGATCAGCGACTTTACGAGTTGGATTTCACTGATAGGCGAATAGCTTGCGCACTCTTGAACTCGGCTTGTTTCCTTATGATAAAAGAGCTTTATTCGAGGGTGAATCTCGGCGAGGGCGCGTTGGATACCGCGGTGTATGAAGCAAACTCTGCCATGGTCTTGCATCCAGTTGCATTCGAGAACAAGCAACGAGAGCTATTGCGGGCTAGTGTTGAGTTGCTTGCGGAGCGTCCCATTCGCAGCATCTTTGAGGAACTCGGCTTTCCTCTGTGTCGGGAGCGGAAGTGCGGCCACCCCGAGCACCCGTATGAGCATGTGCGGCCGGAGGCCCTCACCCTGGAGCAGGTGCGGGCGGCCTCGCCGGACCGGTTCGAACTGGACCGGGTGGTCTTCGACGCGCTGGGGCTCACGGACGAGGAGCGCGTGGAGGTCTACCGGGCCGTGGCGCAACTGGTGAAGGACCGCCTGGTCAAAGCGAGGAGCGTGTAAGCGGAGGGCGGCCGTGGATCAGATCCCGGACCTCATCGACAACGAGCGGCGCCGGCTGGGGGACGTGCTGAAGGGCCTGCTGGCCAACAGCCCGGACCTCCGTCTGGATGTGGCCACCGCCTTCTTCAACCTGCGGGGGCTGGAGGCCCTGGAGCCGGAGATCGAGCGGCTCCGGGCCCTCCGCCTGCTCCTGGGCCAGGAACAGGAGCAGGCCTTCGTCCTCGGGGAGCGGCTGCTGGCCGAGCTGGAGGATGCCGCCGCCCGGGGGGAGATCATCGCCCGCGAGATCCGGCGCTGGCGCGACTTCCTGGCCCGGGATTCCGTGGCCGTGCGGCGCTACCGGAAGGCCTTCCTCCACGGCAAGGCCTACATCGTCGATGGCCTCCCCGTCCTGGGCGCCGTGGGCATCGTGGGCTCCTCCAACTTCACCGGCGCCGGGCTGACCATCAACCGGGAGCTCAACGCCGTCCTCAAGCAGGCATCGGCCGTTCGGGAGCTCCAGAGCTGGTTCGAGGCCCTCTGGCAGGAGGCCGAGGACTACAAGGCCGAGCTCCTGGAGCTCCTGGAGCGCTTCACCCGGACCTACACCCCCTATGAGATCTACATCAAGGCGATCTATGAGGCCCTGCGGGACCGGCTGGACCAGGAGCTGGGGGAGCGGGACGCCAGGCCCTCCCCCATCGCCCTGACGGACTTCCAGCGCGACGGGTATCTGGCGGCCCGGGAGATCCTGGAGAGCTACGGCGGCGTCCTCATCGCCGACTCGGTGGGCCTGGGCAAGACCTACCTGGCCCTGCGGCTCCTGGACGACTACGCCTACGGGGAGCGGCAGACGGCCCTCATCGTCTGCCCGGCGGCGATCCGGGAGACCGTCTGGCGGCCGCTGCTGCAGCGGTTTTCCATCCCCTATGAGCTGGTCTCCATGGAAGAGGTCAGCCGCCGCGACTTCCCCGTCGACGAATACGCCCGGCGGTTTCGGGTCATCGTGGTGGACGAGAGCCACAACTTCCGCAACCCGGGCGCCAACCGCTGGGAGAACCTGTTCCGGGTCATCGCCCGGGGCGATCCGGACAAGAAGGTCATCCTGCTGACGGCCACGCCGGTCAACAACACGGTCTTCGATCTCTACCATCAGCTGCGCCTGATCACCCGGGACGACCGCGGCTTCCTGCGGGCCGCGGGCATCCCCGATCTCTGGGATTACTTCCGCCGGGCCGAGGAGAACAAGGAGGCCCTCTACGAGGTCCTGGAGGCCCTGGCCGTCCGCCGCAGCCGGCCCTTCATCCGCCGGAACTACCCGGAGGCGGAGATCGACGGCCAGCGGATCCGCTTCCCCGAGCGGAAACTCCACACCGTCCGCTACAGCCTGAAGGACACCTACGGGCCGGATCTTTACCGGAGGATCGCCTCCACGATCGAGAGCCTCCTCCTCGCCCCCTATCAGGTGGAGCTCTACCGCAACGCGCTGGTCGAGGCGCGCCGCCGGGCCGGGTCCATCCCGCTCTTCGAGGCCCCGGACGAAGGCGAGGAGGGCATGACGCGGCGCCTGCAGGAGGCGCTGGGGTGGTCGCCGGAAGAGGCCCGGGACTTCCTGATGGCCGTGGGCCGCCAGACGGCCCTGGCCCACATCCTGCGGGTGCTGTATCTCAAGCGCCTGGAATCCTCGGCGGAGGCCCTGCGGATCTCCCTGCGCCGCCTGCAGCGCTTCCTGGAGCGCTTCCTTCAGGCCCTGGAGGCGGGGCGGCTGCTGAAGGCCGAGGACTACCGGCGGTGGCTCCGGATGGAGGGCGCCGACGAGGAGGGCCTGGAGGAGGAAGCGGGCTGGGAGGCGCTCCTGGCCTCCCTGCCCGCGCTTCCGGCGGACCGCTACGACCTCGCGAGCCTCCGCGCCGCCGTGCAGGCCGACCTCCGGTCCCTCGAGGGGATCCTGCGGGAGCTGGAGCGGGATCGCCCCGACGACAAGCTGGAGGCTCTGAAGCGGCTGCTGGCCTCCCGGGAGCTGCGGGGGCGGAAGATCGTCGTGTTCTCGTATTTCAAGGACACGGCGCGCTACCTTCACCGGCGCCTGAGCGGGGATCCCGCCCTGGCGGGCCGGCGCCTCGACATCGTCGACAGCGACGTCCGGTCCGAGGAGCGGACGGAGCGGATCCGGCGCTTCGCGCCCCGGGCCAACGGAAGGCCGGATCTCCCCCCGGAGGAGCAGATCGACATCCTCATCAGCACCGACGTGCTCTCCGAGGGGCAGAACCTGCAGGACGCCGACGTCGCCATCCACTACGACCTCCACTGGAACCCGGTGCGCATGGTCCAGCGGGTGGGCCGGCTGGACCGCCTGGGCTCGCCCCACGCCGTCATCCACGTCTACAACTTCTTCCCGGAGGAGGAGCTGGAGGAGCTGCTCGGGCTGCTGCGGCGCCTGCGCGAGAAGCTGGACGCCATCAATCGCACCGTGGGGCTGGACGCCTCCATCCTGGGGGAGACCCCCAACCCGATGGACTTCAACATCCTGCGCCGGCTGGAGCGGGAGGATCCGGAGGCCCTCCAGAAGCTGGAGGAGGAGAGCGAGCTGACCGTCGGGGAGTTCCTCAAGCAGGACCTGCTCCGCTTCCTGAAGGCGGCGGGGGAGGAGCGGCTGCGGCGGATCCCCCTGGGCGTCGGAACGGCCCGGCGGCGCCGGGAGGGGCCCCGGGGGTTCTTCGCCGCCTTCCGCAACCCTCGGACCAGCCAGCACCACTGGCTCTTCTACGATGAGGAGCGCGACCGCATCCTGGAGCGGCGCCTGGAGGCCATCCGGCCCATCCGGTGCGAGCCCTCGGAGCCCCCCGCTCCCCTGCCGGAAGAGTTCGACCCCCGGCCCTTCATCGAAAAGCTGCGCCGGCATCTGTGGAACCGCATCCGGAGGGCCGCCCTGGAAGCCATCGAGCTCCCCGCTCCCCAGCGCCAGATCGTGAACTGGCTGCGCGCCCTCCCGCCCTCGGCGGAGCGCAACCGCCTGCTGGCCTACTTCGAGGCCCGCCCCCTCTCGGGGCCGGACCTCCAGGCCTTGCGGGGCCTCTGGCGGGAGCGCTCGACGCAGCCGCCGGAGGAATGGCTGAAGCGCCTGGTGGACTTCATGGAAAGCCATCCCCACCCTCCGTCCGCGCCCGGGGAAGCCCCAGGCGACTCCGCTCCGGAGCGCGAGGAGGATCTCGAGTGCATCGTCTGGATGCGGGTCTTGTGAGATCCGGACCGCTCGCCGCAAAGGATCCGGGAGATCCCGGAGAAGGGTCGAGAAGCGCTCCGGAGAGAGGAGATTGAATCGCTCCTCTTGAGGGAGGGCTTCGATGGCCGGGGCAAGAACGAAGGCCGTTTTCTCCGGCATGGCGTTGGGAAAGGAGGAAGCCATGGGCGGTCTGCCGAAGGTGATCGCTACGGTGAACTTCAAGGGGGGAGTGGGGAAAACCACCGCCACCTGGCTGCTGGCTCGTGTCGCCTCCGAGGAGGACCCGGTCCTGGTGATCGATGCCGACGCTCAGATGAGCCTGACCACAGCCGTGGAGCTTTCCGAAGAAACCGGGAGGTTTCCGGAGGATTTCGAGCGCTGGTTTCGAGCCCATCAGGAAGCCAGGCGAACCCTCTTGGATGCCATTGACCAGTTCACCCGAGGAGGGGGATACTTCGATTTCCCTATCGATGGACGGGTGGCTTTCCGAGTCCATGAGCGCCTCTGGTTGATCCCGGCCACCAGCGATCTTTACTGGCTCACGCTGGAAGTCTTCGACCGTGATCAAATGCAAGGCTTCGCTCATGCCCTGGTTCTCAAATTTGCGAGGGCCGGCGCCGGTTTTCGTTATGTGTTCTTCGACTGTCCGCCCTCTTTCACGGTCCTCTCGTATTCCATCCTAACCAACTGCGATTTAATTCTCGTGCCGGTTAATCCGGATGTGTTTGCGGATCGAGGGCTGAATATCCTGCTGGAGGGTTTGGAGCTCCAGCTGCAACCGCATCCCTTCCCCAAAGTGGCGGTCTTTATGAACCGGGCCCGCCTGTATCGCGGGGGATTCACGCGGGAGACCCGCTACTACTGGGAGCAGGTAGGGGCGATCTGCCGCAAGTGGCTCGAGAAGGGAATCCCCATTCGCCCGCTGCGGACCTTTCTGCCGGAGCGGGCGGATGTTCGCAAGAGCATTCCACGGGGTGGAAGGGTTCCGGAGGATCTTCGTCAGGAGCTCCGCAAGCTATGGCAGGAGATTCGGGAATTCCTGGGAGGATGAGGGATGCGCGAGGAGATCGAGCGGGCGCGTCGGCTGCTGGATCGGATTGAGCAAGATGCGCGGGCTCTTCGGGCCCTGCTGGAGCGGCTGGAGGCAAGGGCAGAGGTGGAAAGGGATTCAGGAACGCAGTCCGCCCGACGAGGGCGGAAGCGAGAGGAGATCCCTGAGGATCCAGCCTTCTGGCGACAGGCGCTGGAGGAGCTGTTGAAAGATTTTCAGGAAAGGGGGCGGGAAGCGGTGCAGGGCTTTGCGGAGAGGCACACCTTGCGCTTTCTGCTTGCTTTCATGCAGGCGCATCACATTCCAATCCCTGGCAAAGGGCGGCCCTCGAAGGCCCAAATTGAGGAGGAGCTGTATCAACGTCTTCGAGAACGACGAGCGTTAGAGCAACCCGTGTTCTCCTCTCCTCCGAAATCTGAAAAAGAAGCGGAAAGGCCCCAGGGATTCGAGGAGCCGAAGGCGATGGAGAGTTAAATTCCCGTCCTGTGTTCCCTCTCGCAAGCGGAAGGGCCAACCCGATGTGGTGAGAACGGGCGGCAGATGGCCCTCGGGGAGATTCATCGGGTTTATTATGCCGCCCTCTAAGTCCCTGTGGAGTACCACCCGGAATGCGTGGAGATCGAGCTCCTTCGTAACTTTCCTTCCCGGGGATGCGGTATAATCTGGCGAAATCGCCGGAGATCCCGTGAGGGCGAGGATCCGGGAGAGGTCCGCCGGTTGAGGCGGATCGGTGTTCCCGTCCCGCCTGCGGTGCGGATGGCCTGCCGGTCGGAGGGGCCGGGCTCAGGGCTTGAGGCGCTTTCCTCGATCTTTCCCCCCATGGGCATCTCCGCTTTCCGGGGATCCCCGCGCGCGATGAATGGGAGCTCCGGAACCGGGTGTTCACCCCGGCGGAGGTCGCTGCGCTCGACAACCACGAGGCAGCCGGCAACCCGAAGCGCTCCCCATAGGGAGGCGCTGTGGTTCCCCTGGCGCCCAGCGCTCCGCCGGGAATTCGCCCGTTGACGACGGATGCGAGCGATCCAGAGCGGCAGCTCGGGCCTCATCGATTCCGTGAAAAAGGAGCGCGATGGGAAATCCGACCGGCCTTTCCCCAACCGCTTTCGAGGCTTCAGAGGAGGCCATCGCGGCCCGGATGCTCCAGGGCGATCCGGAGGCCTTCTCCTGGCTTTACGAGCAGTATTTCCCCCGCCTCTATGATCTGGCCTGCCGCATGCTGGGGGATCCGGATGAGGCAATGGATGTGGCTCAGGAGACCTTCCTCAAGTTCCTGGAAGGCCGTCCTCGCCAGCCTCCCCGCCATTTCCGGGCTTACCTCTACGCCATCGCCCGCCGGGAGATTTACGACGTTCTCCGAAGATCCCGCCGCCACGTTCGATGGGCGGAGGGGGAGCAGGAGGAAGCCGAGGAGGCAGAACCCCGAGCGCCGGATGAAGGGGCGGAAAGGGAAATCCTCCAGAGGGAGCGGATGGCGTTCCTCCGGGAGGCCTTGCAGGCGCTCCCGGAGGAGGAAGCCATGCTGCTGGATCTGCATCTCCGCCACGGGCTGACCCCCGCGGAGCTGGCCGTGGTCTTCGGCCGCTCCAGCGGGGCCATCCACACCCGCCTGAGCCGGGCCCGCGATCATCTCGAGGAGGCGATGGCCGCCTGGATCCTCCTTCGCGTGGGCCGGCGGGCATGCCCCACCCTGACGGCGATCACAGGAGGGCCGGAAGAGCCGCCCCCGGCCCTCACCCCGGACCTGCGCCGGGCTCTCCGACGGCATCTGGAGGGTTGCGCGGCGTGCCAGGAGACGCGCCGGCGGTATCTTTCGGCGGCGGAATGGCTGGGCGGGATCACCATGCTTTCCCCTTCGCCGGAGGACGCCCGGCGGGCCCGGGAGCGCCTGAGCCAGGCGGCGCAGGCCCTGACAGCGGGCGGGGTCGCCGTGGGAGCGGCAGGCGCGGCGGGGATCGGCGGGCTCAAGGGCCTGGGGGCCGTCCTCCTGACGGGGGCGGTGATGCTGGGCCTGGCCGCCGCCGCCCTCGGGCTCCGGATCACGGGGTCCGGATCCGCCGAAGTGCGTGTGGAGAACCGGAATTGCCCCCCGCTGGTGAGCCCCTCGCCCGCCGTGCGCCTGCTTCGGATCCTGCCCAACGTGGAGGTGCCCGTTCGGATCGAAACGGGCGCGACGGAGATCATCCGCCTGCCTCCGGCCACGCTCACCCTCCAGCGCCGGGAGGATGGGATCCGGGCGGCGGCCTATGGGATGGCCTTCGATCTCCCCATCGAAGGCTTGACGGCGGCCGAATGGGATGGGGCCGATCTGCCCCCTGGACCCTATGCCATCACGCTGCGCCCCGGGGAGCGGCATACCCTTCGGGTGCGCTGCCGGTAGCTTGTAAGATCCCCCGGGCTTCGGGCGTCTCATGAGTAGAGCGCCTTGACCGCAGGGCCGCAGCGGCGGATGTCCTGGTGGCCGTCTTCCAGATCAGGTGGGGTCGGGAACGAACCCAAGCGTTCCTTCAGTCGTGGGAGTGATCCCTGTCACCGGGTTAGGAGGATTTTTGTCTAAAGTCCAGCTGAAAGGAGGGGTCCGATGTCCATCGCGCGTGCGCTTCGTTTCGGAGTGTGGCTGGTGTTTCTGGGGGTCCTCGGCGCGTGCAAGGCTCCGCCGATCACGCCTCCCGGGCTCACCCTTGTGCCTCTCACGGCCACCTGGACGCCGTCGCCGTCTCCGACGGCCGTGCCCACCTCGACCCCATCGCCGACGGCGACGATGACGCCGACGCCATCTCCCACCGCGACGAAGACCCCCACGCCCTCCCCAACGGCCACGGCCAGCGGCGCCTTTGATATGGCCGTTCAGAAGACGGCCCAGTGCAATCCGTCCACCGGCACCTGCACCTTCAGCATCACCGTGGTGAACAACGGCCCCGGCTCATACACAGGGGGTGTGCCCGTCTGGGATAGCATCAGCCCAACGGTCCCCTTCACGCTTACAGGATTCGGGGGCAGCGGCAACCCCATCTGCTATACCAGCGGGTCGATCGTGAACTGCTCTCCCCATTACCCGGTCACTATGCCGCCCGGGGGGATCGCCTATCTAACCGTAGTGATGCAGATCGGGGCGGTGGGGACGTTCCAGAACTGCGTGGGCCTACTGCTGCAGGATCTCAATCCTGCCAACAACCAGGCTTGCATTCCCTTTACGGTGATGCCGGCATCCCCTCCGACCGCCACGCCGACGCCCACGCCCTCCCCAGCGGCCGGCGGCGCCTTTGATCTGGCCGTTCAGAAGACGGTCCAGTGCCCCAGCCCCCACTACCTCTGCAAATTCACGCTGGTCATCCGCAATAACGGTCCCGGGACCTATAGCGGTCCCCTCACCGTCACCGACCAGCCCAACCCGTCCTGGTCCACGCTCCTTGCCTCCGGGGGCTACGCCGGAGGCCCGCTCTGCTCCCAGATCAGCAGCACGGCGAGCGTATTGACCTGCTCCGCGCCCTCGGTCACCCTGAGCCCCGGCGGGGTTTACACCTTCACCTTCGACGTCTACTTCGGCCCCGGCGGATACAGCCAGACCTTCCAGAACTGCGCCAGCCTGCCTGGGGACAGCAACCCGGCCAACGATCAGGCCTGCATCCCGGTCACGCCGTAACCCGGAGTGGAACATCCGCTTCAGGAGGTGCCCGATGGGACGTTTTCGGATCGGAGGGTGGATTCTGATCCTCGGGGCTCTGGCGGCGTGTCTGCCGTCGCCCCTGACCCCCGGGACGCCGTCGCCGTCTCCGACGGCCGTGCCCACCTCGACCCCGTCGCCGACGGCGACGATGACGCCGACGCCGTCCCCAACGGCCACGGCCACGTCCACCCCGACTCCCGCGCCGACCGCGACGAAAACCCCCACGCCGCCGGCCCCGATGTCCTCTTCCTCGGGGTCGTCGGGGGGTGAGGCGCCGCCGCTGCCGACGATCCCCGGGTGCGACCTTGCCGCCAGCTTCGGCCTTCTGGAGGCCACGCCGGGGAAATATGTTGTGACCTTTGGGATCCAGAGCGTGGGGGGGACGGACTGCCCGGCCCCGACCACGCTCAGCCTGAGCGTGCCGAGCGGCGCCATGTCGTTCACGGCCGCCTCTCCGGCCTACGAATACAACGGCAGCGCCGGCTGGAGCTGCAGCGGGACGACCTGTGTGGCGGCCGGCAACATACCGGCCAGCCCGCCGGGCTTTTATGCGGCCGGTTTCCAGACGGTGGCGACCCTCTCCTCGGGGTCGGCGCAGCTGTGCGCCACCGTCTCGAACAGCGCGGATGGGAACGCGGCGAACGACACGTTTTGCCAGACGCTGCCGTGAGGTTCGAGGGCGGCGGCCGTTTGGCGCGGATGAGGAGATAAGCCCGAGAATCCTGAAAGGAGGGGCCCGATGTCCATCGCGCGTGCGCTTCGTTTCGGAGTGTGGCTGGTGTTTCTGGGGGTCCTCGGCGCGTGCAAGGCTCCGCCGATCCCGCCCCCCGGGCTCACCCTTGTGCCGGTCGCTACTCCCACTCCCAAGCCGACCATCCCGGCGACGGCGGTGGCGGTCGGCAACCCCACCCCGCCGCTGGACGGCCAGTCCACGGCCACCCCATCCCCTACGCCGACGCCGCCGTGCGTCCCGCCTCCTCCGGGCCTGGTGGCCTGGTGGCCGATGGATGGAAATCCCCTCGATCTCTGGGCCTCCAACAATCCGTCGGCGACCAACGCGATCAGCTTTGTTGCGGGCAAGGTCGGTCCAGGCGTGACGTTCGGCGCGGGCGGCTACATCGACATCCCGCACTCGGCGGCCCTTGCCAATCAACAGTTCACCATCGATGCCTGGGTCCAGCCGCAAGGCCCCGGGCCGAACAACGACTTCTGGGGCAGCGTCATCGTGCAGAAGGGCTTGCCGGCGCCAGCGGGATACACAAACGTCCCGATCTCGCTTGGATGGAGCGATCAGTACAAGCACTTCGTTTTCACGTTTGGCAACATGAACGTGGAGCGGATCGCCTCCAACCCCAATTTCCCGCCCGGGCAGTGGTATCACGTCGCGGCGACCTATGACGGCAGCACCTTCAAGCTCTACGTCAATGGCGCGCTTGAAGCGCAGATGGCGCTGGTCAAGACCATCCTATACAGTCCCGCCATTCCCTGGACCATCGGATCGACGGCGGCTCCGATTCGTGCCGTCGGCTATCCGCGCACGTTCAACGGCGTCATCGACGAGGTGGAGATCTTCAATCGGGCGCTGTCGCCAGCGGAGATTCAAGCCATCTACCAAGCAGGCCCAGCGGGCAAGTGCAAGACGGTCACTCCGATCCCCACAGTCATCTGGACGCCGATGCCCACCCCGACCCCTACAGCCACCCGAACGCCGACGCCGTCTCCCACGGTGACGAAGACCCCCACATCCTCCCCGACGGCCACCCGAACCCCAACCCCTACGCCGGCGGCGACGGCGACGCCCTCGCCTTCCCCGACGGCCACCTCGACGCCGGCCGGGATGTGCGACCTCGTCGTCGATAAGTCCATGCAGCCGACGAGCAATCCGGCGGTCTTCACGGTCGTCGTGACGGTCAGCAACATCGGATCGGGGCCGTGCCCCATCGGCACCCAGATCTCCGACACCGCCAACCCTTCCGGCTCCATGAGCTTCAGCGGACCCCTGGTCTTCAGCCCGTCCGCGGCGGCGGCCGATTGGTCCTGCAGCGGCGCCTCGTGCGCCGCCGTCAACCCGCTGCCGCCGGGATACCTCGTCCAGATCCAGTTCACGGCGACCGTGAACCAGAAGCCGGCGGCCAATTGCGCCAGCGGGGTGGTGCCGCAGAACGCGGACGGGAACCTGAAGAACAATCGGCAGTGCGTGACGGTGCCGTAAGCCGCTCCGAGGAGCGGTCGGTTTTCCCGGAGCGCTCCGGAGGGGGAGGCCGTTGCCGGCCTCCCCCTCCGTTTTCCTGGGGGATGTGGCAGTGAGGGAGCTCGCGCCTGGGCGAGCATGGGGATGGCGGGCGGCTCCTCCCCTCCAGTGATCGGAGATCCGGACGCCGGTCAGCAGCCTGCAGTGGCCCTCGTGAACCGATGGCCCAACGAAGGGGGAGAAAGATCGATGCGGGCGGCGCGGCTTCCCCCACGATCCCCGGCCGCCTCGAAGACGGAGGGTTCAGGGCCGGAGCCCTTCCGGTTGTAAGCCGAAATTCATTTCGACATCCTTATGTTTGTTGGTAGGAGCGGCTTTAGCCGCGATCTTTGCGCCATCGAGAACCTGGGGTTCGGAGTTTATCGGAGCGGGTTTCACTGCGACCCCTGCGTCATCGAAGGCGGAGGTTCGGGGCGAAAGCCCCTCCTACAGAAACCGTCTTTTTGTAGGAGCGGCTTTAGCCGCGACCCTTGCGTCATCGAGAACCGGGATCTCGGGGTTGCCGAAGCAATCTTCACCGCAACCCTTGCGCCATCGAAGGCGGAGGTTCGGGGCGGAAGATCGCGGCTCTTCCTCTCGGAGGACCGGAGATGGGGTGGAGGGCAACTGCGGGCAGTTGCCCTGCTTGAACCCCATGGCGCAACGAGAGGGGGGTGGTCTCTGTCCCTCTCTGATCATTCAAGGACATGAGCCTGGCGGGCTTTCCTCGGAGTTTCCGGAAGACTATCATCAGAAAGGGCTCAACCCGCGGCGGAGGCGCCGGGGGATGCGGCGCGCCGCCCGGTCTGTTGTCCGCGGGCCCGGAGGGTGGGCGCCTGGGCGGAGGACGATGGCCTGGCTCTGTGAGGAGGCTCGGGCGGGATGGTCGCGGCGGCAGAGGATCGAACTCTCCGCGAAGGAGCGTGAAAGATGCGCGAAGCCCTCGCCATCGAGATCCGCGATCTGGTGAAATCCTACGGTCGGGTGCGGGCGCTGCGCGGGGTGAACCTGGAGGTGCGCCGGGGGGAGATCTTCGCCTTCCTCGGCCCCAACGGCGCCGGCAAGACCACCACCATCCGCTGCATGCTGGATTTCATCCGCCCCGACGCGGGGCTCCTCCGGGTGCTGGGGATCGACCCGCAGCGCGACCCGGTGGCGGTGCGGCGGCGGGTGGGATATCTCCCGGGCGAGCTGCACTTCGATGAGAACATGACCGTGGAGGGCGCCCTCCGCCTCTTCGCCGCCATGCGGGGGAACACCGTGGACTGGGCCTACGTCCGAGCGCTGGCGGAGCGGCTGGATCTGGACCTGCGTCCCCGCATCCGCAACCTGTCCAAGGGCAACAAGCAGAAGGTAGGGGTGATCCAGGCCCTGATGCACCGGCCCGAGCTGCTGATCCTGGACGAGCCCACCCTGGGGCTGGATCCCCTGATGCAGCGGGAGGTTCTGCGGCTGATGCGGGAGGCTCGGGACGCGGGGGCCACGGTGTTCTTCGCCTCCCACATCATGAGCGAGGTGGAGCAGGTGGCCGACCGCGTGGGGATCATCCGGCAGGGCGTGGTGGTGGAGGTGGCCGGGACGGAGGATCTGATCCGCCGCGCCGTGCGTCGGGTGCGCATCCGGTTCGAGGGGCCGGTGGATCCCCGGCCGCTGACGGCTCTGCCCGGCGTGCGGCTCCTCCGCCGGGAGGACGGGGAGGAGCTCCTGCTGCAGGTGGAAGGGCGGATGGATCCCCTGATCAAGGCCCTGGCGGCCTTCCCGGTCCGGGATCTGGAGACCGAGCGCCCGAGCCTGGAGGAGATCTTCCTGGCGTATTATGAGCCGTCCCCTGCGTCTTCGGAGGCCTATCCATGAAAGCGATCTTTCGTTACACGCTGTCCGGATTCCGCTGGGCGATGGTGGGCTGGGGGCTGGGGCTGGGGTTGCTGGGGGGCTATCTCATCCCCTTCTATGACACGATCTTCGAGCAGCGGGCCCAGTGGGAGGAGCTGCTGCGCGCCTATCCCCGGGAGCTGCTGGTCTTCTTCGGGGAGATCCAGGACATCGCGGATCCGGCGACGTATCTGCACGCGCAGTTCTTCTCCTGGCTGCCGCTCATCCTGGGGTTTTTCGCCATCCTCGCCGGCAGCGCCCTGATCGCCGGGCTGGAGGAGGGAGGACAGCTGGATCTGCTCCTCGGGCAGCCGGTGAGCCGGTGGGCGTTCTTCGCCGCCCGCGTCCTGGCCTTCCTGGTGGCCACTGTGGGGATCCTGGGGCTCTCGTATTTGGGCCTGATCCTCGCGCGGCCGCTCTCCCGGCATCTGGGTCTGGGGCCATGGGAGATGCTCACGCCTTTCCTCTCGATGTTCGCGCTGCTGTGGCTGTTCGGGAGCTTGTCCTTGTGGCTCAGCCTGGCGCTGCCCTCCCGGCGGGTCGCGGCGGCGGTGGCGGGGACGTTGCTTGTTGCGGGGTTCTTCCTGACCGCGCTGGCCCGGCTGGATGAGCGGCTGGAGCCCGTGGCCCGCCTTTCGCCTTTCACATACTATCAGGGGGGAGAGGCTGTCCGTTCCCTGCGGGTGGACTGGCTCGTGGGGCTGCTGATCGCCTCGCTGGTCTTCCTCCTGCTGGCGGGGTGGTGGTTCCAGCGCAAGGACCTGCGGGTGAGCGGCGAAGGCACCTGGGCGCTCCCCCTCCCGCGTTCCCGGGCCGTGGCGTGAGGTGAAAGGAGCTGCTGCGGTTTCATTTGGAAATCATCCTTGGGGAAGCTGCCCTGCCGACTGGAACGATCGCTTCCGCCGCTACCGCCCCTGGGGTTCGGCGGGACTGCAGCGGGAGTGAAGAATTCCGCATCTCTCGACTTCCTCGAACCAGCGCTCATCCGGCCTGCTGGATAAGAAGCTGACGAAGCCATCCCAGCAGGTCGCCGGGAGTGCCCACCCGTAAAGGAAGCGCATCGGGCGGGAGGGTCAGGAAGTGGCGCGCATCGTGAGTCACCAGCCAGTCTGCCCTGGCCTCCAACGCCTCTGCCAGGATCCGCGCGTCAGGTGGATCAGAGATCCACTGGAGGGCCTGCTCCAGGGCTTTCGGGCTGGCCTCTGGGGTCATCTCCACGTGGGCTGCGTTTAGCAGGAGGGCCAGGTCGGAGAGAGAACTGGGAGCTTTGCGGCGCACGACCTCTTCGCATTCCCGCAAGACCTGGGGCCTACCATCAGGCGCAGGTAACCGATTTCGCCCAGGCGCAGGGCCATCCGCGCGCCTCCCTGGGGTGAGAGGACGGCGGCGAAAATCACGCTGGTATCCAGGAAGACCTTAGCGAACGGCGGATTCACTCCGGATCTCGCGCAGGGTGTTCAACATAGTCTCCAGGTCGATGCCCTGGGCGCGCCACTGCGCGGCCAGCTGGTCCGCCAGGCGGTCTGTCTCCAGAATCTGGGGGACCAGGACCAGTGCGCCATCCAGGTCCAGGAGGGTCAGGATGCTGCCCTCCCGGATCTTCAGGCTGCGGCGCACCGGTGCGGGCAGGGTGATGACGCCCCGCTTGGTCACCCGTACCGGATAGCTCCTCATCGCCCACCCCTCCGCTGATGGGATTCCTGCATCGCAGGGTATCTGAAAATCCGTCCGTGTCAATGTCGGTGCATCAGGTGGTCCGAACGGAAAGACCGGCGGGTGAGCGGCGAAGCACCTGGGCGCTCCCCCTCCCGCGTTCCCGGGCCGTCCGGACAGCCCGGGATCGGCGGACGCACGCATCTTTGTGATATCATTGGGTTTGAGGGATCTGATCGGCAGGGGCGGAACCGGCGGAGCGGGCGATGAGCGTTTCGCGAGCGCGCTTGCGGGCCCGGGTGCTGGAGCATCTCCGGTCGTTTTGGTCTTTTCCAGCGGTGGAGAGGATCGCCTCTGCCCCTCTTCGATCATTCAGAGGCATGCGCCACCAGGCCTACGTTCCGGATACAGGGCTTATCTAGAATAGCATCACTACAGGATCGAAAGTTGGTTTTAGGAATCCATGAAGGCTATCATGAGAGATCGAATGAAAAGATGTAATTGATAGCGCGAACCCTTAAGTTCGACAAAGAGACAAGTCAGCGAAAGGAGGCACGTATGATGCGAAATGTGTTATGTTATGCCTTTCAAAACATCTCATATAGAGTATGGAAATGGATGAAACGGGCAAGCTTAGTCCGCAATCCATCCATGGCCAAAACGGCCCCATACTGGGGAATGCAGCTAAGGGAGACGACGCTGACTGATTACGTTGTGTTGCGTTTGCTAGAGAAATGCGGGAATTTTATTGACGTCTTTACATTTCCGTCTGAAATAGAGGCCCAAATCGGAGCTGACATGGAACTTTGGTTGACTGATCACTCTCAAAATTGGCTGGGACTTAGGATTCAATGTAAGATTATGGGCCCCAATGGCGAATTTCGACAGCTTCATCACAAGATAAGGAACGGGAATGTCTACCAGTGGGATGCCCTGATTCATAGCTCCGCCCTCCATCCCGGGTGTCTGCCCATCTATTTGCTGTATGTGGGTCCTTATCCGGTGCGCTTAAGGTTGACACCCCGTCCACACTATTTCTATATGGCGCGAGGAAACTGGTGGATTTCCGCATACCGTATCAAATAATTGTATCCAAAGCAAAACATCAAGGATTTGTGGCCTTACATGCACCCTTGGGAATGCCTAGTCCGTTGCCATTCGTTCATATCTGTGAATGACGTGCTTAATGTGCTTAAGAATACTGTTTTTCGGGACGATAATGAGGCGCAAGATATTAGAATCGCGAACTCTCCACCTCAGTATGTGCAATTGGCCCGAGAAGGGAGACTGCCTGATTCTGTCGACGAACTTCGCTCCCTCCTTAAGGGACGAGAGATGCGCCATTTGATCATTGTGTCACCGCAAGGAGGAGGCAGAGGATGAGCACGGGAGA
>Ga0079992_139096_pt1 | contig 15904 bp, 9 predicted proteins | sample FaiFalFF_MnMetaG_3_FD_69197 | JGI IMG/M metagenome (GOLD analysis project Ga0079992, IMG submission 69197) | Freshwater microbial communities from Yellowstone National Park, Wyoming, USA - Fairy Falls B (FF_Mn_B) MetaG (SPADES assembly) (version 2) | ecosystem: Environmental > Aquatic > Freshwater... | reverse complement strand
CATTTTACCTTCAGAGTAGCCTCTCCCAAATTGCGCAGCGTGAAGGGGGGGGTAAAGTTTGTTCGGGCTTTTTACGAGCGGCTATTTAGGACTTATCCAGAGGTGCAGCCGCTTTTTGCTTCCACAAATATGGAAACGCAAGCTCAAAAGCTGTATGAGGCTTTGGAGTATATAGCGTTTGGGTATGGGAATCGAACAGAGGGCTTTGCAATTATCCTTCGGCGGTTAGGTCAGCGGCACAAGGCTTATGGGGTGAAGCCCGAACACTATGGGATGGTGGGGAGGGTTCTATTAGAGACGATGGCGGAGTATTTAGGACCGGCTTGGACGCCCGACGTGGAGAAGGCATGGCAGGAAGCGTATGATTATGTGGTCCAGCAGATGCTGAGGGGGTACGAGGGGGGAGAGTGAGGGTGTAGAGTTAGGCGCCAGGGCATCACCCTTCAATCCCATACCATTTTGATGGCAATCTATCTGCTGTCATTTGACGGTATAGACTTTCCTTTTTGGGCGGCGGCCCGCTCCGGCGGGGCGGGCCGCCGCCTTAGTGTGTGGCCGCCGCCCGCCTACGGAGACTGCTGCAAAAGTCCGGTATGTACAACTAATGCCAATTCGATGCAAGGGGTTTCTGAATGCGAGTCGGTGGTGTTTTGTGGGGCCGACGCCAAAACATCTCTCTCCCTTTGGTGTTATTCCAGTCATCCGACCATGGGGGGATGATTCTAAGCTCTACTGAGGGGGAGTTCTTCTCGGAGGGCTAAGCCGGTGGGGGTGTCCTGAAGGGCTATTTCTTCGGGTGGGCCTTCGGCTATGAGGTAGCCGCCAGCATCGCCTCCTTCGGGACCCAGTTCAATTACCCAGTCGGCCCGCCGAATCACATCTAAGTTGTGCTCAATCACCACGACGGTATGGCCTAAATCCACCAGCTTATGCAGGACGGCTAAAAGCTTGGCTATGTCGTCGTTATGCAGGCCGGTGGTGGGCTCGTCTAAGATGTAGAGGGTATGCTGAGAGAGGGGTTTAGCCAGCTGCTCGGCAAGCTTGATACGTTGGGCCTCTCCTCCCGAGAGCGTGGGCGAAGGCTGCCCCAAAGGCAAATACCCCAGCCCAATCTCCTCTAAGATCGTCAAATAGCGGTGGATTTTGGGATGCGCCTCAAAGAAGACGCGGGCCTCACTTACCGTCATGCGCAAGACATCGCTAATGTTTTTGCCCTTGTAACGTACTTCCAGGGTTTCGGGGTTGTAGCGCTGACCATGGCAGGCGGAGCAAGTAACATGAACAGAGGGTAGGAAGCCCAGTTCCACTTCTATGACGCCAGCGCCATGGCAGGTTTCGCAGCGGCCGGCATTTTTGACATTGAAGGAGAAGCGGCCGGGTTTGTATCCTCGCATGCGGGAGAGGGGCAGTTCGGCGTACCATTTGCGGATTTCATCAAAGACGCCGGTGTAGGTGGCGGGGTTGCTGCGGGGGGTGCGTCCAATGGGGTCTTGGTCTACGAGTAGGACGCGTTTTATGGGGTCTGCGCCTTCCAGACTTTCGTAGGGCAGAGGCACAGCGGTGGAGTAGGGGTGGAGCCGGCGTTGGAGAGCGGGGTATAAGGTGTCTAAAATAAGGGTGCTTTTGCCGGAGCCGCTCACGCCCGCCACTACCACCAGACACCCCAGCGGCAAACGCACGTCAATATGTTTGAGGTTATGCCCACAAGCTCCTCGAAGCACTAAGAACGACTTAGGTTCTCGTCGGGGGAGGATGGGGATTTGTCGGCGTTTGGCGAGGTAGTCGGCGGTGAGGCTGGGCTGCTGCATAAATTCCTGTGGGGGGCCTGCGGCTACGAGGTAGCCTCCTTTTTTTCCGCCCACGGGGCCAATCTCTATCAGGTAGTCGGCGGCCCGCATGGTTTCTTCGTCGTGCTCAATGACAATGACGGTGTTTCCCTGATCGCGCAGGGTTTGGAGGGCGTTGAGGAGGCGGCGATTGTCGCGCGGGTGCAGGCCAATACTGGGTTCGTCTAAGATGTAAATGACTTCAGTCAGGCCTACGCCGATTTGGGCGGCGAGGCGGATGCGTTGGGCTTCGCCGCCGGAGAGGGTGTGCATAGGCCGAAAGAGCGATAGGTAGCCCAGACCCACCGCTTCCAAAAACCCGACGCGCTTTCGGATTTCTCGGATGAGGTTCTGTCCAATGGCTCGGTCCAGGGGGGAAAGTCTTTCGGGAAGGCCTTCCAGCCATGCGCCCAGCCGCGAAAGTTCCCACAGCCCCAAATCCCCAATAGAAACCCCATCCACCCGAAACGCCAAGCTTTTGGGTTTGAGACGGCGCCCCTCACAGCTGGGGCATACATGCTTGTGGAGGTAGGTATCTATCCACTTCGGGGGTTTTTCGCTCCAAAGGCGCTCTTGAATGTACTGCCAGAGGCAGGGGCCTGTCCTTGGTAAAAGGGTGGTTGCTGCTTCTGCTTCGTCATAGGGGATAGCCTCTATGAAGGGCAAGGGTTCTTTGAGCTGACCGTAAAGGAGTTTACGGCGGAGTGTTTCGGGGACTTCTAACCAGGGCTGATGATAGGGGATCTCGTGGCGATAGAGGAGGCTTTGCCAGAAGACGCTCACTTCATCGTCCAGGGCGGCTGGGTGGAGGGCTTCTCGGGCGGGCTTGTGTGGGTCGGGGAAAAGAAGGTTTTCCTCTAAGAGGCGTACCTCGCCTAAGCCCTGACAAGTCGGGCATGCCCCATAACGGCTATTATGAGAAAAAGTATTGGGCTGGGGCTCATCAAAGCTTTCTCCCGTGTAAGGGTCAATATAGTCCAGCGAGAAAGGCCAGACTTCGGGCCGGCCCTTCTCAATCACGAAAAGCGTACGATTTCCGAGTCTTAACGCCTTATGTACCGCCTCCTCCAATAACGGCCGCCGAGAAAGCGACACATCCAACGTATCCACCAGCACCTCAATATCATGCACTTTGTGCCGGTCTAAGGTGGGAATGCCCTCAGTAAGGTCTTTCCATTCTCCATCTACCCGAACGACCTCAAATCCTCGTTTGCGGAGCTTCTCAAACTCTTCTCGGTAATGGCCTTTGCGAGCCCGCACTAAGGGAGCGAGAATATGGATTCGCTTACCGGAAAAGCGCTCTATGAGAAGGGCTATGAGCTCGGCCTCCGTATAACGGATGAGGGGTTCTCCTGTGACGGAGCTGTGGGGGTGGGCGATGCGGCTGTAGAGGAGTCGTAGGTAGTCGTAGATTTGGGTGGTGGTGCCTATGGTGGAGCGGGGGTTATGTACGAAGCGGTGTTGGTCCATGGCGATGACGGGGCTTAGGCCTTCTATGGCATCTAAGTCTGGGCGCTCTAAAGTCTGCAAGAATTGGCGGGCATAGGTGGAGAAGGTTTCGGCATAGCGGCGTTGTCCTTCGGCGTAGAGCGTATCGTAGATGAGGGAGCTTTTGCCGGAGCCGCTTACGCCTGTTACGACGATAAACTGGTAGCGGGGGAAGGAGAGGGTGAGGTTTTTGAGGTTGTGGGTGCGCACGCCGCGCAAGCGAATATCCATAGGGGCGAAGTTAGGGGGCTAAGGGTGCTGAGGTGAGGTGAGCCTCCAAGTAGTGCTGGTGTGCAAAGCGCTGAATGAGGTTGGTGTAGTAGGGGCTTTGGGGGCGGTGGACAGGTCCGTAAGGGTGAAGGAGGTAGAAGGTCTGCTTTCCCTCATGCCAGCGGATGAAGTAGGTGAGGCCATCGCCGCCTTTAACAAGAAACTGGTGGCGTTTGGTATCCCAGTGGAGGTGGCGGGCTTCTAAGACTTCTGGGGCGCCGCCAATGCCTACTTCTACTCCGCCTCTGCCATGCCGCAAGACGGCCTGCCATTGTGGGTACAAAGTCCCATAGTGGCGTCGTAGGGTTCGTGCGGCCTTTTGGAGGGCTTGCGCACACTCCGCCTCGGTAGGTTGTAAGCCCAGGATCATCATGGCGGCCAGGCTGAGGTTGGTTATTTTTTCTAGGTAGTGATGGGTGAGCATGACGAGGGCTGTGAGGGTGTCTTGGGGTTCTGCACAGCCCTTCCATCGCCGAAGCGCGTGAATTGGCTCTGAGAGGTTCGGATACCGCTCAGGGTCCAAGTTGAAAAGAGGCTCAAATACCCGCCGATAACTGCCTTCTTGTGCATAGCAGCGATCGTGCTTGATACTCATGAGGTCGTGCAGGGTAAGGGGTCGGTCGGCATATTGGGTCCATAATTCTTTTAGGCGCTCGGCCCGATTGTAGGTAAAACGTTGCAGGCCGATTAGGGGGGTGGGTTTTGGGTTTGCGGCGGCGCAGGTGATGTCCAGCGGGGTCTGATTGGCACTATACACATAGCCGCAAGCAGGGTCTATGACGTGGGGCAGCTCCTCAAAAGGCACCGGTTCTGGACTGAGATAGGCCACATCTGGCCGAGAAATTGGTACCGTCCATGAGCGGGTGCTATCCCGCTTAGGTAGGTAGTGCGTGCAGAAAAACCCAATGTGCCCCTCCTCATCCGCATAAATCGTATAAAAAGCGGGGAGGGCGCCGACCCGAAGCCAATGCAGAAAAGCCTGGAGGTTGCGGGCCTTGGAGAGGTGATACCAGACTTCTATGGGGTGGAGGGAATCTGGTCGCCAAGGGGTAATGGCGTACCAGGTTCCTTTTCGGCGGATTGCTGGTCCAAAGCGGGTGGCATATACTTTGCGTTTCAGAGGGAAGGGAAGCCCCTTGATACGTAGCTGGACCTTTCGCACTGTGAAGGGCTCCCACCAGGTGGTGTCCTGTTTGCTTACTTGGTATCGTCGGCCTTTTACGGTGAGCTGAAAGACGTCCCGATACTGCGGATAGGCCATGGTATGGGCCCATCCCAGGGCTGGATTGGCGCCCAGGTGGGGTACGGGACTCCCCGGGAAAAATCCTCCCCGGAAATGCCACCCTTCCTGGCTGTAGATTTCAGCTTCGTACCAGCTGAGGCGGCCCTCTAAGGGTTGATGGGAGTTGATGAGGAGGTAGGTGCCTCCGTCCCAGGAACGGGAGGGGGCTATGGCCCAGGCGTTGGAGCCGTAGCCTTGGTAGAGGGAGCCTATTTCTGAGAGCTCGGTTCTACTTAGGAAGGGGAGGAGGTTGCCGAGGCCTGTCATGACTTGGAGGATGAGCAGAGAGCCCCGGGCAATATCTTCGGCTCTGGTGGGGAAAAGCTCGGGCCGCAGCCGCTCAGAAGGATGTAGGCGAAAATAGGCATTGACCCCCTCCGCAAAAGCCTCTAAGATTTGCCATCCCCGCTCACTGAAAAGCCTCCGTACCTCCATCGTATCCATACCTGTCCAAACTCGCAGGTAATCCCAGAGAGCGCCGTCTTTTCCTTGGAGGGTGCCGAGGAGCCCCCGAGCAGCCAGAAGACTTTCCTGGAGCCAAGGTCCGACATCTTCGGCTTGGACCCATCCTAAACCAAACGCTACTTCGGCATCAGATTGGCCGTAAATGTGGGGAATACCTACGCTGTCTCGCCATACAAGGGGGTTCCAACGGGAGCCGGAAATAGCTATCGGCGCCCCTTGAGCCGAGAGAAGGCCACTCAGTAGCAGTAGCCACGGAAAGGAGATCCGCACGACTTCAAAGGTAGCGGTATGGAGCTGGAATGCGCTCATAGCAGCCGTCTGCGGGGACGCAGCCCTTAGAAAGCCCAGCGAAAAAGTCCCTTGAATGCTCTGGCCATCTTTTCGCTGGTGCGTCGTTGGGGAGGCCTATCAAGTACGAGAGTGCTAAAGTCAAAGCGTCCTCCAAGTGTGGAAGTGAAGACTTTGTCAAAAAAGGCAGCGATACGAATGTAAAGCATGCGATTAGACCTTTACTGGGAGCAAACTGGGCAAAGTCAAGCTGCTGGAGGTTTTGCGAATGGCCTTACAGCTATACTTGGAGGGTGTAAGTTTTCGGCGGATAGAGCGGAGATGGAAGGTGAGTCATGTGAGGGTCATTCAGTGGGTTCGTTGGTGGGGGAGAGTGATAGAGGCTATGCGGATTGAGGCGGTATAAGGTGGAGTGGTTTTGTACAGACTTTTGGCAAGCTTATCGGGCTATTTTGCCTCCTTGTTTGCATAAGGTCTTGAAAGGTGGGATGCATGGGGTGGAGCGTGTGTATAGTCTGATAGGACCCTATTTAGCTCGGTTTCGTAGGCGAAGTCGGTGTTTTAGCAGGTCGGTGGAAATGAGGATGTATTCCTTGGAGATCAATGGCGGCTCATGGGCATCTATACTAAGTTAGCAGTCTCTCAAGTGCCAGAAGGCACCTTTAGTCTTGTATTCAGCGATGCCACCTTAGGCCAGCAAGAAGACGAGGGGGATGGGGGGCTCTATGGGCTTCTCATCGCAGCACACTCAAAAGCCCTCGTCCCACTACCTGATTTTCTCGTCGGACCTGCCAGATATAACTGCCTGACCTCAATCCTATTGGCAAATCCACTTCCTGTCTCCTGGCCTCGCTTAGCTCTATCTGGGCTACCTTTCGCCCTACTATATCCAGAAGCTCCCAATAATCCCCTGCCCGCACTTCCCCTTCTAAGATTACCTTTCCCTCAGTGGGATTAGGGTATACCCAGACTCCTCCCGCGCTTCCTTCCTGGAGGGCAGAAGTCCCCACGATGACTTGCCAGCTCAAACTGTCCCGACACCCTGTAACGGGATCCACCCGTACTAAGCGCACCTCGTACGAACCCACTGCCGAAAAAACATGCGAGAATGATGCGCCGCTATAGGTTACCCAACCTGTGGGAGTCTGTACGTGCCAGGTGCGCGTGTAGTTTGGTCCGTTATCGGTGCCTGTGAGAGACTGGCCCACTGTCAATGTTAGCCCCGGTACAAACTGCACATCCGCTGGCAAAAGGCTATCTACTGTGATCTGTACCTCATCGTATCCCCAGCACCCATTCCCATCCCGTGCTAAAAGCGCATAGGTTCCGCTCTGGCGGGGATATACCACGGCCGTATAGTCGCCTGTACTCCAGTAGTACTCGGTTAGGTTGATGCCCGTGGCGATGAGGGAGTCTCCCAGACAGATGGCTCGGTCTGGTCCTAAATCTACCACGGCTTGGCCCCCTCGGATGAAGCACTGGTACCAGGCTTGCGCTGCTTCTACATGGTCTAAGAAGGCCCCCCACGAATCCCCCGCCACCAATGCAAAAACCACCGTATCCTTTCCGCCAGGAGGTAAATGGATGCCCTTCGCTGAAATAGCTGTGAAAACATCCCCCACGGCGCTGGTGCTACTGGCACCTAAACCCTGAAATATCGCATGATATGTTTTGGGAGTAGCCCTAAAAGTGTCTACTCTCCCTACATGTAAGACGGCTAAGTGCGGGGAGAGGAGCAGGGCCCCCGCATAGCGGGTTGTACCATTGCGGGCATATACCAGTTTATGGCTGGCACTTATTCCTGCTATGTCGGTAGCGGGGTTATTTCCTACATCCCAGTCTAACCACCACCCAAAGGCAAGGTCGGAGTAGTCTTGTGCTGAGAAGTTTTCCAGTTCATACACGAAGGCTATGAAGGGATTGGCAGGCTCATGTCGGATGCCATAGGTTTTGAGTCGGATGGCAAAGGGGAGAGCGGCAGGGTCTTGGGAGACATCGCCGTACATTTCTACTTGCCCTACTTCATAAAGTTCCGAGTAGGTGCGTTGAGCGGCTCCTATGGGCATGAAATGCCGATACATTCCTGTGCCTGGGGCTCGGGTACATAAATGGGCCGTAGTATCGGCTAAAACCATTCCTCCCTCGAAGAGCCAGGAGCTACCTTGGGAGGCCCAGCGAACTCCCAGTCCTATCTGATTGTAAGGGGTATCGTGATAGCCGATTCGGCCATTGCCGCTGATGGTGGTTTTGAGCTTAGCGGCGGGTAAATGCACATAGGGGGGATTGAGGCCAGAGATTTCTCGCACTTCGTAATCTAAGTATCCTCCATCCCCGCTATACTGAAAGAAGAGAGCCGCTTTGCTATCTGAGGGGGTTGCGGCGGTTACTCGCACCCGAAAGGGCTGGAGCTGCTGGTGGGTGGCTAGGGTATTTAGGGTGCCTACAGAGTAGAGGCTGTCTATGACTTCTAAGTAAGGGGAGAGGCTAATCAGTTTGATGGAGAGGTTTTGGACGGGGGAGAGGTAGTTGATGTAGGTGGGGGTGATGAAGAGGGTTTCGCCGGCGAAGAAGAGGCTATCGTTGTTGTCTTGGACTTGCCAGGTTTGGATACGGCAGGCGGGGGTGTCGCGGGTGGTGATGGCGCGATAGAGGTTGATGCGGCGGCCTAATTGGTAGCGGAGGGTGGGGTTGAGGTGGTCTACGGAGTCGCCGGTGATGCGGAGGAGTTCGGCGATTTGGCGGGCATTCAGGTCGGGTCGCCAGCTTCTCAGGAGGATGGCGCAGCCGGCGGCCATAGGCGTGGCAAAGCTTGTTGCATGCGCATAGGTTCCGTAACCGCTGAGGCCAGTGGTAGTTGTGCCCCAGCCTGTGGTACACAGGTCAATGCCGTAGTAGGCTTGCACGGTGCCGGGCCAAACGTCATCCGTGTGACGGACCGCCGTCACAGAAAGCACCCCATCGTACATGGCTGGATAAAATGGGGTTCCTAAATTGGGGGGAATATTCCCGGCGGCGGCTACTACAAGGGCATCGTAAGTGTCGGTGATGGTGCGAATAAAGTTTTCTGCTGCCCGGCTGTAGAAGGGGCTTCCCCAAGAGGCGTTGATGACTTTGGCTCCTTTTTGGGCGGCGTAAGATACTCCGTCATAGGCCGCGACCAAAGCCCAGCTGTCATCAGGCGCTGCCTTTATGGGCAGAAGGCGACATTTGAAGGCGGGGCCAGCCACTCCTTCTGCATTGTCCACCGTTGCGCCTCCGAAGCCCGCTACCCAAGTGCCGTGCCCGGTGGGGTTAGTACGGGGGTCGTTATCGGGTGTGCCGCCTATGGTGGCCCCTACGAAATCCCACCCATGAAAGTTATCCACATACCCATCAGCATCATCGTCTATGCCATTGATGGGGTCTGCCCAGTTATAGGCGATGCTATTTACCAGGTCCGGATGATCAAACCGCACATCGGTATCGACGACGGCCCAGACATAGTTGGTGTCTCCTTGGGTGCTATCCCAGGCGGCTAAGACATGGAGGTGCGTTAGACTGTAGCACTGGCTTAGGAGGGGGTCATTGGGGGTGTAGGTGAGTTTCTCGGGTCTATCTAAGGGCTGGGGGATATATTCGGGCTCCGCGTACAAGACAGCGGGGCTGCGGGCCCAGAGCTTAGCAGCATAAGGCGGGGGTAGAGGTGCCTGATATTCTACTACATACACAGGTGAGGCCATTTTCAGGCCGGGAAAGCGCTCTCTTATCTGCGTTACCTGCAAAAGGCTCCCAAGCTCCCGAAGCTCCGTAGGTAGATTCTCTATGTTATATCCGGGCTTAAGCTCAAACAGCAACCGCCCTAATCGGTAGGGAACTTCCTGAGCTAAAAGCAAGACTCCGCCCAAAAAACCAATCGCAACCCAGGGCCTCATGGTTCAAAAGTAATTTCGGTGGATGATAAAAGTGAGTCAAAGGGATACTCTTTTTCCATGAAGGCTTTTCCATCTACACTCACGCGCAGGATCACGGTATCTACCCGTGGCACGGCAATAGCATAGCTACCGCTGGCGTCAGAGCGGGTTTCGCCTAAAACTTTTCCGGTTGACTTATGCACAATCCAGATGCGAGCGTTGGCAATAGCCTGCTCATTTTTATCTAGGAGGGTGCCGCTGATCATTTCCATCATGATTTCTTCTCGTGGGAGGGTGGGGCGATTTTGAGCGGGTTTAGGTGGAGGTGGTGGCGGGGCTATGCCTTCTCGGTGTCGGCTCTCCTCCTGAGCCCAGAGGAAACTAAAACCCACTAACAGCCCTACCCAGAATGGGTTGCGCATAATTCAAAAGTACGCAAAAAACTTGCCAAGCGAGTTTTTTCCCACTTTTGCGGCATGGACACGGTATGGGAGGCCCTAAGCCTCCTTCTTTCGGCTGTTACTGTACATCCTTCTGGGGCAACTTTCCTCTATACGGGCAGTCTTTCTCTTCGGCGCGGGTATAATCAGTTTATTTGGGCGGATTTGCCGCCAAAGTATGATCCTGCGGGGGTGCGGCCCATTTTGTCCCCGACGACGAAGGCCTATATCGTAGAGAGCCGGATTGAGCCTTATACGCCAGCCTTTACTGAGGAGCCCCCAGACCTGCGTCTTTTGCGCCGGCAGATAGACTCTCTGGAAAAGGTGATATACACCTACGAATCCCGTATAGCTCTTCTCAAAGCGCAGGAAGCTACCCTCATGGAAAATAAAAAGCTTGGCGGCGAGGAAGGCGGGACCAATGCGCAGGCCGTGGAGGCCTATCTTCGTCTTTTGAATCGTGAGCTACCGGCTATTCGGGAGGCCATGTATCCCCTTATGCGTTATGTAGAGGCTGCCAAAGACTCTTTATCCCGCTGGAAAAGCGCTTATGATAGCCGTAAGCAGTATTATGCGCAGGGGCGAGCGGCCCTTTACCTGCGGGTATGGAGTCCGCAAAATGAAATCATCCCCATTCGCGTAGAGGTTCAAACTCCTCTGGCGGAATGGCAAACACGGTACCTTATCCGCCTTCCCAATGCTACGGAGGGTACTCTTTATGTGCAGCGCTGGGCCGCCATTCAGAATCAGACCGGTATAGATTGGAAAAATGTTCAGCTTACCCTTTCGACGGCATTGCCTGGTCGGGATGTTGAGGCTCCCCGTTTTGTGCCGTGGTATATAGATTTGGCTGGTGGTATGCCTGTGGCCGCAAAGCTTCTGAGAGCCCCCGAAGCTGATGCTGGGCAAGACAGGTATGAGGCAGATAGTTTTGCCCCTGAGGAAAATTCTTCTGCGCCGCTTCCCGTAGAAACGCAGGGGCTTTTAGCTCGCACGTACAGCTTGGGCACCCATACCATCCCCACAGGTAAAAGCACGGTTCAGCTCCTTCTGAAGGAGGACACTTTCACTGTTCAGCCGTTTTTTATTGTGAATGCTCCGATGGTCCAGAAGGCTTATCTGCGGGCGGCGCTTCCGCTGGCTCTTTTGCAGTTGTCGGAGCGGGGCGAAGCGCAGGTAGAAGTGGAAGGGCAGTTGGTAGGACGTTTTGTGTGGCCACCTCAGGCGGAGGAAGACACGATTTGGCTGGATCTGGGAAGCACCGAACGTCTCATAGTTAGCCGGGAAGAGGTCCAGCGCCGCCGAGAAACGAGTTTGGCCGGCGGTAATGTTCGGTATCTTTTTGCCTATCGGCTTTCTGTGGCTTCTACTTATACGCAGCCAGTGAAAGTGGTTGTGTGGGACCGCATTCCCATCAGCCGCCATAGCGACATCAAAGTGGAACTCACGGATAGCGGGAAAGGCGTCTTAGACCCTGAGACGGGCCGCCTCACTTGGAATCTCATTATAGAACCCGGCCAGCGCTGGGAAACTACTTTTCGCTTCACCGTGCGCGCGCCTAAGGGGAAAATCGTTTTAGGCCTGTGAAACCAGCTATAGCCCTTATCGGGGCCGGCTATTGGGGCAGTAAAATCCTTAGTCGCCTTCATGCCTTAGGGGTCCTTCATACCGTCGCTGTGCAAAACCTAAACAAGTACACCGACCTCGTCGCCAAATATCCCGGCCCTCGTTGGACAACTAACCTGAATGAAGTCTGGTCTAATCCCGACATCGTGGGCGTTGTGATTGCTACCCCAGCGCCTACTCATGCCGCTCTCGTGGAAGCCGCCCTTCGCTCGTATAAGCATGTCCTTTGTGAGAAGCCCCTCAGTATGGACTTAGCCACGGCTCGCCGTTTAGCGGAGCTGGCCCAGCAACACCAGCGCCACCTACTGGTAGGGCACATCCTTCGTTATCATCCTGCCATCCAGAAAATCCATCAGCTCATAGGGGAGGGCCTCATTGGGGAGATTCGTTCCATCCATTCTCAGCGCATGGGCTTTGGAAAATATCCCCTCAACGAAGATGTGCTCTGGGGCTTAGCTATTCATGATCTGGACCTTATCCCTTGGCTCATCGGCGAAAATCCCCAAAAAACTCATATAGACGCCCCGAGCCCCATAGCGGGGAAGCTTCTGGATACCGTCAGCATTACTCTGCGCTTTTCGGAGGGGCGATTAGGACAAATACAAGCCTCCTGGACTTTCCCGCAGCGCATGCGCACCCTCACTATTACGGGCACGTCGGGAGTGCTTATCCTTGAAGACCTTTACCCAACCCCCCGCCTTTTCTTTCATGCTATTCATGTTCGCTGGATGAAAGGCACTGTGCCTCACCTGACTTTGGATAAGGTGCCTGAGTCTATTCCGTTTGACTCGGTGGAGCCTCTCATGGCTGAGCTTCAGCACTTTTTAGCTTGTGTTGAGGGGCGCGAAGCTCCCCGTACGCCCGTTGAGGCTATCCTCCCCGCTATTGCCCTCGCCGAAAAACTCTCTCGGCAGGTCTATCCGGATACCGCCCCAACTCTGCCTTACTTTGTCCATCCGACCGCCCTCATAGATGAAGATGTAGAGATTGGGGAGGGGACGAAAATCTGGCACTTCTCGCATATTCTTCGGGGCAGCCGAATTGGAAAAAACTGTGTTTTAGGCCAGAATGTCGTTGTCGGCCCCTTCGTCAAGGTTGGCAATAACTGCAAGATTCAAAACAATGTCTCCCTTTACTACGGCGTAGAGCTGGAGGATGGGGTTTTGTGCGGGCCGTCGTGTGTTTTCACAAATGATAAGTATCCCCGGGCTTTTATTGAGCGGCGGAATGAGTTTTTACAGACGCGGGTGCGGCGTGGGGCTACGATTGGGGCGAATGCCACGGTGATGTGTGGGGTAACGATTGGGCAGTTTGCGATGGTGGGGGCGGGGGCGGTGGTTACGCAGGATGTGCCGGATCATGCGCTGGTGGTAGGGAATCCGGCCCGGCAAGTGGGGTGGGTCTGCACCTGCGGTGAAACCCTCATCCAGCGTCCCGATGGCCTCTGGCAATGCCAACGTTGCGACAGCCTCTACCAAGAAACCCTCAAAGGCTTAGCCCCTCATAGCTCAGCGACCCCCTCCAGCCCCTAAGCTCATCCCGCCCATTCGTAATCCTTTGCTGGCTCCTTAATTTCCATTTCACTGAGTATTCCTTACCTTTGTCTCATGCGACTTTACTGGATTTGGGTCGCTTTCGTAGGCTTTTTATGGGGGCAGGAGGAGACGCGTAAGCGCTCGTTTATCCCGCGGGCTTTACCAGCGGCCGTAACTCGCCAGGAAACGCAAATCATCCTGCAGGGCCTTATCCAGGACGGCGAGACGAAGGAGCCTTTGCCGGGAGCCTCCATCCGCCTACTCAAAAGCGGCTTAGGTACCGTCAGCCGTATGGATGGTAGTTTTTCGCTTTCCATACCCGCCAATGCCCTCCCCCCCGATGAGATCGTTGTCATCAGCTATGTGGGCTATCAGGAGAAGGAAATTCCCCTGAGCGAACTGGAAAAGTCTGGGGCGCTTATTGAGCTCAGTCCCGGCACCCTCACCTTGAAAGAGATCCAGATTATTGCCTCCACGGCTAATACGCTCATTACGCCGGTTAACTTTACGCGGTTGGAGGGCCGGACAATATTGGAGGTGCGGGGTTCGCAGGATGTAACGGAAGCCTTTCGCCTGGCTCCTTCTACCTATGCTTCTCGGGAAGGGGGCGGCTGGGGCGACTCCCGCATCAACCTGCGCGGCTTTGAACAAGAAAACATCGCCGTGCTCATCAACGGCATACCCATTAATGACATGGAGAATTCCCGGGTCTATTGGTCTAACTGGGTGGGTATCTTGGATGTGGCTGATGAGATTCAGGTTCAGAAGGGGGTAGGGAATGCGCGGATTGTTCTGCCGACGATTGGGGGGACGCTCAACCTTCGCACGCTTGCTCCCCAAAGTCAGCGGCAGTTTCGTTTCACCAGCGAAGTATCCAATATTTACACTCTGCGGACGAGCTTCGTCCTTCATACCGGGCAAAGTGCGGATGGGTGGTCGCTGACCTTAGCGGGAGGGCGGGCCGCTGGCCCGGGCTACATCAAGGGGACGGACTTTGAGGCTTGGAACTACTATATAGCCCTATCTAAGGACTTGGGTCGGCATCGGCTCATGCTTCAAGCCCTCGGCGCTCCCCAGTGGCATTATCAGCGCTTTACCTACCTGCGTAAGCGTGACATAGACACCCTCTACCGAGACATCCACCACAACTACGACTACGGCTACTTAGACGGCCAAATCTACGGCAATATCCGAAACTACTACCACAAGCCGCTCATCAGCTTAAACCATTACTGGCAGATCTCGGAGAAGGTACGTTTGCTCTCTGCGGCTTATGCGTCGTTTGGGCGAGGGGGCGGGTCAGGCATTTCAAGCGTGCGCACCGACTGGGACCCCACGAAATCTACCTATCGCTTCCCGTACCGCTCGGATGGCCTCATTGACTGGGAAAAAGTTCGCACCGACAACCGCTCTAAGCCCGATACCCTCATTCGATATAGTGGAGATACGATCATCGGCTATGCCGCCAACCTCATCCACCGCTATAGCGTCAACTCTCACAACTGGTACGGCCTCCTCTCCAATGTCAATATCTCTACAGGCCCTTTTGAAATCAATGCCGGCATAGATGCCCGTTATTATGTGGGCTATCACTACCGGCAGGTGAAAGACTTATTTGGCGCAGACTTTTGGATTGATACCTTTGATGTACGCCGGGGGGAGAGCATGGATACTGTAGTGAATGGTCAGCGCCGCCCTATTCGCAACGTTCGTCTCACCCGCCTGGGCGATCGCGTGAATTATGACTACGACTCCTACATCACCTACGTAGGCGGCTTTTCCGAAATAAAATATGATCGGGGCCCTCTCACGGCTGTGCTGGTCTTAGCCGGTACCCAGAATCGTTTTCAGCGACAAGAGAACTTCCGCTATCGGCCCGAAGACCGTCCCCTCCGCTCCTCGCCTATTTCTATCTTCTCTTATGTGGCGAAAGCGGGGCTGGGCGTACGCATTACCGACCAGGCCCTCCTCTTTGCGAATGGGGGTTACTTTACGCGGCCGCCTTTCTTTCAGTTTCTCTTTGTGAATGACCGGTTGGGTAATGAGACAGCCCAAAACTACGATGTGGAGAAGGTTCTTCAAAGCGAGGCGGGAATTCGTTGGCAGGCTCGGTTCTGGTCTCTTCAGCTTACGGGTTATTGGATTGAGTGGCGGGACAAAGTGCTGATGTCTCCAAACATTCCTTTGCCGGATGGCACCTTTACGCAGGTGCGCCTGAATGGCCTTTCGGCTCGTCATCAGGGGGTAGAACTGGAAGGCGGAGTCCAGCCCTTCTCCTTTTTGCGCTTGGGCCTCATTGCCAGCATCGGCGACTGGCGGTGGCAAAATGACATTTTCGGCGTTATACGAGACAATGACCAGCAAATCGTAGATACCGTGGAGGTTTATGCGAAGGGCCTTCGGGTGGGGAGCGCCCCCCAAACTCAGCTTATCGGTACCCTCCGCTTTTCCCCTACTCCCCATCTCTACATCATGCCCATGGTAGCCTATTATGATCGGTTCTGGGCGACTTTTGACCCCGAAACGCGCAACAATCCCAACGATCGCTCGCAGCCCTGGCGCCTGCCTGCCTATACCCTCGTGGACCTGGCTGCCGGCTACGAAGTGCCCATCTCCACCGACATGCGTCTCCAAGTCTTTGGCAACATCCATAACCTCTTTAATGCGCGCTATATTGTAACAGCCCTCGACGGCCCTACCCACGACGAGCGAAGCGCCCGATTCTTCTACGGCTTTGGCCGAACCTGGAACTTTGGCCTGCGTATTAGCCTATAAAAAGCTGCGGGGTCTCGTA